>Ga0209611_10006114_pt1 | contig 19887 bp, 16 predicted proteins | sample S1TSphgellanicum_3_FD_187693 | JGI IMG/M metagenome (GOLD analysis project Ga0209611, IMG submission 187693) | Host-associated microbial communities from peat moss isolated from Minnesota, USA - S1T2_Fc - Sphagnum magellanicum MG (SPAdes) (version 2) | ecosystem: Host-associated > Plants > Peat... | reverse complement strand
TAACCTAAGAGAGATGGGAAGGAGCTACAACATAAAGAAAGGCAGTGAGAGATAGGTTTAGAAAGAAGATTCAACGAGGAAAAAAAACCCGAGATGAATGGAAAGTAGTTCTAGCATAAAGAGAGGTGAGAGAGGCTTAGAAAGAGGATTTGATGAAAAAAAAGGAAAACTCGAAAGAGATGGAAAGGAGTTGTAGTGTAGAAAGAGGTGACAACAAAAGAATCAACAAGAGTAAAAAATTCTTTTGGTAAGAATCAGTGAGGGAAAAAAAGGGTGGGTCTGGGTGTACAGAGAGAAGCAAAAGAGAGGAAGCGATTTTAAGTGGTGGGTTTGTGTGTAGAAAGAGGTGACCAACAAAAACAACATATTAGCCTCAAACATGTGATCAACTAGAGAGGGATGAAAAGTTCAAAATGAGCTTGCTAATACTTGCAAGCACACTGCAACAACAAGAAAGGTTATAAGCACATTGCAACAAAAAAGATTGCAAGCACACTGTCACAAATGTTGATGAGGATGAGTAGCAGACGCTTTGCGCTACTTGCAAACACAAATCAAGTATTTACTCAAGTTTGAAGGAAGAAGTGAACCGAAAATGAAGCACAAGAGCAAAGGATGAGAAGGAATAAATGATGACAATTATATAGATGAAGTCTTACAAGCAAGATTGCTTGAAAATCCTCATTAGTCAACGATAAGACTAGAAGCATGAAAAGCAAGTGGGACTGAACATCACTAAGCAAGGTGGGAGCAATTGGGCAAAACCTAAAGACACCTCCAACTACTTAGGATTTTAGGTTTACCAAGTTATCCCATAATCATAGATTAATATAGTTTTTTGAACTTTTGATCCCAAATGTTGGTGCAAAATGGATCTTTCTGCACATAAAATGAATTATTTTTGACATCCATTCCTGTTGTTCATCAATATTTATTTTGTTTGGAAAGATTTTTTCATAGTCAATAGAGGTCCCCTACTTTGGTGCTGCATGTCTTCCTTGGTTCTTGACCAAACTGGATGATTCAATGGTCCTAGGTGCACAAGGAGACGGGGAACAAATTCAAATAGATGCCAAACTTTTCAAATGCATCATTGATGCCAAAACAAATAAATTTGTAAATACTATAATTCAGTTCAGTGAGAAAAAAATCATAACTATGAGAACTAACAGGATAAAAAGATAGCATTATGACAAAACAACTCAAGTTCAATATAAGTGTCTCCACCTTTAAAATGGCATGAAAAGACTGCCATAATCACTAAGGAATTACAATAAGATGAACTTTCTAAACTTTAAATGTAATTTCATCTTCAAGTTGCCATTTAAAAGACTAATCCTTCCTATTCAAATGAATCAAAGCACCCAAATTTCATGAAATTTTTTGAACATAGTGCTTTGGTAGAGCTGATCCAGAATGATTTAAACCTTATAAAGTGACAAGTGGATCCACACCCAGAAGAAAGATGAACACAAAAAAGAAAGAGGAAGAAAAAGTAAAAGCAAAAGAAAAAACCCAAACAAGAAAAGAGGCAGGAGTGAGAGAAACAAAATGGCAAACCTTATGAGCATGGTCTTTAGAGGATAAAGTGGGATTTGAAAAGCTACCCACTGAAATAAGAAGCCCTTGAAATAATCATTTTGAAGACTCAAAAGGTGAAAACACCAAACAGACCGATGTTGAATAAACTATGCTACAGATGATGTAAGCAAGGAGCAGCTGATGTTAACCTGTATCTTGACTTCATCATAGAGAAGCCCGACAATTATTGCCTAACAAGGAGCCGTGGTTGGAAGAATGGCCTCCAGGATTTCTTACCAGTATTGGACACTAATGGCACTGTCAATATCGAATGTGGTCTGTGGAATATGTTAGCATAACCTGTTGGTACTTTTATGGCAACTTCACAATAACCTCCTTACGGTCTGCTCCATATGCCTGGCATACATCACACATATCAACAATTTCCTTGTCAAGCAAGACCAGACCAGTACAGGATGGGGACACAAAAGGTATCGCTGAAAGACTAACAAACATGGAAACTGCCATCTGGTGCAACAGCTCTGGTCAACACACAGGTTTGACCTTTCTGACTGTGTCAGGGTGACCAGTCAAATGACCTTTCTCAATGGAAAGCATTATTGACTTGTGGTCAAATGCAAAATATGCACATGTGCAATGTGCAACATCTCAAAAGCTCCTCAAAGAATGAAAGAATTGTGTTTGCAGACAGGTGCAACTACTCCCTTTACATGACCCTCAGTCAGAAGGCCAAAATATTGGAGAGGGACAACATGGTTGCTGTACTGTGCATATGACAGCATAGTCCTAGCTGACTTACACATTGAACCCTAAAAACCAGGGTAGAGGCTAAAGTGTGAACAGTATTGGTCATTGTAATCTTGCAGACAGTCCTTGGAGAACCTGGACACAATCTAATTTCTACTACTGGTAAACATAAGTGTTGAAAACAATGAGTCTGTGGGTGGGGAGGAAACAGGATTCATGACTCCTTTTGTGAGGTGATGCAAATGAAAGACTGAGTGGTCCAGCTGAGATAACTGCCAGGTCCTGCTACTTTCAGACATTATCCATAATTTGGCACCTATAGTGAGCTACAAGAGCAGTGATGTGACCAGAAGGTACCTCAGCACCATAACCTTTCACCCAGATGTGAGAGAACAACTCTGATACATCCGGTTGTGGGCTCTCCTGCATAAAGCACATAGATATCCAAGCCATTATTCAATTCTGCAGTGGTGATGTTGAGTGAGGCTAGTAATTTGATGCAGCTTGAAGAAAGTTAGCAGGACCATCTCAAAGCCTGCATAAGTCTAAACATGAAGTCTCCTTATCACAAAGGTCTCAACTTTAGCTCCCTCAGCAACATTGTGCCTTGAAAAAGAAATGGATCTGGGAGACCAACCTTGGCTTTGGCAAGAGCCTCATCTACTTCACTCTTGGCTTCCTTTTCCAGTGTCTGCACCCCCAAAAACATCACCCTGTGTTACAGTCCTGCAATGCCCTTTCCCGTTCCATGATTTCCCCTCAATTAATAGTGAAACTTGCCCTCAAATGCAGCAGTGGGGTGGCAACAATACCAGTAGAGCAGATCAGAGGGTTAATCTACCTTGAGGTCTGCAACGCTGGCAATCTCAAGTGATAGCAACAGTTTCCTGATTCTCTCAATAGGATCACGCTCCTGTTCCACAGAACACAATTGTGTCATTATAGTGTTTCCCTGCAGCTCCATGAGGAGAGGAAACTACCTGCTTAGCCCAATGCAATTAAGCAAAGTAATATGTGTCTCTAATAGAACCGGCTCATAGCTCATCCAGGCAGTGAAGAAAGATGATTGCAAACCTGCCGGACACCAGAAATCTCATCACGGGTGCGGTAGGTGCTGCCAGGATCAGACATGGAATGACCATGGTAACGATATGTATCAAACTCCAGCACCTTCAATACCAATACTTGTTAATGAACAAAAATAGTGCAACTTAAAACAACTTCAAATTGCCTTAAATCTAAACAAATAAATGCAAATTCAAATTGGAGTCTGAACAATGAGGGTAGATGAAGACGGAGCTTACAAAAGGTCCATTCTTAAGAGCATACTCTTTAGCATACTTCACAGCTTGCTTTACAGCCAAGCAGTCCATGCCATCCACCTGAGTTATCCACCCACAGAATAACAGAGAAACTCAGTCCTTCAAACCTATGCTCAATACCATAGCACTGCAATGACGTGAAAGCTGCAGGTAAGAGGCAATTCTATGCAATATATTGCAACACAAGGATTTAAATGAGGTAGGGTATGACCTTCATCCCAGGAACATAGTCACCACGTTTATAGTATTCAGGGCTCTTAGCTGACCGCCACTCAGCCGTTCCCATACCATCTGAAGTCACACAAGCATATTCCAACTTTCAGGGTCAGAAGATCTTGCCCTTAAAGCAGACGGAGTTCTTGGTGAACCTGGCTCAGAAAGTTACTAGTGGAGAGCTAGAAAATCAGAACAAGCTCCCCAACCTTTAATATGACAGTTTTTGCAATGAGCATCCTTTTCAAACTGGAATCAGAAGATGACATGGTCTTATGTGAACTGGTGGGCACCCTGGATGCTTTCTGCTCCAAACTGTGTATTATGGTTTCTTCTAATTTCAACAATAAGCAGAAATCTTCAGAGAGGGAGTGCACAAAGGTTGAGATCTAAATGTGTAATACCAGAATGATGAAATACTACAGCCATTATAAACACACAGTGAATTAGAGATCTAATTCATGAAAAAGAATGGCCAACACCTTAGGTTTTGGACTACGGTACTGAACAGAGAGCTCAAAACAAGTACATTTCAATTCAATTGAGAGATCCCAGGATATGGAGTAAAGGGACACAGCCCAGATACTGACTGCCCTGCCAAACTTGTACACCTTAGTTTAAGGCATGGTGAATGTGGATTGAGACAAAGGAAACTGCTGCTGTAAGTCAATGCACAATGGGTGGCAATCATTGTGCAACCTGTGACAGATCTAGATGACCTGCTGGATGAGGCAAGTTGGACAGTTGCATAGAACATACTTCAGCTGAAAAAATTGGAAAGCGATCTAGAAGGTTGGACAAGAAAGATCCAAATTCAGGTGACTGCTGACTCTAGGGTTTTATGCATGGAAGATTTTCCTTCTTGTTGGAGGATTCCATAGAGAACAAAGGGGATCAGGATTAGAAATCCATACTTACAATGATTATTTTCACACACAAAGATGACAGGTAAGCTCCACAGCGCGGCTATATTCATGGCTTCGAAAAGCTGGCCCTGATTGGCAGCACCGTCTCCATACAGTGTCAGGGTGACGCCGTCCACCTTCAAGTACTTTTGAGCGAATGCAAGGCCTGCACCCAACGGCGTTTGCGCACCGACGATGCCATTACCTCCAAAGAAACCTCCTTTCTTGTTATACATGTGCATGGATCCGCCTTTCCCAAGAGAGCAACCATCCTTACGACCCATCAGCTCGGCAAAAACCTCCAAAAGCGTCCCTCCTCTGCCCAAATGGATGCAGTGATCCCTGTACGCCGTGATAATGGAGTCCTTTTGGGTCAACGACGCCTCCATCCCCACGCACACAGCCTCCTGGCCGTCGTAGAGATGACAAAACCCACGAATGAATTTCGATTTGTAGAGGGAGTCCGCCGCGATCTCCATGCGCCGCATGGTGAACATGGTTTTGAAGAAACTCAAAAGCTCCTGCGCCGATGTCTCCACAGAAAGCGATGGCGCATCACACTTGTGCGCTTTGAAGGGCACGGGCACATCCACCGTCAACGCATCGCCCGCGAAACCCGCTCTCTGCTGCTGCTGCCGCGGGATGATGGAATCTGATAGTGGAATCAGCGAAGAAGAAGCGGAAGAGGAAGAAACAATTCCCGAAAAACGAAGCAAGCTACGAGTACGATGACATAACTGCTGCGCCATGGCCGCCAAATCCCGCAACCTTCAAACCCTAGGCAACAGCAAGCGCAACAGAAATGCGTTGCAAACACCACAGCAAACAAATCGAAAGCGAAGAAGCGGCGAGAAACAAAGCCAAACGAGGAAGCGAAGCCCAAAATCCAGGGCCTATCGCCAAGTCCAGGTGACCAAAATTGAGGGTCCAGGTCCCAAATCAAGGAACTGTTTCCTCTTATGCTACACACAGAGTGGGGTCTCTATGATTTTACCATTGTACCACTGTAGTGATGGTCAACCCAAGGGCACTTTGGTTACATCACAAAATTGATCAAAAAACAAACACTCAACTTCCTGTTTTTAGCTCTCATGGTTTGAACTTGCCTTATGTTCTGCTCATTTATTTGAGTTGGAAGTTTTGACCCAATAGAGATATTCTTAAAGTGACTCTACTTGAGAACCTACACAACCAATTTGGCCAAAATTGATGATGGGACTTGAAATGCGTAAGAGCCTCACTTGGAGGGAAAAAAATAGAATAAAAGATTGATGGCCATAACCATCAAAGGGGAGACAAGAAGGGAAGGCCAAATAAAGGCCAAAGACGAACAACCTAGAAGAACAAAAAAAAAGGCAGAAAGTTAGTCCTTTCATGGTAGGAAGTTATCTCATCCACGACCCTCCAATGTCACCTGCACACAAATTGTGAGATCTAATACTAATGGGAGGTCTAGAACACGCATCACTTGCCAACGCAATATTCTTCTTTATAACAAAGGCTAAAACATGTTAAAAAGCATTACCAACACGTTGCCTAAAAAATTGAATGCAAAAAGATGAAGATAAAAGACCTCTTGATCGTCTATCATGGAAAAGATGGGCACATTCCATGATGAAACAATCCATATCATGCTTAGGTGCATTGTGCACCTTCATGGCCATTGGAACAAAATGGTGCCCCTCATGAAGCCCTCTATACTTGTGAATCTTGCAATGACATTAAATTTCACAATTGCATTTGTTGGTTAATTAATGACATTAGAAGCCATCATCTCTCATGTCGAGTTAATAACCACATCAGCAACAAAGACCTAGTCCTTTTGGGTCATGTAAAGATTGGTTTGTAATGAAACTTTTGATGTAAAGGCGTACCATTGTTTTTTCTATACAATGTGCCCACTCTTTCGAACGAAAGCATACATGATGTTTCGGATGGCGTCATGTGTGGTTATTCGTTGACCTTGAAATGGGCAATGAACTAAGTGCGTGCCAAATGCGTCCAACCCGTGTCCACATTCACACGTGAAAAGACTAGATGCCAAAGGTTGAATCAAACCAATATGAAAACACAACATTAAGATGAAAGTAAAGTGTGCGATGTAAAACGAACAGATACATGGCATAATAACCAACCATAGCCCTGCCCCCTTGCTCGAACAAGAACGAATGCAAGTTTTGGATGTTGAGGAAATGGAGTCATCCTCTAAAATAAACCTAAGGGATGTGTTGTGGTGAAAGTCTATCAAAGATGCATGTAGACCTGGAACGTTGGTAACTACTAGACGCTTAAAAGAAAGGTGCATATTTTTAGTTATAAGAGGAATGTTAATGTAATTAAAATAGGTGTGGGCCCCCTTTAACTTGAGAAACATACTCTTCCAAAATGGGTCTATCGAAAATACAAAACCTAGAGCACAAATATAGAGCCACCAAAGCCCAACTCCCTAGAAAAATAGATGGGGCACAATCTTCCATAGAAATAAGGCCTATACCAACAAAGGATATCAATAATCGAGCTTGACACCTTGTTAAGGGGCCCTGAAAAAACTCCCATGATTTTGGACCCATATTGTCCCCACATATTTTCATCACTCTCCCATCGAAACTTTCTAAAATAGACATGAAAAAAAGAAGGAGGTATTATTAATGTGAGATAAGAAAATTGACGAACTACACATGAGGACAAAATGCCCAAAGCAACCTAGGTGTCTCCTAGGAGAGAAAGATTGTCGACATGTCTTGAAACAAATCTTCATCCAAAAAATGTGTGGCAAAGTTTTGAGAACCCACTAGCATTCTTAAAATGTATAAAACTTTTATGACCAAGGTGTAGTCTTGAGGAATTTCTATGCTTGGAGAAATCCCTGATGGACTTCAAAGTTTGCATTTTAACATCTTGACCTTAACCCAACTAGGGCTAATTGGGTTGAAAGGTGGTTAAAGGCGGATGTCGCAACCCTAACCTTAGGTTCACGATCAAGGTAAAGGTTTGCAAAGGTGCGGGCCAAGAGTGAAGCTCGGGAGTCACATTTCATGCTCCCGAGAATGTAGGAGAGTGTGAAGGAATAAACCCTCACACTCCCAAGTGAGTTCCCATTTTGGGAGTTAGAGTTTTGATGGACTCTCAAATTTTTAGAAGGTAATTGTAGGGGGTCAAAACTCATTGGATTAAAAAGTTCTTTATATCATTAGAAAACTCTTGGAATGTAGATGCCTAAAATGGGCTTACATGACCCATTTGGGTACTTAAAACACAAGTTATGGCCAAAAGAAGGGTTGGGAATCAGACTGTCAATTTGATTCCCAACCACTAAAAGTCGGGAATCGCCCTGGTTTATTTATGTGTAGGTGGCGTGCCACATACCTTTGGAAAGTTTTCAATGAGGGTTACAACTTTGCTTCAAACCTCATCTCAATCAAAGGTTTGCAAAAAAAAGTTATGGGCCTTCAAAGTCACGGGAGTTCCAATTTTGGGAATTTTGGGACATTAATTTGAGAGTCCCAAGACAAAATGACATTTGGGTGCTAGCCTCGTGGCTAGGCACAGAGAATACTATAAGGGGGAAGGTGGTGGGTTCCCCCAAGTTCGAGCCATGGTGAATATTGTGAGTTTGTGTTTGCCCATGGTTCGTTCGTGCACCAAAAGTGTTCCAACTACGCACTAACCAACTTGTTGTTTGGTTTGTGTAGGTTTGTGTGAGTAATTGATTTGCTTGTCACTTTTCCTAGTCCCCATCCTAGAGCTCCAGCACGCCCTTCTACTTTCGAAGTGTTGTGAGTTAAGGAGCGTCCCGCAACTTTTTATCCTTTCGTTATTTTTCACCCTAGACCCACATTTGAGTCTATCAAGGAGCTTGGGAGTGCGTCAACAAAGGTAATTTCATTCAAAAGCCCCATGATGTGGGTATCATTTGCTAGGGATGGAAAAACATAGTTGGGGGCCCATGAGATGGTTTCTAAGAGAGCTTAATAATGGGCCAAAACAAATAAAGGACTTCTTAAGGGATTACCTTGCTTCGTGCCTGAAGATGACTTAATAATGGTGACCCCTTCCACATGCCGCCCATGCTGGTAGTAAAGAGAAAAATGAATGCCATAAAACAACATAGTAAAGGGGACAATGTTCGCCAAAGGCCTTTCGACATCACACAATTTTTAAAAAATAACAGTTTGAGAAACAATATTAAAAGTGTTTTCGATGTCAACCTACATCACGACCCAATTAAGGTGTAAGTCAAAGAGGGTTTGAATGCCAAAAGGGATGGCTTCATAGCCTTTAGGGGTTGAACTCCGAATTGGTGGGGGAATAGGTGCTTTTGAAACAGCCCCTAAAGTTGTAAGACAATGGAACGATTAATAAATCGAAGAAACATCTCACCCATGGCAATAAGATGAACACCACTAATGTCTTTTGCCATTACCAATAATATGCTAGCCCCCATCACTAAAGCCACCAACCTAAGGATATCCCCACTAGCAACAACAACACCACCACCAATTTGGAGCCCATTTGAAAACAAATGGGGAGCAATGGTTAAAACTTAGGCAAATAAAATCCTATCTAAGACAAAAATGTGTTTAGGTTAATAGTAAAAAATAGGTGGAGGGATAAGGTTTGAAGGAGGGGGGTGTAGTTGGTGCAGGGTAGCAATGGTGTCCTCTAAAGGAATAGTTGGCATCATGGGTTAGAAAGTTCTAGTAGCATAACTATATTCACCGGCTCTCCCTAAAATTAGACATTGATAAAAACGAATGGTTGAAGAATCTTCCCATGAATGAAAAGAATGGGCCGCACATAAGGCACATGAAGACTTTTCCTAAAGGGAAGATTAGTCACTTGCCATAAACCTCTTAAGGTGAGCACAAACCTTTCGTTGATTTGAACAACCACTTTGAATATAGTGCAAACACCAACATAGCAATTGGAGGAATAGGTACCACGTTAACTCGTTCGTCGGGTTTCAGGCAATTCGATCAAGGGGTAAACGAAAAGCTTGTTTGACTTTGTCCTGGATGGTTTGAAGGATCCTATAAAACAAACGAGGACACACGAAACGAGACTTAAATAGCCCCAAAATGGAATTAGATTGGGCATGAAACCAACTCGAAAAAGCAAAAGGAATATAACCAAGGAAATGCATAGGAAGGGAGGATATTTGCAAAGAAAAACAACTTAGCTAACTTGGGGAATGAGGCTAATAGGAGGGTGAGCACTCTTGACATGCTTCAAGAGTAGGCCTCGGCAAGGTAAGGTAGACAACCGGTTGTTACCTGGTAAAACGATAAAAATTAGTGGTAAAGGATGAAGGGAAGGCAATAGGTAAGGTAGCAGGTAGAGTAAAGGTAAAGCCAAACGGATTACCCGATTACCCAGTAATTACAGGTAACTGGGTAAATTATTTATTATGGCCCCAGTGCCTTAATGGAGTCTGCCGTCAGTCCGCACGGAGCCCACCATCAGGCTTGAGTCCGCCACAGTCTGTTCTCAAACCTACAAACCTACTTGATTCTGTTTGTAGGTTTCTCAAAAGATGAGCTACACGAGCCCAACAATTGTGAGTCTTGTTCTTTCAAGTCAATCTTTGAGTAAAATGTCCCACAGAATACAATTCGAACATTTTACTGGGTAATTATTCGATTGAAGGGGTAGGGAAAGGTAAAGGTAAAGGTAGGCGTGGGCGAATCAGGTAAGGGTAATGGTAAGGTAAGGGTAGGAGACAATGTATTACCCGTTAACCTTTTACCTTACCTTGCCGAGGCTTATTCAAGAGACCACTTAAAATGTAAATATTAGAACAATGAGAACAAGGAGTATTTCGAATTGACGGGGGACGTAAAGAAGGAGGCATCTAGAAAAAAAAAAAGGTTACACCCAAAACCCCTAAGAAGTAAAACCCCAAGCAGCCCCCCTTTGCGCCCCCTTGGAATAAATAAATAAATAAATAAAAATGGGACGAAGACTTTCCTACCATTGCAAGAGCTTGCCAACGATTGTAGGCCTAGTTGTGGCTGCCATGGTCAAGGAGCTTCGTCACAAAACAACAATGCTTCCTACAATTCCATAACTTCCATCAACTTGGGGTGCGAGTGTTGACCATTGAGCATACTACACAAGTGGGGCCACCATCTCCTCTCCTTCTCCACTCACCCCAACCAATGTCGCTTGCAGAACTCTTTCCTCAAACCATCCTCATCGCCCCCAAGGTGAGAGAAGATGGTTGGGGCAATCAAAACCAAGAGAGCTTCTTGGTTTCCAAGTTGTTCACACATAATTGTGAGCTATTCTTCTTCTTTTGCTTCACATCTTAAATCGAGTAAGATCATATAAGTATAGACTACAGACGCCTTTTGAGTTTTGCCGCACCCAAAGAACAAATCAAACACCCATTTCTTTTGCGAAAACTCACCTTGAGCTTCTTTAGATCAAACTCAGATGCTCAAAACCGCAGCTAAGAACGCACATCTAAAGGGCGAAAATTGAGGACGGGGCGAAAATTGCACCATGTAAAGGTGCCCTCAGTTTTCACTATGAACCCTCTTTGAGATCCTTACGGGTAGGGTAACACTTGAGGAGGAAGGGGCACGTTCCTGAAATAAAAACTTGAAATTGGGACTGTCAGTTTTGATTTACAAAAAGATAGCCGATCAAATTTGAAAAAAACTTCTTGAACTTGAGGTCAAACTAGTTAACTCCTCAATCCCTGTTTGTTGCTTTGTGTGAAGGGCCAAGGCGAAAAGAGCCCCACATTGGGATCATGGTAAAAACCTCAAAACCCATTAAAACCCTAATATGGCCATTTAAATGGGTTTTGGGGTTTTTACCATGATCCCAATGTGGGGTCAATTCGCCCTGGCCTGTGTGAAAACCAACTTAGGTAGTCTAGATAAGTAGCTAGTTTAAATAGGTAATTAACTCAAGTAAGTGGATACATAGGTATGTAGGTAGCCTAGTTAGTTTAGATTAGGGTGGTGTGTCCGGTTGGCCCAAGTGTTACAAAGTCCTCAACTGAGTTTTCCTTCCAAAACCTGGTTCTTTGGAATTTATTTGGATTTGCTGCAGCAGAAATCACTTAAAAATCAATATCTCCCACATTCTGAATCCAAATCTTACCAAATAAATTCCATTAAATCCTGCTCATCAAGATCTTTCCAACAACGCCAAAGGCACACTCCAATTCCTCCGAAACTTTCAGCACCGATTTAATTTAATAGGTTTGATAGGTAGGTAGCCTAAATGGGTAAGTATGTTGGTGGGTTGATAACATAAGTAGTTAAATAAATAACCTAAATGAATCTATAAATAGGTCAGTAGGTGAGGTCAATATGTAGGCACTCTTGGAACATATGTACCTTATATCTTATACCTACCACAAAAGGCACTCTTGGAAAAGTTTTAGTGTATTTGGAGGCATTTTTTAATAAACAATAATTTTGTAATAAAAGGGGGCTTTGGAGGGCATTTCGTTTTTGCAACATGGCCCCCTTTTTGTGCATGGTTTCTTTCCTTTCGTGTGTGTGTGTGTACCCAGGAGCATACCACAGGAAAATCAATTTCCGGAAGGGCTTTATGCGAGTTAAGGACCTCAGGGTTAGGCCTTACCAAATCAAGTCCCACCTTGCATGGGCCCTTTATATTAGTACTTCTCATTGGGAGCATTGGTTTCAAAATTTGACACACATGGATTGTAATTGGCACACCTTTGAGTAGGGCTACCCTTCAAGAGCTTCTTGCTTTTGGTTGCTCGCTATACCAAAATTGTGAGTTGCCCAGCATGATAGGACGCTCTAAGCTACTCTATGCAACACTAATGTGAAAGTCAGCGAGAAGTTTTGTTTGCTTAATGTTTTCATCATTTTAATTTTTCTTTTGAAGCATAATGTAGGCTCAATCGACAAGCCATTGGCACCTCAAGCCAAGCTTAGTAGCCAAAGGTTGGCATGGCTTTCACCTACTACACCCAATGGGTTTGATCCTAGAACCGTTTTTGAGGTCCCAAGGTTTTAGACATGGGCTACACCACTAAATCATAACCATTGTTACTTTTTGAAAATTTTCGTCAAAATGTGAAAAATAAAAATTATAAGAAATATTATGTCACAATATTCCCTTTTTTTAAATTCCAAATTTTGCAAAAAAAAAATTGGAATTTTTTTGGCCACATTTGGACCCTGCCTTTAGTTTGGTAGTAGTTTAAAAACTAGTTTTTGTATTGTTTAGATTAATGTTTTTATATTTGGTTGACAAAATTTTGCAAAATTTTGACCTGAAAAAAATGATTTTGACCTCTATAAGGAATTTTTCATTGAAAAAATGGCCTAAACTCACCAGATTTCAAAGAAAAAATCTCCAAATCGCCAGATTTTTATCATAAGTTCCAGTAGTTAGCCAATAATATTGAAGGATTTTGATTTTCTTCTACTTTAATTTCTAGTATGTAGCCAAAATTGACTAAATCATTGTATGGATGATCACCACTTTAGCTGCATCACAAAATTGACAAAAAAAAAACCCCGAGTTTAAATAAGTTCTAAAACTTGTTGTCATTTACTGCTAAATCCTTCTTGGGATGCTAGTCAATGATGTAACATCTGAAATTTGAAAAATAAAACACTAGTCATAACCCTTAAGGTAAATGCTTTCAGCATTTTGTAAACAAAAGTTGAATCAAAGGATGGAGTGCCATTCTCAAACTGTTCAAAAAATTTGTTTGTCCCAAAAAGGATGAAAGTCAATGTTTAAATTTTTGTTTAATTTTTTCTTAAATGATCAATTTTGACCATTCATTACTCATTCATTTCAACTCCTTTTGAAACAAATGTTTTTTTCATGTGATTCACATGCATGCTTTCTATTTACCAACAATTTTTTTAATGATAAATGGAGCGCAACAGCTCAATTCAAGATTCCAAAAACTTGTAATTTTGAAGGTTGATCAAAACTAAAGAAATGTAAACTTTCAGTGATGACAATTCTTCAGTTCTCATCCAAATCTCTCATTTTTCATTAAAAAATTCAACTTGAAATTCTCTACAACTCACAGAATTGGATTTTCAAAATTCATGGCTTTTAAGCACATTTACCAAAAGTTAGTCCATTTTTTGGATTGGGATTGTTTTGGTCAAATGTCAATTAAAGATTAACTTGCACTTGGTAACTGAAATAGGATTTAGGTCAATTATTGACCGACACCTCTTTAGGTCTTCAAATTTTCCATTCCATTTCTTCCACCTTTAAATGTCTTCCAATAAAGTTTCACAAGGTTTACAAAAATTTTTTGTCACATTTTGAAAAATCATAGATGTTTTTTAAGTTGTCACCTAATTCTAAATGTTGAAAAATATTTCCCAATAGAGCTGCCTCAAGGGCCTAACATTTGAAGGGGTTTTGCATGAACAACAAAATAATTGAGACAAAACATGTGAGAACCATGAGCCATGATTGGATGTATAAATCATTTTACATAATTTCTATTCTTAAAAGCATTTCCACTCACATTCTCAATTTGGGGTCACAATAGTGTTTGTCACATTCGGAGTATAAACAAAATGTCCTTCAACTTCTCACTTATAACCAAGAAAAGATAGAACATATAAAGTGAGAAACAATTTAAATATCACCATGTGGGTCAATCATTATGGTTGGTCAATCAAAACTAACAAACAAGTGGGGTTTTCAATGCTCCTTTTTGTCAAGGAACACACACACCCTTAGGTTGCATTTGTCCCTAGGGTTTGATCTACTGTCCTTGCCATAGAGACACTCAACAAAGCACTCAGAGAAAATTTGTAGTGTATGTGGAGGGCCTCTTACATCCATGAATTTCCCTCTTAGAAATTGAGAGTTTTGATATTATGCCTACTCCTCAAGGATGGGATGGAAATTATGCCTACTTATAAATGTGAGAACCCTTGCACGATTCAGGATTAGGCATAAGAACCCTCCCATTCATATAACTCGTGATCTTAAGTAGGTTTGATTCACGATGAGTTTTTCCTCATGCTTTACAATAGGTAAAGCCCATGGATGGGGCACATTCCCAAAATGCAAGGCCGGACTCAGCTATTGTCGTAAGACCCTTATTTTGAGAATGCCCCCACCCTAGGGCAGATACCTACTGGATATTAGGGGGAAAAAAAGTGCACAGCCCTTTGTAGATGCACAATTATGCTCTTTAAGGCTACATCCAAATACACCACACATTTTCCCATAGGTCTTTATGTGTAGGACAAAACCTTGAGGTAGAGAGAGGGCTTTACTGGAATAAGGCCCAACATGAGATGAAGCCCAAGTGCAGGCCCAATTCCAATAAAGCCAAGCCTGCAGTCAAGGGCTTTTGACCTAGACTCAAGAAATGCTCCATTTTTTTAATAATTTGTATTTCTGCGATAACTGGTGGGTATCACTGAAGAAAAGGAGGGCAGCATTTCAGGAAAAATGAAATGCCCGCGGAGAGTTGACATTACATTTTTCCAAATGTTCATCTTTCCTATATGAAAAATAATATTAAATAATATTATTACAAAATGTGGGTGCAGTTCATTAGTCTTTGTTCAATAACTAGTGAATTCATTGGTTTCAATTTCGCTAGTTTTGCAATTGGTACTGTGTGAGACTTAATGAATTCACTCAAAATCCAATGAAAGCACTCGATGAGAATAGGGATGCATTTTGCGTTTTGTTATATTGTAAGGTGCCTTTTAACTACACTAGAATTTTTGGACCAGGTCTTTAGGAAACCTGAAAAGCTGCATTTAAATAGTGGTTATTCAAAATGGGGAATCCTTTGCAAAAATGTCAGACACTGATTTTGTTTTACTGATAAGTAGTGCTGGAAACTTACCTGTGATCAAAACCAAATGGGTTTCAAGACTGAAAGGGAAACCTATTAGCAGCAACAAATACATTGCCAGAAAAGCTTGGCATGCAAGAGAAAGTAATACTACTGAAGTTGAATGGTACATTTCCTAGAAAGCTTTGCACACGAGGAAGTAATACTATTGAAGTTGGGGACTCACCGTTCCCAGCCACGAGTGTTAAGGTCCAGCTCACTACCTCTAGGCATTGAGATCCCATTTCCATAATTTAGATCAAGAGCTCCTCCTACCTTCATATTTGTTGATGTGGGTGTTTGAGCTGGTCTATGGGGTGCTCCCATGTTACTACAATATTTAGTTGTCACCTGTAGTGATGAACCAGTAATTGAAGTATGGGGAGATCCACCACCAGCATTTCTTTCCTCCACCAGTGATTGGATTGTACCCCTCCTGGGTGTGGGCCTCTCAAGTGCAGAAACCCCTCCTTCTGATGACTTCATCATGAAAGCATGGGAATTAGAGATGGTCTCTTTGGATCGACCCATGCTACCATCTGCAGGAGAAGATTTGTCACCTGCTCCTTCTGCCCCCCCAATCCCAGCACTCAATGAGAGACTGTCTCGTGAAGCTACAGACCATGAGGGGGGACCCTTCAATTCGGTAACGCCCTTCAGAGCGGCTGCAGCCTTAGCAAGCCTATCCTCAGCTCTAGCATTGCTGGATCCCTGCATGGGTGGGAAGTTAGCATTCATCTCGCGAAGCTGGACCATCTGCTGCCCCTCACCATCATCATCCTCTGAATAAGTACAGGAACTGCAAGCTCTTTTCTTACCCGTTGCTGCCTGCTGCTCGCCACATCCTGAAGCACCCCCACTGTCCTCAGGGTTAGCTGTGAGACTGGTCAGGTAGCTCTTCTGTGATGAGGAGTCTGATACTCTTGACTGCTGGCGAGGAAGCTGCTGCTGCCGCGGTAGGGATGATGCACCCCCTCGCAGATCCACAGCGTGTTGCAAAGATTCAGGATTGTTTATTCCAGGCAAGTTCATCCAGGAGAAAGATGGGCCCAATGGGTCATTACTGACTTTGGATGCAAGCTCAGTGAGCTCTGCATGAGCAGCTTCCAGCCCTGGAGATGAGGATGCATGTCCAGCTAATGTTTCCTTTGCTTTCTCCAAAATGGATTGTAAATACTTGCCCTGTGCTTCAATCCGTAATTGGAGGCTTCTTTGAACCTGAAACCAACTCCAACCACTGGTGTCAACTCCATTGCATTGGTCAAGTAAAAACACCAAAAGTGAATATATGGAAAAACGATCTTCTGATACAAAACATCCAAAAGACATAGGACTTATGCTGTGTGAGGAGTCTTGAGCATCAAATAGTCAGCAAAAGGTTGAACTGAACTGACAATTCAAGAGAGGACCAAAGATACCTCAAGTTGCTGCTGTAGGCGATGCTGCACTTCCATTTGCACTCTAATTGCTTCTGTAATTTCAATGCCACTGAAAATTCCACCATGATAAACATCAGTCATTGCTTGCACCCAAAATTTATATGCGCATAGTTACTATATATTGGTCACCAGGAGTAAGTAGAAAAGATGTTTTGTCAGGTTGTTGCATTATGAACAACTATTAGGGCAATCTGAATCCAGAAGATACTTTCAAAATGACTAGCTGCAGTAGAGAAGGCTGTAAGGGAATTTTGTGGGGATGGGGGTGCTGTTTTGAATAGTATTCTGTAAGCACTAACATGCTAATAAACCAAAACATGACAATACACTAAGCTGATGACTGTCACATACTCTTGAGGATGCTTTGGTTGAAGTGTGGCCATGCTATCAGAAGCAACATTGCTTGATAATCGCATATCTGAAGACCCTGCAAATAGCAAAACTCATCAGGCCAGTAAGGCTACCAAAAGACACACAGTCACACACACAGACTGAACAGTCATTTGCAAGTTTTAGAGCATAAAGCAATCTAAGTTCCTCTCAAGAAGAGATCGACAACACTGTACACATCCAGGTATTTACAACAGAACACAATCTGCTGATTGTCCCACCCAAATGGAAGTCAGATTGAAACAAAACAACGGCATGCAATTCTCAAGAGTGGACATAAAAAAGAGCATACCACGGGGTCCATCCTTATTGGCTTCATGAATATTTGTATCTCTGTGAAGTTGCTTCCCAAGCCTGAACTTCTGTGAGACAAGAATCACCTTGTTGAGTCAAAATCTATTATGACACATGTACTTCCACTTTCTTTACAAGGAAAAACACCAGCCCTCCAGAACTGAAAGCTTTGATCAACAAGTCAATGTTCAACCAATTACTGACCTGGAGATGGCTTTTCAAGTGGTAGAGTGTGAGACCCTTTACACCCATAACTCGCATCACAGATTTAGGTGTTGCTTCTGCACCATTTTTCATAAGCAAGTGTTGATTTAGCATGCTTTACAAATGCAAGAATCAGGTCAAGGAGATGTGCTCAAATCAGAAATAAGATACCTCTGGTACATAAACTTGTGGGAAAAAGAAGATTCATTTTTGTGGATTGATCATACTATGGCTCATATAGGACTTTGCTGATTTGCAACTGATGTTGATGCAGCTTCTCATCAATGGGTAGATCACGTATTTGGTGGAATAATACATGGGATGTGAGATGATGCATAGAGCTTCTCAGAAGAAGAGAAGGTGAGAAAGGAACTTACTATCAGCACCTCCAAGCTGTGCTACTGCATCGACAAAACGCTCATGAAGCTCTGGTGTCCAACGCAAGCGTGGCTTTGGATCAGCTGCATTCACTCCATGAGCTGCTAAGCTGGCAGCATAAAGACTCGGCCGCTCAAGGTGTGGTGAAGTCTGTGGCCGGTGTGGCATCAACCCCCCTGGGGGGCTTGATGTATACTTCTTAATTTGGTACATTCTTTACAACCAGTTTTGGACTTGTCTGCTATGCACTCCTCGTCAATCAGGCTGATGGTAGTTGAATGTGCTCTGCTGAGAACTCAATCAACAATTCCCTTCACTGCCGTCAGACAGTAATTGTCTCAGAAGATGAAGCCAAATTCTCCCGGCTATGATGCATGAAGCTGAAGATGAAGAAAGAAAGCTTGCACCATTGGTTCCAAGAATTCTACTCTGATCACGGACATGCCATCTCTATGAGATGTTGCAGACTGAATTGAAGAAGACTTGGTCTTCTCAAGGAGAGTAAAAAATGGAATTTTGAATCCAAGAGTGTATCAAGTTCTAAGAAATGACTTCTCCAAAGTGCAAGTCCGAGAGATTGGAGCAGAATTGGAATTCCGGTTGGACGTATGGAGGGAGATCAGCTACTGCATTATCATCGTCGTCAAGGAGGAGGAGAAGAAGTAGGAAAGTTGGACACGGAACGAGAAGACCTTGACGCTCCAGATGTCTGAGCAGTAGTAGTAGGGATGCAAGAAGAATCAAGAAGGAGACGACTGTAGTAGGATAAACACCAAGACAAAAACTGTAATGTATCATATGCCACCACGACTTTGCTTCTCGCAGACAGTAAGGCGGAAAAAGAGGAGCAACAAGGAGAAATTATGTGAACTACCAAGAGAATGAACGCACACTACTGAACGACGAATAGACCTTCTTCCTTTAGTAGCAAGCAGTAGACAGATCCAGCACAACAAGGGAAACCGAGCGACTGAGGGACACCCTTCAAGAAGACTAGCTATTGAGGTTCCACGAGGACTGCAAAGCGTTGGATGAATCAGAAGAAACGCTGGACTCTTGTTTCAATCTGCAACAGCGCAGAAGCCTGTCTCGCAGTCACCTGTGTCTCGAAGATACGCTTTTCTTTTTCTCCAATGTCTCCTCAAACCACGAGTCGATAAGGGAGACCGCCAAGCAGTAGGATACCAAAAAAACGCTGTTCCTCAAAGAAAGCAAGCAGTAGGACACAAAAAACACTGATTTTCAAGGAAAGAAACAGACTGCTATCTCCCGAATGCAAGAGGCAATCTTCAAATTATGAAACCGTGGCAAAAACAACAACTGTTATAAAGTCGCAGGATATTCGATTCGCTTCGCCGCCAATCAGAAAACACAGCAAACAACAGAGGAATTCTATAACAAAAAGCAAAGAGAAATGAATCTTGGAGTTGAAGAGCTGGAAATCGACAACAAGACGAAAAAGTTTGAAGGCGAAATCCACACTAGTATACTCTCATACACAGAAAATCCAGCAGCCAATCAAGAGGCACATATAAATTGAGCAACAACGTACCTTCACTGAAAACTCTCGTGCTAAAATACCACAAAAAACACCTCCCCCCCCCCCCCCCCCCCCCCCCCCC
>Ga0209611_10006113_pt1 | contig 19887 bp, 22 predicted proteins | sample S1TSphgellanicum_3_FD_187693 | JGI IMG/M metagenome (GOLD analysis project Ga0209611, IMG submission 187693) | Host-associated microbial communities from peat moss isolated from Minnesota, USA - S1T2_Fc - Sphagnum magellanicum MG (SPAdes) (version 2) | ecosystem: Host-associated > Plants > Peat... | reverse complement strand
TTGTGGCGATCCCAAGATGGAGGCCATGCGCGCCACGCTGCTCATCATCCTCGAGTCGCGCTCCGAAATCCTGCCCGCCGCCGACAGCCCCCGCGGCCGCCTCTGGAGCCTCGTCAACACCCCCGACGCCTCCGCCGCCGAGTGCGCCGAGATCATCCAGACCGACTCCGCCCTCTCCATGCGCATCCTGCGCGTCGCCAACTCCGGCGCCTACGGGGGCGCCAGCGACAACATCACGGACGCCGTCGTGCGCATTGGCGTCGGCTTCGTGCGCCAGCAGGTCTACAACGACGCCGTCTTCAAGCAATTCTCCAACTGGGAACTGCCCAAGGAATGGGACGCCTTCTGGCTGCGCAACATCCTCGTCGCGCGCGTCACCGAACGTCTCTGCGCGGCCTACGGCCCCACCAACGGCACCGAGTATCTCGCCGGCCTCCTCCACGACATGAGCTGGCTCTTCCTCGCCGCCTACTTCCCGCACGAGTTCACCGACCTCTTCAAGTGCGGCCTCCCGGTCACCGACGCGGAAAAGGCCTACCTGCCCTACGGCCACGCGCAAATCTCCGCCGCCATCGCCGCGCGGTCGCTCCTGCCCGAGCGCGCCGTCAACGCCATCGCTATGCACCACTTTCCCGTCATCGTCGACGTCAGGAAAGTCGGCCCGCCGGAACAAAACGCCTACTTCCTCAGCATCGTCCTGCAACTCGCCGACAGCATTGCCGACGCCTGCAAGCTCGACATGTTCGGCCGCGCCGGCGAGACCTTCGACAACGTCCGCGACAGCGCCGCCATGCAATGGCTCAACAAACTCCGCGGCACCCCCGACCTCATGCGCATCGCCGACGAAGAACTCACCAAGTCCAAGCAAGTCTTCGAAGCCTTCTTCGCCAAGGCCTAGCGCGACCCTACGCAAATTTTAGGCCTCACCGAGAGGGCCTTCCAATTTTGCTTTGGACGCGATTTCGAAGGCTTGTTCAGGGGTGAAACCCTCCTGTCTAGCTCCCCAATATGCGCCACTTCGTGCCACAATAGATGAGCGAAGCGTTTCGGGCGCGCATTTGGTTAACAGCACCGCGACCTCTAAGGCGGCATCAAAAGAACTTTTGGCGGCCGCCTGATCGTGAATATCTGCAAGGCGCCAACGATAATAAAGCTCGTTGGCGTTCTTAAACGCTGCCGGCGGACTCATGCTTGGTAGCATCAATCCTCCACAATCCTTCGCAAGACTTTTCGTCTACTGGATCGAAATGCTGCCTGATCCGATCACGAAGAAACTCAATGCAAGCTCGCACATCCCCGGGGGCGCAATTAGTGGCGAGCTTGAAATGATCGTCTTGAATCGAACATGGCTTTTCAAGCGCAAGCTTCAAAATTGCTTCGCCTTGATTTGCTGTTTTTGAAAACACTTCTTTAAACCGAGCTGCGTTTTCAAGCTGACGCTTTCGGGGAGACTGTTCAAATTTAAAAGCAATTTCCCTAGCAAGCCTCCACAGGAATAGCCATTCAGTCACACAACTCAAGACAGCATTCCGCAAATCAATTAGCTGCAAGAGGTGCTCGAGTTGCGAAATGTCCTCTGCAGTTACTGCTTTAACGCGAGAGGATGTTTGGGTGGAATTTGGCAGAGTTGTGGTGCTCATACGGGCTCCTCCCTTCCATATAAGTTAAGCATAAAAACCTTACGCGACAATGTTTTTCTTTATTAATTCCTTGAAAGAGAGATAGATGTGCGTTTAACGTGTTCTACGCCACTCACTACTACTACCCATCTAGCTTTTTCGGTAATTGGGTTAGATTCCTTAGACTAATTCTGAGAAAAGAGAAGCCAATTCTGAGCCAATCTTACTTTACGGTAATGTTTTCGTAATCGACTGATGGGCCTTAAAATTCGGCTGTGCCTTCAAGAAACGATTCAAGACATGGTAATCGGTTCGTTAAAAGCGATTCAACCCGCCATCCTCGGCTGCGCCCTCTGCCCATCCCAATTCTCGCCGAGCTTCGGGGGCTGGGCGCAGAGGTGATAGGTGATCACGCTCGGGAGCAGCTTGCGGTTCGGACGCGGCCATTGCTCGGCGAAGAGCACGTCGTCGTGCTGCGCCGTGCCGAGCGACCACGGATAATCCTTCTGCGTGCTCGCGTGCCAGAGCTGGAAAAAGCCGATCGGCACGTAGCCGCGCAGCGTGTCCACGTAGCGCGAGCCAATCGGCCGCTGGTTCGCCGGGTTCAGCAGGAAACTCCACGCCGCCTGCGGCGACTTCGCCATCTGCTCGCGCAGCGCGCGCAGTTCGTCCGTGCCGATCACGTCGATCCGGTCCGCGCCATAAATATCCGGCGTGGCCAGGGCCGTGTGATTGAAAAGCACGCGCCGGAAATTGTCCGGCAAAATGATGTCCGCATCGAGGTGCAGCCGCCAGCCGTGATACTGGAAGCGGCCCATGCCTGCGTTGATCGCCGCGCCCTTGTTGAATTGGCGTCCGTTCTTGCTGAAGAGATCCGTCTGCACACAAATCGCGCCGTGCTTCTTCGCGACCTGCTGCGTCGCGCGGTCCGCGTGACTGGTCACCACGATCATCGTATCGAGATGCGGATGATTCAGCGGCAACGTCAGGTCCAGCAGATCGTCAAAGCCGACGCAGACGGTCACGGCCTCAAGCCGCAAAGACTCGAGCGCGTAGGGAGTGGGTAGGGAATAGTTCATGATAAAAGTAAGGTTTCAGATTGGTTTCCTCGTTCCCAAACTCCATTTGGGAACGCACTTGTCTGCGCAACTCGTTGCTCATCCGAGGGGGGCAATGGAGTTGCCCTCGCAATCCCGTTCCCAAATGGAGTTTGGGAACGAGGGTGTATCTGCGGCGCAACGCGCCGCGGTAGCCCGTGACCTCCGGGCACGGGGCGCGTCGATCTGCGCGCGCACAAACGAGGTTGCGTTCATCAGCTAGCCCCGCGCCCGGAGGTCGCGGGCTACCAAAAACATCACGCCGCCTCACGCCACGCCGGTTCGGATGCCGCTGGTGTTTCGAGGAAAAACTGCTCCCCCTCCACCACCTCCATCCCCGCCGCGCGCAAAGCCTCGCGCGAAAGTTTTCCGAGGTCCGCCGCAATCGCCTCCGCGTCCACCACCGGCTCCGGCGTGCGCAAATAACGCGCGCCCCACGGTGATGCCGCCAGCGCCGCCGCGATCCGCGACCACGTCCAGCGCCGGCTCGCGCGCTCCACCCGCGGACCGCCCGCGCGAAAACCCAGGGTCGCATTCGCGAAGCAAAGCGTCCCGTCCGGGGAAAGTTCATTGCGATGCTTGCGCGCCCACGCCTCGGCCCAGCTCGTCTCGAGCGCCAGAAGATTCTGCAGCTCGTTCAACTGGGCGCGATGACGCTGGCGCACCGCCGCCAACTCCGCCTCCTGCGCCGCGAACGCCGCCTCGCGCTCGCGGCGCAGCTCCGCGATGTTCTCCAGCAGCGCCTCCAGTTGCGCGCGCGTCGAAATTTCCGGCGGCGCGGGCAGGGGCGCAATCACAGGCAGGTTCATGCGTCGAAGGGATTGGCCAACGCCTGCCGCAGCGGATGCCCGAACCGTTTCTGGTAAAATCGCAGCAAACTCGCGCGTGTGATGCGCAGATGCTTCCGCGCCCGCCGCTTCCCCGGGTTCACGTCCGCCGCGGACAAGTCGCCGTCCTGAATCAGGTGATGCACCGTGTGCCGCGACACCGATAACAGCTTCGCCACCTCGCGCACCTTCACCAAAACCGGCATCGGCACCGGTTGCTTTCTTAACACCGAGTCAACATTTGTGATCATGGACTGCAATCTCCGTTTTAAGGTTAAAATTCTAAGCGGCCCGCTCGCGCGGGGAGGCAAGTTATAAGGTTTCCAAGCCCCCGACGTCAATAAAAAGTGAACAAAATGTTTACTTTCGGGAGACGAATGGGACCTATAGGACTTATGGGACCGATGGGACTTATAGGACAATCAGCGCGGTCCCGCTTCAGCGTCCCATAAGTCGCATAGGTCCTTAGGTCCCATAAGTCCCATTCTGCTGGACATCCGCCCCCACGCGCGTTTCTTAGAAAGATGTTCACCGGACTCGTCGAAGGCACCGGCAAAGTCCTCGCGCTCACGCCGCAAAAAACGGGCGGCGTGCGCTTAGACTTGGACGCCGGCCCCATCGCCGCCGACGCCAGGCTCGGCGACAGCATCGCGCTCAACGGCTGCTGCCTAACCGTCGTCACGATTGAGGGCACTAAGCTCGGCTTCGACCTCCTGGACGAAACGCTCGCGCGCACCAGCCTGCGCCAGGCCGGCCCCGGCGCCGTGGTCAACCTCGAGCGCGCGCTCGCCGCCAATGGCCGTTACGGCGGCCACTTCGTCACCGGCCACATCGACGCGACGGGCACCATCCGCGTCTGGGAACAAAAAGGCGCCGACTACGAGCTGCGCATCGGCATCGAACCCGCGCACGGCCGCTACCTCGTGCCCAAGGGCTGCATCGCCGTCGACGGCATCAGCCTCACCGTCGCCGACGTCACGCGCGACGCCTTCTCCGTCTGGATCATCCCGCACACGAGGGAAATCACCGCCCTCCGCGAGCGCAACGTCGGCGACGCCGTCAACCTCGAGTTCGACCTCCTCGCCAAGTACACCGAAAAGATCCTCGCTTCGCGCGCCTAGCCGAAGGTTTCGCACAGAGGACTGCAGAGGGCTGAAGAGGACTGAAGGGAAGGTTCACACGGAGCCACGGAGAGGACGGCGAGTGGTAGCCGGCGCAGGCCCTGCGCCGGTCGCGCGAAGCGCGATCTCCGTTGTAGCGGCAATTCCTGCGCGAAGCGCAAATTGAAAAGGGCCACCTGACTGGAATGGGCCGGGAGGCCAATCTATGACCGTAGCCGGATGCAAGCCGCGTGCTGAAGTCACAACGAGCCCTGCGCAAAGTGATTCCTTGGAGGGACGGGCTCCTGCCCGTCCGTACCGCATCTCTATTCAAGCCCGCACGGACGGGCAGGAGCCCGTCCCTCCAAACTGAATCTTCCCCCCTCCGGGCCTCCGTGCGAACCTTCCCCTCTGCCTTCAGCCCTCTGCAGTCCTCCGTGCGAAACTGGTTCCCTTCAGCCGAGGAGAAAATACATCTCCGCCGTGCCGAGGCCTTTGACGGGTTGGGGACCGCGGGCTTCCCACTGGTAGGTCTTGGGGGCGCGGTCGTGGAAGGCGGCGGAGACGTTGATTTTTCCGGGGGCGCCGCTGGATTCCATGCGGCTGGCGAAATTCACGGTTGAGCCCCAGACGTCGTAGCTGAATTTCTGTTTGCCGATGACGCCGGCGACGAGCGGGCCGACGTGCATGCCGATGCGGATTTTCCAGCCGAGCGGGCCGGAGATGCGCTCGGACGCGGCGAGGATTTCCAGCGCCGCATCGCAGGCCGCGCGCACCGGCTCGGCGTGCGGCTGCGGCACGCCGGCGACGGCCATGTAGGAATCGCCGATGGTCTTGATTTTCTCGAGGCCGTGGCGGCCCGCGATTTCATCGAACGCGGTGAAATAGGCATCGAGCTGCTCGACGATTTGCTCGGGCGAGAGCCGCTCGGCGGAGACGCTGAAGTGCTCGAAGTCGGTGAAGATGACCGCGGCGTCAGGGACGTAATGCGGCACGACCTTGCCGTTGCGCTTAAGCTCGTTGGCCACTTCCTCCGGCAGGATGCCGTGCAGCAGGCGCACGTTCTCCGCCAGCGTGGCGTCGAGCACGCCCTCGAAGTACTCGAACATGTCGCGCTGGTAGGCGCGGCTTTGCAGCGCGATCAGGTTCAGGCCCTCATCCGCGATTTGCGGCAGGCTTTGCCGCACGATCTGGACCATGAGAAAGCGCATCAGGTTCTCGAGATGCAGGAAGGTGGAAACGGGCAGCTTTGCCTCGCGGTAATCGAACTTCGTGAACACCGCGCGCATCACGGTCAGGAGCCGGTGCAGGCTTTCCGGCGTGCCGTCGCGCAGGTCGAGCAGGCGCTCGAGGTAAATGCGGCCGTAGCCGACGAAGGCCAGTTCCTCGTACCTGGTAGTGCGCTCGAACTCGACCCAGACCTTGATGAGGTTTTGCTGCGGCAGCGGTTCGTCCTCCGCCGTGGGGAAGGCCTCGCGCGTTTGTCGGAGCAGCTCCTCCGTCGCCTCGCGTCCCGGGATGTCGGCGTAGTCCTGGCTCAGGATGTCGTCGGGCTTCTGCAGCTCGGCGTGAAGATGCGTGAGGAAATGCCGCGCGAAGAGCAGCGCCACGGCCTTGCGCACCTCCGGCGCAAAGGCGGCCGCGTAGGTGGGGCTCGGCTCCTCCTGCCGGCGCATCTGCAAAAGCGCCTCTTCCCCGAACCATGAGCCCGATGCGGTGTTCACGGGAGGCAGCTTACACTCCGCTTGTGAAAAAACTAGGCCAGGGTGGTTTCTGATGGGACGGATGGGACAAATGGGACCGATGGGACCGATGGGACTTATGGGACGGGGCCTCTTTCTAATTTTGTCCCATGGGTCGCATCCGTCTCATCGGTCCCATCCGTCCCATCAGCGGGGAAACCTTTTTGTGACTGCCCGGAATGGCGTATGCTTTGAGTAGTACTTTTTTATGCGTTCGTTTTGGGGTTGGATCCAGTCCCTGAGTTATGTGATGCGAGGCGCGCATGACATGCGCCTGCATGATGACGAGGGCGTCATCCGCAATTACACGCAGGCGATCGAGCTGAGCCCGGAAGACCTCGATAATTACTACGCGCGCGGCCACGCCTACTGGCACAAGGGCGAGCCTGCGCTGGCGATTGCGGATTTTTCGACGGCGATTGACCTGAACCCGAATGATTACTACGCGCGTCTGGTGCGCGGCGCGATTTATCGCGAGCGCGGGCGTTTTCAGGAGGCGATCCGCGACCTGACGTGGGTGATCGAGATGGGCCAGGCGCCGCTGCTGGCCTACTACCTGCGCGCCTGCGCCCACGCCGAGCAGAAGGACTACGACCTCGCCGTGGCGGACCTCGACGCCCTGCTGGCCATCGAGCCGGAGCATCCGAAAGCCATCCAGCTCAAAGCCGCCTGCGAGGCGAAGCTGGCGGCGGGTAGCCCGTGACCTCCGGGCACGGGGCTCATCGATGGACGCAACCTCCGTTTGGGTTCGCGAAAGTCGCCGAGCCCGTCGCCCGGAGGCCGACGGCTGCCTTAAATCACCAGCCAATACTATTTCACCTAAATTTGCAGGCTCCGGAGGTGAAATAAGGCTTCGCCATTGGCCCGGCCTGTTCTAAGTTGGGGGGCGATGAACCCGACGGTGGAAGCCTTGCTCGTCCTGCAGGACCGCGACTCGCGCGTGGCGCACCTCACCTCTGACTTGGAGCACCTGCCGCAGCAGATCGCGCAGGTCGAGGCGGAGCTGGCCACGCGCACGGCGGCCTTCGAGGAGCTGAGGTCCCGCACGCGGCAGATCGAGGCGGACCGCAAGAAGCTGGACCTCGATGTGCAGGCGAAGCAGACGGCCATCGCCCGCTACAAGTCGCAGCAGCAGCAGACCCGGAAGAACGAGGAGTTCGCCGCGCTGAACCATGAGATCGAGCATGCCGAGAAGGAGATCGCCGCGCTGGAGGACGGCGAGCTCGAGCTGATGGAGGCGTACGACAAGGGCCTCGCGCGGGTGGCCGAGGCGCAGAAGGAGCTGGCCGTTTTCCAGGAGAAGGCGAAGCAGAAGCGGGCCGACCTCGAGAAGCGCGGCGCGGCCGTTGCCGCCGAGCTCGTCGGCGCGAAGGAAAAGCTGGCCGAGGCGGAGAAGCTCGTGCCGGAGGAGGCGCTGACCCGCTACCGGCGGATTCTCAAGAGCAAGAAGGACGTCGCCATCGTGCCGCTGCGCCACGGCTCCTGCGGCGGCTGCCACATGAAGGTCACGTCGCAGACGGCGCACACGGCGAAGGGCGGCGAACAGCTCGTGGCCTGCGACAACTGCGGGCGGCTGGTCTATTGGCTCGACGAGTAGCCGCCGTGGCAACGCGCCGCGATCGTGGTATACTGCCTCGCGGCCCCGACATGAAACGTCTCGCGATTCTCCTCTGCACGGCGGTGCTGCTTTCCAGTTGCGGACGCACCTCGACCGCGCCGAAGCCGTCGCAGGTGACCAACGACCAGCCGCCGGATTCGACCGCCGACACCGATTCGGCCACGCCCTCCGATTATCCCTCCGGCTTCAAGGCCAACACGCACCCGCTGCTCAATGACGCGGACGTCTCGCTGCTCGAGCAGATCGACCGCGAGAACACCCACGTGGTCGCGGCCGCCGCACCGAGTCTCGTTCGCATCACCTCGTATATGCAGGTCGACCCGCACTCGCAACTGCTCGGCTTCCCCTTCCACATTCCCGGCGTGCCGCACGGCATCAAGACGGTTGTGCCCTCGTACGGCTCGGGCGTGATCATCAGCCGCGACGGCTTCGTCGTGACCAACTACCACGTCATCCACGACGCCCGCAACGTCGAGGTCGAGCTCGGCGACCAGCGCAGCTTCAGCGCGCACATCCTCGCCTCTGATCCCGACTCCGACATCGCCGTGCTCAAGATCGACGCGGCCGGTCTGCCCGCGCTGCCGTGGGGCAACTCGGACAAGATCCAGGTCGGGCAGCAGGTCTTCGCGCTCGGCAATCCGTTCAACCTCGACACCTCGGTGAGCAAAGGCATCGTCAGCGGCGTCGGGCGCAACCTGCCGGACGAGTCGGGCGGCGGCGGCGACCTCCGGCCGCAGTACGAGGACTACATCCAGACCGACGCGGCCATCAACGTCGGCAACTCCGGCGGCGCGCTCATCGACATCCACGGCCGGCTCATCGGCATCAACGCGGCCATCGCGTCCTTCACCCAGGGCAGCGAGGGCGTCGGCTTTTCCATCCCGAGCAACCTCGTCCGCACCACCGTGGAGCAGCTTATCAAGAACGGGCGCCTGTCGCGCGGCTACCTCGGCGTGCGGCTGCCGGTGCGCGTGGACGATGGCGTGCCGGAGCAGCTCGGGCTCGACTCCGACCGCGGCGCGCTGCTGGCCGGCGTGCAGCGCAGTTCACCGGCGGACCAGGCCAAGCTGCGCCCGGTCGACTGCATCGTCGAGGTCGATGGCCACAAGATCGACAGCCTGCCGCAGTTCCGGCTCATCGTGGCGCAGATCCCGGTCGGCAAGGAGGTCGTCGTGAATTATATCCGCTCCGGCGCGCCGCACACGGCCACGGTCCGGATCGGCGAGCTGCCGAAGGACGTCGATGGCGCCCAATCCACGCCGCCGCCCGATGCGCCGCCGCCCTCGGTTGCGCTCTCGTCCGAACCGCTGCCGAGCCACGTCCTGGCCGGCGTCGACGTGACCGACCTGAGCGACAAGACGCGCCGGCAATACGGCGTCGATGACTTCGTCACCGCCGGGGTGGTCGTCACCAACGTACAGGCGGGCACGACCGCCGACCAAAAGGGGCTCCTGCGTGGCGACGTGATCGAGATCGCCTGCGTCCAGCGCGGCGCGCTCAAGACGATGGGCAACTCCGCCGATTTCGATGCCATCACCAGGGACCTGAAGGCCGACCAGCCCGTCGTCCTGCTCGTCCACCACGGCAAACTCAGCGGCCCCGAGGATCGCTCGAGCACCTTTCTTTACCTCGCGCCTGATACAAAATAGCTACCGCCCGGCCGGCGTCGTTTTGCCGCCCCGTTGACCACGGGCGAGCTTCAGCGAGTTCTGCCGCAGAACCTGCCCCACAGTGTACCAAATCGGATTGGGCAATTGCTCCAAGTCCGCGCGCCGGTCCAGCGTGTGTGAACGACCTTCGTAGCGGACGATGGACTTCAGGGATATGGTTCGGCGGCTCATATGGTTTGGACCCTTAACTAAGCAATGTTGTTAAGTGAACTCCTCAATAAACCGCAAAATCGGCTCGGCGCAATCTTTTTAATCCGATCACCCTCCAGCCGACAATGGACTTTAGTGCAGTTCGCTGGGAGGGACCGAGGTCGGAAGCCGCTTCCCGAGCACCTCGGCCTGATCGCGAACGCGGGCGGGATCAAGGTCGAATCGGTAACCATGGCAATTCGGGCAGGTGGCCGCGTCGAGCATGATGATCGACTCGCATCCTTCGCAGACCTTGTAGAGGTGAGGCTGCCGGACGATCTGGGCGGCGCGCTCGGCGCGGGCGGCGAGAGATTCGTTGTTCGACATGACCCGTCATCTCACGCCCAATCGGGCAGTTTGTCGAGGATTCTCATTACCTTTGGACTCGCTATCCGGCCCGAGTTCAGACCACGCTTTGGACATGCCCAAAGGCCCGTTCGAATGCCCGGTTTGCGGCGAGGACGTCCCCGCCAAGGCCAAGTCCTGCCCGGGCTGTGGCGCGTGCGAAAAGTCGGGCTGGAACGAGGACGCCAGCGCCGCCGACGGCCTCGACCTGCCCGACGACGACTTCAATTATGAGGAATTCGCGCGGAAGGAATTTGGCTCGCCTGCCAAACTGGCGGGGAGGCAGCTCTGGTGGAAAGTCACCGCCGCCGTCCTGCTGGCGCTGATCATTGTCGCCTTCGTGGCCCAGTTCTTCCTGCGTTAATGCGAATGCGCGTCCGGGTGCGGACGCCCGGTCAAGAGGCGCGAGAGGAAATCGCCATCGGAGAAGCGGTCCCCATTGGAGAAATGGACGATGACCAGATTCTGCGACGGGATCATATAGAGCATCTGGTGCCCCGAGCCGAGTGCCGCGACGAGATCGCGCGGGCCGCCGGGATAGAGCTGATCGCCATCGATGGCCAATTGCAGGACGCGGATCGGCTGGGTGAGGGGATCGGGCGGCGGACGGTTGAGCCAGAAACCGAGCCCGTAGGCAGGATTGCAGGAGTGTCCCACGAAAAGCGGTGCGAGCGCCGTGCCGCTGAGGACCGGGGTCGAAAGCCCGTTGCGCGCGCGGTTGATGAAGTTGCCGAACTTGGCCCACTGCTCGGCCGAGAGCAAAAGCCCGCTGTGGACGAGCGGATTTCCCGCGCCGTCCTTGACCCATTTGTCGACGTCGATGTCGAGTGGGTCGAAGATTTTGTCCTCCATGAAATCCTGGAGGCTCTCGCCGCGCGCGCGCAGCTTGCGTTGCAAAATCTCGCCGAACGCCTGGTAATTCACGCCGCCGTAGTGGAAGTGCGCGCCGGGCGTATCGATCAGCGGCACGCGCAGCGCGGCCTCGAGCTGGTCGCGGTACGGATAGAGATAGGCGAGGTCGGGATCGAGCCCGCTGGTGTGCGAAAGCAGTTCCTCGATCGTGATCGCGCGCCGGCGGTCGTTGCGCCATTCCGGAAGTGTGTTACACGCCTTTTCGTCCAGCGAAAGCAGGCCCTCCTGCTGCGCGACGATGGCGGCGACCGCGAAGAAACTCTTCGTGCCGCTATAGATCTTATGCGGCGTTGAGGCGGAGAAACCGGGTGCGTAGCTTTCGAAAAGCAGCCGGCCGCCCTGTTCAACGCGAACGGCCAGTCCGCCGTGCGTCGCCGAATAATGCGCGGCATTGGCGAAATGGGCCTCCGTGACCTCGGCCGATGCAGTCGCGGCAACGCAGAGAAGGAGAGCGAGAAACAGCAGTCTCATCAGATAGAAGAGACGCTAAATCACGCCGCCGGTTTGCGCAGCAGCGAAATAAAGAGCCAGCCCCAGCCGAGAATCAGGAGGAGTCCACCCAGCGGCGTGACCGGCCCAGCCCACTTCTGGGAGGGATCAAGCGCCAGGACGTAGAGGCTGCCGGAAAAACAAACGACGCCGGCCAGCCAGAGAATCACCGTGCCGCGCCGGGCGTGGCGCGTCTGCCCAATGGCCAGCAGGGCAAGTGCGTGATACCATTGATAGTTCAGGGCTGTTTTCCAGAGATCGAGCCGATGTTGGCTGTCAAGAAAATCGTGGACTTTCCCATGGGCGGAAATCGCACCCAAAATCACCGCAAAAAGACCCAGGATCGCCCCTAAACGGAGGGCGAAACGATCGGAAGCGGGAGCCATGAGACACGCTCTCTCAGAGGTAACCAGGGGACTTGCGGGCGACGAGAGGGCCACAAAGATAGCCAACAAAGCTTGTCACGCCAGTCTTTTTCTGCTAAAAAGAAAAACTATGATTACGGATTCTCGTCTCGCCCGTCAGACGGCCGAGCGACTCATCGGGTCGCGCGCTCAACTCCTCAAATTCCAATGTCTGCTGGGCTTCGACGGTTTCGTCGATGAGATTTTCCACGTAGTCGATCAACGCCAGTCGCCGACGAAGTACACGCCGTTCGGCGGCATCAAGGGCTTCAGCGGCCGCGTCGCCGCCGCCGCGGGCAAGAGCGCGAATTTCGAAATCGTGCCGCAGGCCAAGAAGCTCGGCGGCAACGGCCCGATCATGTCCTTTGCCTTGAGCACGCTCGGCGCGCCGGTCCACTACGTCGGCATGCTCGGCTATCCCGAGCTGCACCCGGTTTTCTCCGAGTTCGCCAAGCGCACCAAGGTTTACTCCATCGCCGAGCCCGGCCTCACGCAGGCCTTCGAGTTCCCGGACGGCAAGCTCATGTTCGGCCAGCACGGCTCGGTGCATGAAGTCTCGTGGGAGACGGTGAAGAAGCGCCTCGGCGACGTCACGTTCCAGAAGCTGTGGAACCAGGCCCACTTCATCGGCATGGTCAACTGGACGATGCTGCCGCACCTCAGCGCGATCTGGAAGCGGCTGCTCAGCGATTACATGCCGGCCAAGCCGACCACGCGCAAGCTGATGTTCTTCGACCTGTGCGATCCCTCCAAGCGTCTCGATGCCGACCTGCACGCCGCGCTCAAGATCATCGGCGAATTCCAGGCGCACAACGACGTCATCCTCGGCCTCAACGAAGCCGAGAGCCAGCACGTCGCCAAGGTGCTTCGCCTGAAAAAGACGCCGAATAATCCGAAGGGCACCGCCTCGCTCGCCGCGGCCATCCGCGAGAAGCTTGAGCTGCACACCGTCGTCATTCACCCGATCTCCTACGCCGCGGGCGCCGACGCCCAGGGCGAAGTCTTCGTCAACGGCCCGTACACGGCCAAGCCGAAGATCAGCACCGGTGCGGGCGATCACTTCAACGCCGGCTTCGTGGTGGGCCGCCTCCTCGGCCTCGGTGTGGCGCACTCGCTGCAGCTCGCCGTCGCGGCCTCCGGCTTCTACGTCCGTCACGCCGTCAGCCCGAACCGCGAGCAGCTCGTCCGGTTCCTGCAGACGCTCTAATTCGGGAGGGTCAGCCTCCGGCCTGACCCGCTCCAAAAAAAGCGGCGATCACAAGATCGCCGCTTTTTTTGTGTCTACTTGGTTGGATGAGCTTTGCTCAGGGCCAATAGATCGTCCGGTACGATTAGAAAGCAACTGCTACCTGCGAAAAGCGCTCCATACGCCGGCGTCCCGTGCGGTACCTCCAACCTAAATCGGTTGTCAGGATACTCGCGCCATCTCAAGGGTTGGACCGGTTTTGATGCGATCCGGTCGGTCACGATCTTTTGGATAGCTGCCCCGCTGGAGACAACGGAGAAATCCGGCTCTACCGCCAAACTCAATTGGCCTCCGCGAACGATCTTCGTGAGGCCGATGACTTCCTCCATGCGAATATCCTTCGCGGCGGCGTTTCGAAAGAAGACCATGAACCTATCGCCTTTCTCTGGCTTCGTCACTTTGGGTAGGCCGGCGAGTGACGCATAAGAGAAGGTTACCTTCTCTGGCGGTTCACCCCGAAGCTTCTTCACCAGCGATGCTTCCACGTGTGGAAGATATGGCGAGGAATATGAAACACTCGCCAGGGAATAAATGCCAATGTACGGGCAGGTGTCAGCGAGGGACTCCAATGTGAGGCCGACATTGATCTCGCCCAGTGCTGTGGTCGATCCTGTCACAAGCAGTGCGAGAAAGAGCAGGAACGGACGCATGACCGCAAGGTGGTTGAAGACTATTGTAGCCAGACCACAAAACTAAGAGAGACAAAAAAGCGGCGATCTTGCGATCGCCGCTTTTTTGAAGTGGGTCAGGCCGGAGGCTGACCCTCCCGAACTAAGCCGCCGGCGTTTCCGCGGGGGCGGGTTCGCTGGCGAGGGTTTCGCCGACTTGGAAGCGGGTGAAACGGCGGATGATGATGTTTTCGCCGAGTTCCGCGATCTTGGCGGCGAGGAGATCGTTGATCGTCTTGGTGTTGTCCTTGACGAAGGTCTGCTCGAGCAGACACACGGTGCTGTAGTACTTGTCGACTTTGCCCTTCACGATCTGCTCAACCACGTTCGCGGGCTTGCCCTTGATCGCGGCGGACGCGACGTCACGCTCGACCGCGAGCAGGTTTTCCGGCACCTCGTCGCGCTTCACAAAGAGCGGCGTGGCGGCGGCGACCTGGAGCGTCACGTCCTTCACGAAGGAGCGGAAGCTCTCGTTGCGGGCGACGAAGTCGGTTTCGCAGTTGATCTCGACGAGCACGCCGACCTTGTCGCCGACGTGGATGTAGGAGCCGATGACGCCTTCCTTGGCATCGCGACCGGCCTTCTTGGCCTGCTGGGCGGCGCCCTTTTTGCGCAGGATGGTCTCGGCCGCGGCGAGGTCGCCCTTGGCTTCGACGAGGGCCTTCTTGCAGTCCATCATGCCCGCGCTGGTTTTTTCGCGCAGTTGCTGGACGAGCTTGGGGGAGATTTCGGCGGGAGCGGGAGTACTCATGGGAATAGCTTTCGTTTGATGTCTAACTTTTGAAAAGGCAGCGACGGTCATGGACCGCCGCTACAATTGACGCGGATTAAGCCGAGACGCCGGTGAGGGATTCTTCCTCGACGGGCTTGACCGAATCCTTGCCGAGCGTGCCGCCCTTCATCGCGCCCTCGATCACGGCGTCGTTGAGCGCCTCGAGGATGATGCTGATGGAACGGATCGCGTCGTCGTTGCCGGCGATCGGGTAATCGACCAGGTCCGGGTTCGAGTTGGTGTCGGTGATGGCGACGATGGGGATGTTGAGGCGGCGCGCCTCGGCCACGGCGATTTCCTCGCGCGGCACGTCGACGATGACGATGGCGGCGGGGTATTTCTCCATGTCCTTGATGCCATCGAGATTCCGGTGCAGCTTGGCGTTCTCGCGGCGCATGACGGAAAGCTCCTGCTTCGGCATCTTCGCCGCGCGGCCATCGGCTTCCATCGCGTCGATCGACTTCATGCGGGCGACGCTCTTGCGGATGGTGGTGAGGTTGGTCATGGTGCCGCCGAGCCAGCGCTCGGTGACGTAATAGGAATTGCTGCGCTGGGCGAGTTCCTTGATGGTCTCCTGCGCCTGCTTTTTGCAGCCGACGAAAAGCACCTTCTTGCCGCTGGCGGCGATGTCACGCAGGAAGTCCTGCGCCTTCTCGAGCTGCGTCACGGTCTGCTCGAGGTCGATGACATAAATGCCGTTGCGCGCCTCGAAAATGAAGGGCTTCATTTTGGGGTTCCAACGCTGCGTGCGATGTCCGAAATGGACGCCGGCGTCCAGCAGTTCCTTGATGTCGACTCGATTCATGATGTGCTTTTCGATTTATGACTCCGGCCGCCTCAAGGGCCGCCGCAGCTTCCGTTTCTACGGAATAAGTTGTTGTGGTTGTGCCGGCAGGACCGGCGTTGGTTCCACGCCAAACGGCCAGGGCCGGATAACGGGGAATGTGGAGTATGCCTTTTTCGCCTTCAAAGGCAAGCGAAAGAGCTAGGGCAACGGGAAGGCCCCCAAGTCGCTGTTCGACCAGGTGCGGGAGGCGTCCTTGAGGCTGATGGAGGCCGCGAAAGCGGGCGTGCCGGCCGCGCCGTGGGCGGGACTGCCGGGCTTGAGTTGGAAATCGGCGCGGGCAGGCGCGGCGTTTGGGTTGACGAAGAGCGGATCGGCGATGATGGTGTGCGCGCCGGCCACGATCGGCGGTTTGCCGCCGAACATCAGGTTGTGATCGTAGACAACGTCCTGGTTGTGCCGGTCGGGGTTCATCGGCTTGCCGTCGTCGGCGACGCAGATGTTGTTCACGATGTTCACGTCGCTGCTGCTATTGGCGAAGATTTCGCCGTAGTCGAGCTTCTGCGAGTTGTGCCACGTCGTGTTGTTGACGATGTCAACGTGCGAGCTGTGGTAGGAATGGATGCCCGAGCCGCCGTTGTGCACGCTGATGTTGTTCGCGACCAGCGTGCGGCCGGTGTAGTTCGTGTCGATGCCGCTGTCGACGATGATGCCGTTGCCATCGCTCAACTGGTGTGTCGCGTTCCAGGGCACCTGCGTGAAGTTATTGTAGACGAGATTGCCGCGGATGATGGTGCTGTAGCCGGGCGAATGGTCGAAGTCGCGCATGACGCATACGGAGATGCCGCTCGTGGCCCAGCGCGTGTACCACGAGTTGTCGAAGACACGGTTGTTCTCGATGTCGAGATAGTCCGCCCCGCACGCGCTGATGCCGCCTCCGCCGCATTCGGACACGACGTTGTTCATGATGCGCCAGTGGTGCGGCAACTTCTCGCCCTGGCCGCGCCCGTCGAGGAAAATGCCGCCGCCATTGCAGAGCGGGTCCTCCACGTCCTTGTGCGCCAGCGCGTCCTCCAGCTTGACGTTCGCGTTGTTGCCGGTGATGGCAAGGCCGTTGATCTCGATGTAGCTCGCGGTTCTCGTGTAGATGCCCTGCTCGCCGTTGAAGGTGATGAGCGGATGTTGTCCCGGCGCGGCCTTGAACGTAATCCATGCGTCCGGCGTGCCGGAATTCTTCATTTCCACCACCGCTGCCCAGGGTCTCGCGTTCGTATAGGTGCCATCCATGATCAGCACCGTGTCGCCCGGTTGCGTGAGATCGGCCGCTTTCTGGATCGTGCGAAAGGCCGCCGTGGGCGCGAGGCCGGTGTTCTTGTCGTCGCCCGTTCCCGAGACGTAATAAGTCGTCGCGGCCCCTGCGGATGCGAAGGCGCCTGACCACGCGAGAAGCAGGAAGAGCAGCGGCTTCATCGATCAGGTATCTTGGCCTCCTCTTGCCTATCCCCGCAAGCTCTGACAAATTGACGCATGACCCAGAACCCTCGGCCGCCGGACGATGAGCCGATGGACCTCGAGACCAAGCCGTTCCTCGCCCATCTCGAGGACCTGCGCTGGACCATCATCCGCTGCGTGGCGGCGCTGCTGGTGGCGGTGGTCGGATGCGCCTTTGGCGTGAAGCTCATCCTGCGCCTCCTCTATCATCCCTATCGTCTGGCGGGCGGCGATCCGGCGAAGCTGATCAACCTTGACGTGACTGGTCCGTTCGCCGTGCATATGGAAATCAGCCTCTTCGGCGGCATTCTCGTGGCGCTGCCGTTCATGCTCTATTTCATCGGCGACTTTCTGTTGCCCGCCTTGATGCCGCGTGAGAAAAAATTCCTCGCGCCGGTTTTTGGCGCGGGCGCGGGGCTGTTCGTCGTGGGAGTGTCTTTTTGCTATTTTCTGGTGCTCTCCACCGCGCTGCGCTTTTTCAACCAATACAGCGAGTGGCTGGGCATCAGCCCGACGTGGACACTGAAGAACCTCATCGATTTTGAGGTGCAAATGCTGGCCGCCTTCGGCATCGCGTTCGAGCTGCCGCTGGTCCTGCTCGTGCTCAACCTGCTTGGGATCGTCAGCGCGGACCAACTCGCGAGCAAGCGGCGCCACGCCATCTTCATCATCTTTGTCGCGGCCTGCTGCATCGTGCCGTCGACCGATATTTTCTCGCTCTCGCTCATGTCCGCGCCGCTCTATGTGCTGTTCGAGGTCTGCATTTTCCTCGCGCGCATCTTCGAGCGGCGCAAGGCGAAGGCCTCGTCGAGTAGCTAGGCCGGATGCCGGACACTCTGCAGCAGATGCTGCAGCGTCGTGCTCGCGCCATTCAGCATGAACTGGATCGCCAGGGCGAGAAGCAGGAAGCCCATCAGCTTGCTGAGCGCATTCATGCCGTTCACGCCCAGGTAGCGCGCGACCCAGACCGATTCTGCCAGCACGAAAAAGGAGATGACGCAGACTGCGCCCGCTGCCGCGATGAAGATGAACCATTCGGCCCAAAATTTTACTTCCGTCGCGAGGTTGATCATCACCGCCATGGAGCCAGGCCCGCTCAGCAGCGGCATGGCGAGCGGCACGAAGGAGACATCCTCGCGCTGCTTCGCGTCCTTTTCCTCGGCCAGCGTCTGGTGATGCTCCTTTTGCGGGTTGAGCATCTGGAACGCGGTGCGGGCGATGAGCAGTCCGCCGGCGATTTGCAGCGCGGGGAGTGAGATGGAGAAAAACTCGAGGACGAACGTCCCGGCCAGAAGGGAAACGAGCAGGATGGCGAACGCATAGAGGCTCGCCTTGAACGCCTCGTTGCGGCGTTCCTCGTTCGTCCAACCGTCCGTGATCGAGAGGAAAATCGGCGGCTTGGAGAACGGATTGACCACCGGCAGGATGGCCAAAAAGGCCAGCAAAATGTCATCGAACCAATCCTTGCTATGCATGTTCGTCTCCAAGAAAAAGCCGCGCCGGGCTTTTGGCTCGCGGCGCGGCTTTTGATCGATCGGGCGCGTTACTGGACCGTCGGGGCCTGACTGGCCGGGAGCAGTTCGGAGTCGCGCGACATGTGGAAATAATCGGGGCTGATCATGAAGGAGGCGGGCGGATCCGGGTCTTTGTAATCGCTGGGATGCAGCGCGGCGCGGCCGAGCGTCGAGTCATACGGCAGGCTGTCGCGGATGGTCACCGGCGTGCCGATCTCAACCAGCTTGGAGAATTTCACCGAGACATTCTTGTGGATGCGCAGGCAGCCGTGCGAGCGCGGCGTCGGCCACACGTAGCCCTCATGGAAGCCGTAGCCCGGCGCGAAGCCGACCCAGTTGGCCATCGGGTAACCGACATAGCTGTAACCAGCGCGGCCGTCGTTCGAACTGCCCTCGTAGATGTTGCTGCCGTTGGTCCAGAAGCCGTACTCACCCGAGCGCTTCGTCGCGTCCTTGTCCTCCACGCGGAAGTCGCCGGTCGGCGTCGCGTTGCCGGAAACGCCGATGCTGCACGGCGTGACCAGCAGCGCGCGATTGCCTTCCATCACGTAGACCATGCGCGCATCGAGCGAGACATAGACGTGTACATCGCTGGGATTATTCGGCGCGTAGGCGGGGACGTGATAGTTGCTGGTTTCACCGCCGCCGCCGCCCATGCTGGCGCAGCCGCCGAGAAAACTCGTGGTGACAACAAGGAGGGCCAACGCGACCCAGGAAAATCGGAACGAGGCGCGTTCCGGTTGAGAAGGATTTAGCATCCCGAACCCTAACACAATCAGTGATGCGCGCCGCAAGTATTTTGGCTCATCGCGTGGCCCGGACAACTTGTTGTCCGGGTGGCGCAGCGCAGCGAAGCCACAGGAAGCCACCAAGCAGGCGCGCCTATCTTCGGTGGCTTCCTGTGCGTCCGCGCTGGCGCGCTCCCGCACCCGGACAACGAGTTGTCCGGGCCACCCGAACTCACTGCGCGCCGTAAACCTTCGCGCTGTCCGTGATCGCCTGCTTCAGCGCCGCGTCATCATGCTTCACCGCGAAATCGGCCGCGGCCTTCATCAGTTCGTCGTCGTCCGGATAATAAAACACCGCCTTGCGCCACGCCGCCCGCGCCGTGTCGAGCGAGCCCCAGCGTTCCTCGGCCTCGGCGAGGTATTGCCAGTGCTTGCCGTTACGCAGGTCCCAGCAATCGGTGCGGCGGGCGAGCTCGAGGGCGGCGGGATCGTTGCGGTCGAGTTCGAGCTTCGCCAGGAGTTCCGCTGAGGCATTGTTGAGAGGAGTGCCGCGTAGAGCCGCCAGCGCTTTGGCATCGTGGCCAGCGGCATGGACGGCGTACGCGGTAAAGGCATTAGTAGCGGTGGCTAACGCGGGATCGGTTTGTTGAAGCCAGGGGACACGATCAGAGA
>Ga0209611_10006112_pt1 | contig 19889 bp, 12 predicted proteins | sample S1TSphgellanicum_3_FD_187693 | JGI IMG/M metagenome (GOLD analysis project Ga0209611, IMG submission 187693) | Host-associated microbial communities from peat moss isolated from Minnesota, USA - S1T2_Fc - Sphagnum magellanicum MG (SPAdes) (version 2) | ecosystem: Host-associated > Plants > Peat... | reverse complement strand
TTTACGTAGCCGCGCTCGTCAGAGCGTGGGTGGCCAGGCAATATGATTTGCAAGTCCATCCACCGTCTTACCACGGCGGCTGCATACGATTTCGTCATCAAGCGTCGGCCAGTGCCGCCTGGGCTGCGGCCAGCCGGGCGATGGGCACGCGGAAGGGCGAGCAACTGACATAGGTCAGACCGATCTGGTGGCAGAACTTCACCGAGGCCGGTTCGCCTCCGTGTTCGCCGCAGATGCCCAGCTTGATTTCGGGACGCGTCTTGCGGCCCTTCTCAATCGCGATCTTCATCAGTGCTCCGACGCCGGTCGTATCCACCGTCGCGAAGGGGTTTTGCTTGGTGATTTCGAGGTTCTGGTAGGCGGGCAGGAACGAACCTGAATCGTCGCGGCTCATGCCGAGCGTCGTCTGGGTCAGGTCGTTCGTGCCGAAGCTGAAGAACTCGGCTTCCCTGGCGATCTCATCGGCCACGACGCAGGCGCGCGGGATTTCGATCATCGTGCCCACGAGATAATTCAAGCGCGTGTTGTGCTGTTTGCTGACTTCCGCGGCAATCTGGAGGACGAGTGCGACCTGAAGTTCGAGCTCCTTTGCGAATCCGACGAGCGGAATCATGATCTCGGGCTTGACCTTGATGCCTTCTTTCTGGACCTCGATGGCTGCCTCAAAAATCGCGCGAATTTGCATCGACGAGATTTCGGGGAAGAGGATGCCGAGACGGCAGCCGCGCAGACCGAGCATCGGGTTGAATTCATGAAGTTCGGTGACTCGACGGGTCACTCTTTCCACCGGCACGCCGAGCTTGCTGGCGAGTTCCGCTTGCTGATCGTGCGAGTGAGGCAGGAATTCGTGCAGGGGCGGATCGAGCAGGCGGATCGTCGCGGGCAGTCCGTTGAGCGAACGGAAGATTCCCGCGAAGTCGCCCCGCTGATACGGGAGCAGCTTGGCCACGGCGGTTTCGCGTCCTTCCTTGGTGTCGGCAAGAATCATCTCCCGCACCGCATCGATGCGGTCACCCTCGAAGAACATGTGCTCCGTGCGGCAAAGGCCCACACCCTGCGCGCCGAAGGCCACCGCGTTGGCGACCTGGTCCGGTTGGTCCGCGTTGGTGCGAATCTGGAGGCGGCGAAGCTTGTCCGCCCAGACCATGAGCTGCGCATAGATGCCGTAGGTCGCGCTATCTTTCGGGTCGAGCGTCTTTTCAATCAGGACCTGCACGATTTCCGACGGCGCCGTCTTCACTTCACCGGCGTAGACTTCGCCGCTGGTGCCATCGATGGAGAGGAAATCTCCCTTGCGGAAAACGCGATCGCCCACCGTGAGGGTGCCTTCATGATAATTGATGTGCAGCGCGCTGGCGCCGCAAACGCAGACCTTGCCCATCTGCCGCGCCACGAGCGCCGCATGGGAGCTGACGCCGCCGCGCGCGGTCAGGATGCCTTCCGCCGCGAGCATGCCGCGAATGTCTTCCGGCGATGTTTCCTCGCGGACGAGCAGCACCTTGCCCTTGGTCGCTTCGGCTTCCGCTTCGTTCGCGTTGAAATAAATCCGGCCAGTGGCCGCGCCGGGGCCGGCGGGCAATCCAGACGCGATTTTCTCCGCGTGCTTGATCGCCTTGCGGTCGAAGATCGGCGTGAGCAACTGGCTGAGCTGATCGGCGGGAACGCGGGCGACCGCCTCCTGCCAGGTGATCAGCTTTTCCTTCACCATCTCCACCGCGATGCGCACGGCGGCGACGCCGGTCCGTTTGCCGTTGCGGGTCTGGAGCATGAACAGCTTGCCGTTTTCCACCGTGAACTCGAAGTCCTGCATCTCGCGGAAATGCTTTTCCAGCGCGGCGCGAACGTCTTCCAGCTCGCGATGCGCCTGCGGCATTTTCTCCTGCAGGGTGGCGACGGGATCAGGCGTGCGGACGCCGGCCACCACATCTTCGCCCTGCGCGTTGATGAGATATTCTCCGTAAAATACTTTCTCGCCCGTGGCCGGGTCGCGCGTAAACGCGACACCCGAGCAGCTTTCATCGCCGGTGTTGCCAAAGACCATGGCCTGCACATTGACCGCCGTGCCCCAATCGTTCGGGATATTGTATTTCTGGCGATAGACAATCGCGCGTTCGTTATTCCACGAACCGAACACCGCGCCGATGGCGCCGCGCAACTGCTCTTTCGGATCGCTGGGGAAAGTCTTGCCCGTGCGGTCATGAACCAGCCTCTTGAAGCGCACAACCAATTCCTTCAGCGAGGAGGCGTCGAGTTCCGTGTCGGAGATATCCTTCACCTGGCGGCTGGGGAAAACTTCCGCCTTCAGGCCCGAGATCACCTCTTCAAACGGCTCGTGATGCTCGCCCGGCCGTATTTGCACGCCCATGACGACGTCGCCATACATCTGGATGAACCGTCGGTAGCAATCGTAGGCGAAACGCTCGTTCGCGCTCGCGGCGACCAGTCCCAGGACCGTCTCGTCGTTGAGGCCGAGATTGAGAATCGTGTCCATCATGCCCGGCATCGAGTCGCGCGAACCCGAGCGCACGGCAAAGAGGAGGGGGTTGCTCAAACTGCCGAAGCCTTTCCCGAGAATCTTCTCGATGCGGGCGATGGCGTCGTCGATCTGGGAATCGATTTCCTTCGGGAGCGTTTTGCCGTGCTCATTGAACCATGTGCAAACCTCCGTCGTGATCGTGAAGCCGGGAGGCACCGGCAGGCCGATGCGTGTCATCTCCGCGAGGTTCGCGCCCTTGCCGCCCAGCAGCGCCTTCATCTTGCCATCGCCGTCGCTGCGTCCATCCCCAAAGAAATAAACCAGCCGCCCCTTCTTGGCCTTGGCCGCCGAGTGGCCATTGCGATCCGGCGCCAATTTCACCGCGGCTTTTTTCCCGGCCTTGCCTGCCTTTCGTGAGTTGGGGGCCGCTTTTAAAATCGAGTTACGGTCTTTCTTCTTCAGTTTTTTTTTGGATTTTTTGGACATAACGAAAGGAATGTTTGTGAGGGGGAAAGTTGAGGCTATCAGCCAAGCAAGTTGAGTCAAGCGCGCTACGGGGGCAGCCCTAAAAAATCTTCCAGAGTGACCGAGGTTTCGCACGGAGGGCCGAAGAGGAACTGCCGACAAGGTCATGGAATGCAGATAGGGCAGGGTAGCCGTCGCACTCCGTGCAACGGCGTCTTTTTGACAGGTATGGTTTCCCTTCCTCTCGTTCCCAAGTTGTACTTGGAACGCACTTGCTGAGGCAATTTCATTGCCGACCTCGCAGTCGTGCTTGTAAGAGCGTGGTCCACTGCATTAGAGCTGAGACTACGAGTTGGCGCGAAATAAAATTTCGCGAAAAACAGGAGGCGTTCCCAAGTACAACTTGGGAACGAGGAAAAGCGGGGGGAAGCCGCTAATTCTTAGGCGCTTGGTCGACGGCGGCCTCGCTCGGCTTCAGCACCGTCTCCGCGGCTTCCTCCAGCGCGGGAGCCGCCGGGGTTGTCTCCGCGGCTTCTTCCGGTTCGGCAGCCGGTGGGACCGACTCCTCCTGCGTAAAGCTTTCCACCTCCACCTTCGGCAAGACTGAAGTTGTCCCGATATGGTCGCGTCCGGCGCCCATCGCGTCGACCTCCTTCTTGGCCATCAACCGCATCTGCGCCAACTCCTCGCCCACGCGGTAGCCGGGCCGGTGGCAGAGACTGTGAAGCGCCGGCCAATCCATGTGGAAAACATCCGCCAGGGCATTAATCAGCAACAGCCGCGCCCGGGTATCCGCGTCGTGGTTCGGCTCCGGGTGGACTGCGGCCAGAATGCAATCCGCCGTGATTTCCTCCACCGGCAGGAGCTTCACCACCCCGTGATCGGTCGTGAATTCCCGGCACAGTTCGCGATTGGCAATGATCGCGTCCTGGTAAAAGCGGACCGGTATGCCCGCGACCGTCCAGTGGTAAAGCGTCCCTTGGGCGTAAAGCTGGCCGCGCATGATTTCCAGCAGCGTGCGCGGGGCGAGGTCCCCGGCCAGCGAGGCCATTTCCACCTCCGGCCGCTCGGAAGCGGTATTGGCGTAGCTGTCGAAAGCCAACTGGCCGGTGACGACCAGCGCGACTCCTTTAATCTTGAACAGGGTCGAGATCAGGCCCGCCAGTTGCAGCGCCCGCTCGGTCTCATCCTCCATAGCCTCCAATGTCCGTATCGCGTCATCGATTCGTCCCATGGCAACGAAGGTTAACGCGCCCGCGCCGCGCTGACAATACCGGAGCGTAATCCGAATTACCCATTTATAACGTGGCGATTCGCGCGAATCGGATTATCGTAGGGCATGCCCGAAACCTGGCTTGATCCGGCGTGGAGCCCGCCCGCGTCCACCCGCGTCACCGTTGTTTTTGTCCATGGCGCGATCGTCCGGGGCTGGGAGATGGCGCTGCTGCGGCGGCGGCTGCGCGCGCTCGGCTACCGCGTGCGCCAGTTCCGTTACCGGTCCATGATGAAGGGCCTCGACGAAAACGTGCTCCGGCTCAAGAAATTCCTCGACGAGACCGAGGGCGACACGCTCCACGTCATCGGCCACAGCATGGGCGGGGTCTTGATCCGGCAGGTCTTCGAGCAATATCCCGATGCCCGGCCCGGACGCCTCATCGCCATCGGCTCGCCGCTGCTCGACTGCTGGGTGGGCCGCCGCTTTTACCGGATGCATCGCCGGATCGGCCGCCTCCTGATCGGGCGCACCGTGGCCGACCACATCTCGCGCCTGACCGATCCCGTCTGGCGCGGCGCGCGCGACTTCGGCGTGCTGGCCGGGACCTATCGCTTCGGCATCGGCACCCTCTTCAAGTCCCTCCCGCGTCCCAGCGACGGCGTCGTCCTGCTCCAGGAAACGCAACTGCAAGGCGTCCGCGACCACACCACAATCCGGCTGAACCATTTCGGCATGCTCTTCTCCCGCCGCTGCACCGCCCAGATCGCCCGCTTCCTCGCCACCGGCGAATTCGGACAGCTCGAGCCGACCGGGTAGGCCGACGTATCTGCTTGCGGTATTATGGCGAACTCACATTAAGCCTGATGAACTGCCGGGCAGTACCTGGCGAGATAGCCACTCCTAGCTCCATGATCGGATCGCCCGTGGTTGAATCAGTTCCCACCTGTTGGTCGACGTCGGGTTGAGGCACATTGGTCCAAGTTTGAAGGTCGGGGGAAGTTTGAAGCGTAACGGTAACGCCGGTGGTCAACGCGTTTTGGCGGTAAGTGAGCGCGAGATATTCCGTTCCTGGATTAGTGGTCGTGTCGAGCTCCACAGATGGCAACGCAGCGAAATCCGTGGCGGCCATGGGCGTAGAGGGATCAATGTCGTCGAAGTATTTGAGCAGATTGGGAACTCCATCACTTCCAGGCGGGTCTGCAATTCCTCCCGCAAATTTATAGGTGCCGGCCCATTCACTAAACGTATTGGACAACAGGGATAAAGTCAGGTCGTTCCCCGATCCGCCGGAATAACTGGCGACGAACGTGTAAGCGATGCAGTTATAAATGGCCGCAATCGTGCCGCCATCGGATAAATTCGTGAAGTTGCCAGTGATCGGGAGGCCTCCGGTGCTTTGCACTGCTGTGAGGATGTCTCCGGGCGACGGCTCATAACCTAAAGCAAGATTGAGGCTGGAACCGCTGATGGTGTAGGCCGGAACGACAATCGGAACGCCGGAGGAAGAATCGAACGTAATATTTTTTGTGGCGCTTGTTTCAAGTCGGAAAACCGTCCCTGAATTTGCCGAACCTCCCGCGTCAGTCGTGCCATAAATGTTACCATCGGTGGCTATGATGAGTGAACCCGGGTCGGCCCCGTTGTTGTTATTGAAATTGATGAGGGTTTTGAGTCCATCGTCCTTATTGTAGCGGAACAGGGTTCCAGCATTATCTGGTCCGCCGGAAGCGGTTGAACCAAAGAAATTCCCGTCGCTGTCTTGAACCAGCGAACCTTGCGGATGAATTCCAGAAACCTCCTGACCGAAATAGCCGAGCGTCGTGGTCGTTCCAGTGCTCGTCACTTTAAATAAAGTGCCTGAGGTAGAACTCCCGTTACCGTTTAGCCCACCGAGCTGGGTCGTTCCATAATAATTGCCATCATTACCCTGAAGAAGTGGGCCATCTGGATAACTTCCGTAATCGAGGAATAAAGAAAGGGTCGTCAGGGTACCCGTGGGAGTCACTTGGAATACGGTGCCCCAGCCTGCGCCACCCTGCGAGGTGGTGCCGTAGAAGTTACCGTCGCTGCCTAAAATCAGTGAAGCCAAGGGCGTGCCGCCGTTGGTCCCGTTGAACTGGACGAGGGTAGTCCGTGTGCCTGTGGGCGTGACGCTAAAGACCGTGCCGTTGCCACCGGTGCCGTTGCCACCAACGGAGGTTGTTCCGTAAAAATTGCCGTCCTTGCCTTGGACGAGCCCGGCATAAGGAAACGCGCCATTGGAATAGTTGAACTGAGCCAGCGTGGAAAGGGTGCCTCCAGTCGTCACTTTAAAAACCGTGCCGTAATTTGAACCTCCTCCATCCCATGTTGTGCCGTAGAGATTGCCATCCGTGCCCTGGCACAGCGGAGCTTCAGGAGTGGATCCGATTGTGCCAGTAAGATTCGCCAAAGTCGTCGGGAGGCTTCCTAGCGTCATTTTAAAAACGGTGCCGGTAGAATAGGGGTCGCCAAAGTACGCTCCGAAAGTAGTGGTTCCGTAAAAGTTGCCATCGGTAGCTTGGATAATCCCTCCAGCTGGGCCGACGCCGGCGGCGTTATTAAAGTTGAACAGAGTCGTTACGATATCACTTGGATTTACATAGAATACGGTTCCGGACGCCGTACCGTAAAGGTTCCCCTGGCTGTCCTGCACCAGCGCGACCGCACTTGGAACAGTCGGTTGAGTATTGAGAGTTGCTACGTTTGTCACGATGCCGGTGGTGGTCGTCTTAAACACGGTTCCAAGCGCCGAATCGTCGACGGAACCGCTTATTCCGTAAAAGTTGCCATCACTGCCTTTGACCAGCTGCGAGTAGGGTATCCCGTTGACGCCATTGAGCGATACAGTTGTAAAAGTGCCTGCAGTTGTAAACGCGAAAAGAATGCCTGTATTAGTCGTACCGTAAAAAGTGCCGTCGCTCGCTTGAGCAAGAGTACCTGGCAGGGGGTTGCCTGTACCTTGACTAAAATTTGCCAAAGTGGTCGTGACAGTACCGTTGGATGCAATTTCAAAGAGGGTGCCGGAGCCAGCATTGGCACCTGAACCGCCGTCGATGGTCGTTCCATACAAATTACCGTCGCTTCCCAAGGTAAGTCCGCCGCGCGGGCCAGCGCCGTTGGCACCATTAAACTCGATAACCGTGGTCAGGGTACCTCCGGGCGTTACTTCAAATGCCGTGCCTACGGAAAAGGCGCCTCCTCCATAAGTTGTCCCATAAAAATTGCCATCTCCGCCTTGGACCACGCCTGCGTAGGGATTATTTCCGTTTGTGCCGTTAAAATTGACGAGTGTAGTTAGTTTGCCGGCTGGCGTGAGCTGGAATACGGTGCCGTCGTTCGAAGAGCCTCCAGCTTCGGTGGTGCCGTAGAAATTGCCATCGCTTCCTTGAAATAGCCCACAGTAGGGGCTGGCGCCATCTGTGTTATTGAAGTTGAACAGGGTGGTAAATAAGCCGTCCGGAGTAACTTTAAAAACACTGCCGTAACCGAAGGCGCCGCCGCCAACTGTCGTGCCATATATATTGCCGTCGGAGGCTATGAGCAGAGGTCCCTGCGGATTCGTGCCTTGCGGATAGGGAATAAAGGGATAGGTAGTAAGGGTTGCGGCGGCGAGAAAAGAGGAGCTCGCCAATAACGCTACGACAGAAATTAAGGGCCGGAGTGCTGCCACAGAGGTAATGTAATGACACTTATTATCAAGCAAGTGCAAGCTTTGATTTCAGTGCGGCTTCGCTCCAGCGAGGGATGGTGTGTCGGCAGCAGAGGGCGGCACAATTATTTTCAAAAATAATTTTGACATCGACCCGCCGATGCCGCAACATCAAGCAAGATCGAGGCCACTCCTGAATTTGAGGCGCAAGTTTTAAATTCGGGCGTGGACTTTTTGCCTTTATCGCAGGGTTGGACGGCAGGCCAGTGGTGGCGAAAAGGGTCGGGTTGGCTTCACGGCCACTTGCTCGGTAACGCGCTAAGTGCCCATGTAGCTCAGTCGGTAGAGCACATCCTTGGTAAGGATGAGGTCACCGGTTCAAACCCGGTCATGGGCTTGGAGCCCGGGCGAAAAGGCGGAGGATCAGAGAGAAGAACGAATTTAACAACGACGGGCCAACCGGGTCGGGCGCAAAGCCGGGCAACGGGGCTGAAATAAGATAGAAACTCAGGAGTAACGACACATGGCTAAGGAATCATTCAAACGCGACAAACCGCACGTGAACATTGGCACGATCGGTCACGTCGATCACGGCAAGACCACTCTGACGGCTGCCATCACCAACACTTTGGCCAAAAAGGGCCTCGCGACGGCCAAGGGCTACGCGGAAATCGATAACTCGCCTGAGGAAAAAGAGCGCGGGATCACGATCAACACGACCCATATCGAGTACCAGACGGAAAAGCGCCACTACGCGCATGTCGACTGTCCCGGCCACGCCGATTACATCAAGAACATGATTACCGGCGCGGCGCAGATGGACGGCGCGATCCTCGTCGTCAGCGCGGCGGACGGCCCGATGCCCCAGACCCGCGAGCATATCCTGCTCGCCCGCCAGGTCGGCGTGCCGGCGCTGGTTGTCTTCCTGAACAAGGTCGACATGGTTGATGACAAGGAACTCCTTGAGCTCGTCGAACTCGAGGTTCGCGAATTGCTGACGCAGTATGAATTCCCCGGCGACAAGATTCCGATTGTCAAGGGCTCGGCGCTCAAGGCGCTCGAAGGCGATCCCGTTTATGAGAAGGAAATCATTAACCTGATGAACGCGGTCGATGAGTACATCCCGGTTCCGGAACGTCCGAAGGATCTTCCGTTCCTCATGCCGGTGGAAGACGTGTTCAACATTGAAGGTCGCGGCACGGTCGCGACGGGTCGCGTGGAACGCGGCATCCTCAAGAAGATGGAAGAAGTCGAGATCGTGGGCCTGAAGGACACGACCAAGACCACCGTCACCGACATCGAAATGTTCAAGAAGCTGCTCGACACCGCCGAAGCGGGCGAGAACGTCGGCGTGCTCCTGCGCGGCATCAAGAAGGAAGACGTCGAGCGCGGCCAGGTCATCGCCAAGCCCGGCTCGATCAAGCCGCATACGAAGTTCAAGGGCCAGGTATACGTTCTGTCGAAAGAGGAAGGCGGACGCCACACCCCGTTCTTCAACGGCTATCGTCCGCAGTTCTTTTTCCGCACGACGGATGTGACCGGAAACGTGAAGCTCAAAGAGGGCGTCGAGATGGTCATGCCGGGCGACAATGTCGAAATCGAAGTCGAATTGATTCAGCCCATCGCGATGGAAAAGCAGATCCGCTTCGCCATCCGCGAAGGTGGCAAGACGGTCGGCGCCGGTCGCGTTACAGAGATTATCGCGTAATTACAAAGAAAGAATCGCGCCAAACCGTCGGATCCCGGAGGGCTGTAAGGCTTCCGTGGGTCCGGCGGTTTCGGCGTCAAATAAACAGGAACATAATTTTATCGTCCAGTGCCAGAGGGCAGTAGCTCAATTGGTAGAGTACCGGTCTCCAAAACCGAGGGTTGGGGGTTCGAGTCCCTCCTGCCCTGGACAAACTTAAAACCCAGCACGACATGACTTTCTGGAACATCACCTTCGCCCTCGCGGCAGTTTTCTGCCTCTATTACTTCCTGCGCCATCGCTTGACGGTGCTGAAGTTTATCGGCGAGGTGCGCGTCGAGCTGGAGAAATGCAGTTGGCCCTGGGACCCGAACCTGACCGGCTTCAAAAAATACCGGGAACTGATTGAATCGACCGTGGTCGTAATCATTTCCGTGGTGCTCCTGGCCGGTTTTGTCACGTCGTGCGATTGGCTGCTGGCGCATCTGGTTGGGTTCCTCACCGGCACCGCGCTCCTGAAATAATTTATGTCCGAAGTCACCGAAATTACCTCCGAAACCGAAGCGACTCCCTCACCGGAGCTGCCACCGCAGTGGTACGCCTTGCACGTCCTTTCCGGCCAGGAAAAGAAGGTGAAGGAAAGCCTGGAACGCCGCGCCAAGACCGAGGAGATGGGCGACCTGATCCGCGAAGTCGTGATCCCGACGGAGCGCGTCTCCGAAGTGAAGCGCGGCAAGAAGATCGAGTCGGAGCGTAAGCTGCACCCCGGCTACGTCTACATCAACATGTACCTGCGCGATGAGGAAAAGAAGCTCGTCGAGCGGACGTGGTATTTCGTGCGCGAGACCAACGGCGTGATCGGCTTTGCCGACGGCGACAATCCCCAGCCGATCCGCGCGAGCGAAGTCGACACCATGCTCGGCCAGATGCGCGAACGCGAGGAGAAGGTGCTGCCCAAGGTGGCTTTCAACATCGGCGACAAGGTGAAGGTCGGCGACGGTCCTTTCCAGAACCAGGAAGGTCTGATCGAAGGCGTCGACATGGAGCGCGGGAAGCTGAAGGTTTCCGTGAACATGTTCGGCCGCTCGACTTCACTGGAACTCGAATACTGGCAGGTTGACAAGACCTAACCGAATTTTGACGGAATTAATGACTATGAACACGCTTTCACAGCCGGATCAGATGGAATTAGATCACATCTTTCGCACGAACTGGTCAACCCGTTTTCTAGTAGTTATTACCGCCGGTCCTTGCTTGGCTTATGGTGTTTCAAATTTGTCCGGTCCCGTATTATGGGCCTTGGCCGGGTTGTCGATTGTCCTCGGGGCATCATTCGCGGAGAACGCTCGAAAACTGGATGAGTTGAAGAGGTACCTTAAGGACAAGTCATCTCTTAATTCCGTCTGAATCCCCATTCCTTAAATTCCGTTAATTCCGTCAAAAATTCTTAAAATATTATGGCAAAAGAAGTCACAGGCATCATCCGTTTGCAGATTCCCGCCGGGCAGGCGAATCCCGCACCTCCCGTCGGCCCCGCGCTCGGTCAACAGGGCGTCAACATCATGGCCTTCTGCAAGGAATTCAACGCGGCCACGCAGAAGGACGCGGGCAATATCCTTCCGGTCGTCATTACCGTTTACAAGGACAAGACCTTCTCGTTCATCACCAAGTCACCTCCCGCGGCGGTGCTGCTGAAGAAGGCGGCCAACATCGCCAGCGGCTCCAAGGAACCGAACCGGACCAAGGTCGGCAAGGTGACGCGCAAGCAGGTGATGGACATCGTGAAGATCAAACGCAAGGACCTGAACGCCAAGAGCGACGAAGCGGCCTTCCGCGTGATCGCGGGAACGGCGCGCCAGGCGGGAATTGAGATTATCGACTAGCAGAATAGGACATATACGACGAATGGGACATATAGGACCAAATAGGTACTCGAGACGATGCAAGTCGTCCTATAGGTCCCATAAGTCCCATCCAAAACAAACCAAGTGGGAGGGCATTGCCCGCTAAGACCACAGAAAGAAAACAACATGGCAATCAAACGCAGCAAACGATACGAAGCAGCCGCCAAATTGGTGGACCGCACGAAGACCTATTCATGGTCCGAAGCGGTGAAGCTGCTCAAGCAGGTGCCCGCGACCAAGGGCGACCAGACGATCGATCTCGCCTTTAAGCTGGGCGTGGATCCGAAACAGAGCGACCAGATGGTGCGCGGCACCGTCGCGCTGCCGGCCGGTTCGGGCAAGAACGTCCGCGTGCTGGTGTTCGCCAAGGGCGCTGCCGCCGAGCAGGCCAAGGCCGCCGGAGCGGAGTACGTCGGTTTTGAGGACCTGATCAAGAAGGTGACCGAGGGCTTCCAGGATTTCGACGTCGCGGTTGCGACGACCGAAGCGATGGGCGAAGTTCGCAAGCTGGGCCGTGTGCTCGGCCCGCGTGGCCTGATGCCGAATCCCAAGACCGGCACTGTGACCGATGACGTCGCCAAGGCGATCAAGGAATGCAAAGCGGGTCGCGTCGAATTCAAGCTCGACAAGGCCGCGAACCTCCACGTGCCGTGCGGCAAGTTCTCGTTCAAGCCGGAAGACATCGAAGCGAATGGCCGCGCCGTGATCGAAGCGATCGTGCGCAGTCGTCCCGCCACCGCCAAGGGCCGGTTCATCGAGTCGTGCACGCTGTCGTCCACGTTCTCCCCCGGCATCCGCATTGACATCGCGCCCTTTTTGAGCGCTTAACCCACTATTAAACAAACAACTGACTGAATTTAGACAGGATTAACACGATTTACATGATTGGCTCAATCCCTCTCCGAATAAATCCCTTTAATCTTGTTAATCCTGTCAAAAAATTTCTGAAATCATGAGACCCGAAAAGAATCAAATCATCGACGAGATCAAGTCGCGCGTGGACCGCGCGCCCTATGTTCTCCTGACCGACTACACCGGCATGCAGGTGCCGCAGTTCAACGAGCTGCGCAACCGGCTCGGCGGCGCCAATGCGGAATACCGCGTGGTGAAGAACAACCTCCTGCGCCGCGCGTTGCAGGGCTCGAATCTTCCCGACCTTGAGACCTACCTGCACGGGCAATCGGCCGTGGTGCTCGGCGACACGGATGTCAGCGCCGCAGCCAAGGTGCTCAAGGCCTTCACCAAGGAGTTTTCGAAGCCGGTCCTGAAGATCGGCATTCTGGACAAGGCCGTGGTCAATGTGGACCAGATCATGGCGCTGGCCGAACTGCCGTCGAAGGACGTCCTGCAGGCCAAGCTGCTCGGATTGCTTCTGGCACCGGCTTCAACTCTCGTGCGCCTCATCAACACGCCCGCGTCGCAAGTGGCGCAGGTTTTGAAGGCTTACAGCGAAAAGGGGGAAAAAATCGCTGCATAAGGCATTAGAAAACTTTCGGTTCGGTGGGAATGTGGTATGCTGTCAGGCTGCTGTGTTCACATCGGGCCATCGAAGGGCAAGATAAAAATCGGCCCACCTAGCTCCGAAGCCCTTTGGAGTTAATTGCCGCGCGGGTGCGCGACACTAGGCTGGCCACAACCTACAGAACAACAACATCATGGCAAACTTAGAAACACTGGTAAATGACATCAGCGGGCTGACCCTGCTGGAAACCTCCGAACTCGTCAAGCTTCTCGAATCGAAGCTCGGCGTCAGCGCAGCGGCCCCGGTCGCGGCAGCCTCGGCGGCTCCGGCGGCAGGCGGCGGCGCAGCGGCTCCGGCGGCGGAAGCGAAGACCTCCTTTGACATTATCCTCAAGGAAGTCGGCGCGAACAAGATCGGCGTCATCAAGGAAGTGCGCGCGGCAGTCCCCGGCCTCGGCCTGGCGGAAGCCAAAGCCCTGGTTGAAGGCGCTCCCAAGACGGTTCGCGAAGGCGCGACCAAGGAAGAAGCCGAAGAGATCAAGAAGAAGCTCGAGGCGGCAGGCGCCAAGGCTGAGATCAAGTAAGCGCAGGATTTGGTTTAAGGTGCGCCCGTCGCGGTCCGGCGGCGGGCGTCCACCTCAAGACGAGACGGTCCCGGGCCAACACATATTCGGTTTAGCAAGGAAAGGCACAGTATCCCATGGCAACGACTAACGGCGAGCAGATCAAATTTCACGGCACGGACGACCCCATCGCTCAAGCCAAAGCCACCGGACAGCGGATCAATTTCGGACGGTTGGCCGAGGCCATCGAGACGCCGAACCTGATCGAGGTGCAGCTCAATTCGTACAAAGATTTTCTCCAGAAGGACGTTCCCCAGGCCAAGCGCAAGAACGAGGGACTCCAGGCTGTTTTCTCCGAGGTTTTCCCGATCGAGAGCTACGACGAAAAGATCAAGCTCGAGTTCGGCGATTACGAGATCGGCGAGCCGAAGCTCAGCCCGCTGGAATGCCAGCGCGAGAGCCAGACCTTCGCCGCGCCGCTTTACGTCACGTTCCGGCTGCGCGAGGACAAGAACGTCAAGGAAGAGCGCGTTTACATGGGCGAATTGCCGCTCATGGCGCCGCAGGGCACGTTCATCATCAACGGCGCTGAGCGCGTTGTGGTCAGCCAGTTGCACCGCTCGCCCGGCATCTGCTTTGAGTCGAGCCTGCACGCCAACGGCAAGGTCCTTTACAGCTATCGCATCATTCCCGATCGCGGTTCCTGGCTCGAAGTGATGTACGACACGAGCGATTTGCTCTACGTCCATCTCGATCGCCGCAAGCGCCGGAGAAAATTCCTCGCGACGACGTTCCTGCGCGCGCTGGGCTACTCGACGGATGAGGAAATCATCAAGCTTTTCTACACGATCTCGGACCTCAAGCTGAAGGCCGATCTCGATGACGAAGCCATCGGCACCAAGGTGCTCATCGCCGAGATTCGCGACACCGCCAACGCCGATGTCGTGGTCGCGCGCGCCTTTGAGCCGCTGACGCAGGCGGTCATCCGCCAGTTGCTCGATCTCCAGATCAAGACGGTGAAGGTCATCGACATCAAGGACGACGACACGATCATCAAGTGCCTGAAGAAGGACCCGACGCACGACACCGAAGAGGCGCTCAAGGATATTTATCGCCGCCTCCGTCCCGGAGATCCGCCAACCGTGACCAACGCGAAGGCGTTGCTCAAGCGTCTCTTCTTTGACCCGAAGCGGTACGACATCGGCCGCGTCGGGCGTTACAAGATCAACCAGAAGCTGAGCATCGACGTCGATCTCGACACGCGCATCATCACCAACGAAGACATCGTGGCGGCGACGCAGTACGTCATCAACCTTCGCCGCGGCGAGGGAAGCACCGACGACATCGATCACCTCGGCAGCCGCCGCGTGCGGACCGTGGGTGAATTGCTTGCCAACCAGTGCCGCACGGGTCTCTCCCGCACGGAACGCCTGGTCAAGGAACGCATGACGCTGTTTGACGTGAACACGGAAGGCATGACGCCGCAGAAGCTGATCAATCCCAAGGCGCTCTCGGCCGTGATCCGCGATTTCTTCGGACGCAGCCAGTTGTCTCAGTTCATGGACCAGACCAACCCGCTGGCCGAGTTGACGCACAAGCGCCGCCTCTCCGCGCTTGGGCCGGGGGGTCTGTCGCGCGATCGCGCCGGCTTTGAAGTCCGCGACGTGCATCCCTCGCACTACGGCCGTATTTGCCCCATTGAAACGCCCGAAGGACCGAACATCGGCCTGATCTCGTCGATGTCGTGTTTTTCGCGCATCAACGAATTCGGCTTCATCGAGACGCCTTATCGCAAGGTCGTGAACGGCAAGGTCACCGACCAGGTCGATTACCTGACCGCCGATCAGGAAGAAAACTTCGTGGTCGCGCAGGCCAGCGCGCCTTACGACAGCCATGGCAAATTCACCGAGACGAAAATATCGGTGCGCTACAAGGGCGACTTCCTCGAAGTCGAACCGGAGCGGGTCAGCTACATGGACGTGTCGCTCAAGCAACTCGTTTCCGTGGCGGCCAGCCTGATTCCGTTCCTGGAGCACGACGACGCGAATCGCGCGCTCATGGGCTCGAACATGCAACGCCAGGGCGTGCCGCTGATCAAGACGGAAGCGCCGCTCGTCGGCACCGGGATGGAGGGCAAAGTGGCCCGCGATTCCCGCGCCGTCATCGTGGCGGAAGGCAATGGCAAGGTGGCCTCGGTTACCGGCAACTTCATCATCGTGACGTCCGACGGCGAGATGCCCGAAGGCAAGAAGAAGCTCAAGCACGATCCGGAAGAGGGTGTCTACGTTTACGAGCTGCGCAAGTACATGCGCTCGAACGCGGGCACCTGCATGAACCAAAAGCCGCTCGTGAAAAAAGGCCAGAGGGTCCACAAGGGCCAGGTCATCGCCGACGGTCCCTGCACCGACGCGGGCGAATTGGCTCTTGGACGTAACGTGCTCGTCGCGTTCATGCCATGGAACGGCTATAACTTCGAGGATGCGATTTTGATTTCCGAGAAGATCGTGAAGGAAGACATCTATACTTCCATTCACATCGAGGAGTTTGAAATCAGCGCCCGCGACACCAAGCTCGGACCGGAAGAAATCACGCGGGACATCCCGAACGTGGGCGATGAAGCCCTGCGCAACCTCGGCCCGGATGGCGTGGTTCGCATCGGCGCGGAAGTCAAACCCGGCGATATTCTCGTCGGTAAGATCACGCCGAAGAGCGAAACGGAACTGGCCCCGGAAGAACGCCTGCTGCGCGCCATCTTCGGAGAAAAGGCCGCGGACGTGAAGGACTCGTCGCTGACGGTTCCCTCCGGCACCTACGGCATCGTGATGGACATCAAGGTGACCTCGGGCAACGCCAAGGCCGCGCGCCAGAAATTGACGCCGACCGAAGCCAAGCGCCAGAGCAAGGCGATCTCGGACAAGTTCACGGAGCGCGAAGTGGCGCTGACGGAAGAACTGACCCAGGCGCTGTCAAATATTCTCCTCAACGAGAAGATTCCGCTCGACGTGGTCAACGCGGAGACGGGTGAGATCATCATCCCGGCCAATCGCAAGATCACCAAGACGCTCCTGCGCAAGCTCGCGTCGGTCTACGATCATATCGAAATCGATCCCAGCCCGATCCGGATCAAGATCCGCGAAATCATCAGCTCGTTCGAAAGCAAATTCGAGCAGTTGAAGAATGAGCGCGAAGTTGAAATGGACCGCGTGGAATCCGGTGACGACATCGATCCCGGCATCGTGAAGCAGGTCAAGGTTTTCGTCGCCTCGAAGCGCAAGCTGTCGGTCGGAGACAAGATGGCCGGACGCCACGGCAACAAGGGTGTGGTCGCGAAGATCGTGCCCGAAGAGGACATGCCCTTCCTCCCTGATGGAACTCCCGTGGAAATCGTGCTGAACCCGCTCGGCGTGCCTTCGCGCATGAACGTGGGCCAGGTGCTCGAAACGCACCTCGGCATCGCGGCCAAGGCGCTCGGGTTCAAGGTCGCGACGCCGGTGTTCGACGGTATCAAGGAATCGCAAATTCGCGGTTACCTGAAGCAGGCCGGACTCGACGAAGACGGCAAGAGCTACCTGTTGGATGGCCGCACCGGCGACCGCTTTGACCAGCGCGTCGTTGTGGGGCAGATCTACATGCTCAAGCTGGGTCACCTGGTCGCGGACAAGATTCACGCCCGCGCGGTCGGCCCCTACTCGCTCGTCACCCAGCAGCCGCTGGGCGGCAAGGCGCAGTACGGCGGACAGCGCTTCGGCGAAATGGAGGTCTGGGCCATGGAAGCCTACGGCGCGGCCTACACGCTGCAGGAATTGCTCACGGTCAAGTCGGACGACGTGCCCGGACGCACGCGCATCTACGAGTCGATCGTCAAAGGCGATAACTCGCTGGAAGCCGGCACGCCGGAATCATTCAACGTGCTCATCAAGGAAATGCAGAGCCTCGGCCTCGACGTCAAGGTCGGCCAGCGGACGGCCCAGCATCCCGAACAGGAACCGGAGAACGCGCGGGGCAAAGGTGTCCCTGAACCTGCCGTCGCGGCCTGAGGAATTAGACAGGAGTTACATGAAAAACATGAAATTAGGAGAAACCAAACCCTCTTGTCCTTCATGTTCCTCCTGTCAAAGAAGTTTTAATAAGTAATCGCACATCCCATCACATAACTATGATTGCACAAAAAGAGTCAGCCCGAGAAATGCTCGGCCTTGGTAGCACGGTCGGTTTCGACCAGGTCGGCATCACCGTCGCATCCCCGGACATCATCCGCTCCTGGAGCAAAGGCGAAGTCAAAAATCCTGAAACGATCAACTATCGTACCTTCAAGCCCGAGAAGGGCGGACTCTTCTGCGAACGCATTTTCGGTCCGACCAAGGACTGGGAATGCGCGTGCGGGAAGTACAAACGCATCAAGTACAAGGGCGTGATCTGCGACCGTTGCGGCGTGGAAGTGACGCTGGCGCGCGTGCGCCGCGAGCGCATGGGCCATATCGAACTGGCCGTGCCGGTATCGCACATCTGGTTCTTCAAGTGCATGCCGAGCCGCCTCGGTTTGATTATGGACATGACCGCCCGCCAGCTCGAGCGCGTCATCTATTATGAGGATTACCTCGTCGTCGATCCGGGCAAGGCCCCGCTTTTGCCCCGCCAGCTTTTGAGCGAGACCGAATATCGCGAAGCGCAGGAACAGTATGGCGAAACCTTCACGGCCAAGATGGGCGCGGAAGCGATTCGTCTCGTGCTGCAAGGCATCGATCTCGCCAACACGGCGAAGGATTTGACCGAGGCGCTCGGCAACACGAAGAGCAAGCAGACCCGCAAGAAGGTGGCCAAGCGCCTCAAGCTCGTGCAGGGCTTCATCTCGTCGAAGACGCGTCCGGAATGGATGGTCCTCGAAGTGCTGCCGGTGATTCCGCCCGACCTGCGTCCGCTCGTGCCGCTGGAAGGCGGCCGCTTTGCGACATCCGACCTGAACGATCTCTATCGTCGCGTGATCAACCGCAACAATCGCCTGCGCAATCTGCTCCAGTTGAAGACGCCCGACGTCATCATCCGCAACGAAAAGCGCATGCTCCAGGAGGCGGTCGACGCGCTCTACGACAACGGCCGCCACGGTCGTGCCGTCACCGGCGCGGGCAATCGTCCGCTCAAGTCGCTTTCCGACATGCTCAAGGGCAAGAGCGGACGTTTCCGCATGAATTTGCTCGGCAAACGCGTCGATTACTCGGGCCGTTCCGTCATCGTCATCGGGCCGGAACTGAAACTGAACCAGTGCGGTCTGCCGAAGAAAATGGCGCTCGTTCTGTTCGAGCCGTTCATCATCCGCCGCCTGAAAGAGCTCGGCCATGTGCACACCGTGCGCTCGGCCAAGAAGATGATTGAGCGCCAGGAATCGGTCGTGTGGGACATCCTCGAGGAAGTCACCAAGGGCCATCCGGTTCTGCTCAATCGCGCTCCCACGCTGCACCGTTTGTCGATCCAGGCTTTCGAGCCCGTGCTGATCGAAGGCGAAGCGATTCGCGTTCACCCGCTGGTTTGTACCGCCTACAACGCGGACTTCGACGGCGATCAGATGGCCGTGCACGTTCCGCTTTCGGCGGAAGCGCAGCTCGAAGCGCGTCTTCTCATGATGGCGCCGCAGAACATCTTCTCGCCCTCGAGCGGGAAGCCGATCACGACGCTCAACCAGGACATCACGCTTGGCTGTTACTATCTCACGCAACCTTCCCGCAAGGAGAAGATCGAGAAGACGGAAAAGCCGGACGAGAAGAAGCGCCTGATTATCTTCGCCGATACGGACGAAGTTCTCTTCGCCCACCAGGAAAAGATCATCGCGACGCACCAGGCCATTCTGCTGAAGAACCCGAATTACGGCAAAAAGACCGTGTTTGGCGATGCGGACAAGAAGCTGATCGAAACGACGGCCGGCCGCGTGCTCTTCAACACCATCTGGCCGCCGGAGATCGGTTTTTACAACCGCACGGCGAAGAAGAACAACCTCGGCGAAATCATCCTGCGCTGCTACCAGGTGGCGGGCCATCAGCCCACCGTCGACGCGCTCGATCGCATGAAGGAACTGAGCTTCGCCGAAGCGACGAAGTCGGGTGTCTCCATCGGCATCGACGACATGATCATCCCGGCCGACAAGTCGAAAGTGATCGCCAACGCGTACGGTTCCATCTCGGTGGTGGAAAAGCAGTATCGCTCCGGCGCCATCACGGACGGCGAGCGGTACAACAAGATCGTCGACGTCTGGACGCAGGCGAACGATGAAATTTCCGGCATGATGATGCGCACGCTTGAGCACAATCATGGCCGCCACGAATTCAACCCCGTGTTCGTCATGGCCGACTCCGGCGCGCGCGGCAACAAGAACCAGGTGCGCCAGCTCGCTGGCATGCGCGGTCTGATGGCCAAGCCCTCCGGCGAAATCATCGAGCGCCCGATTGTCTCCAACTT
>Ga0209611_10006111_pt1 | contig 19891 bp, 17 predicted proteins | sample S1TSphgellanicum_3_FD_187693 | JGI IMG/M metagenome (GOLD analysis project Ga0209611, IMG submission 187693) | Host-associated microbial communities from peat moss isolated from Minnesota, USA - S1T2_Fc - Sphagnum magellanicum MG (SPAdes) (version 2) | ecosystem: Host-associated > Plants > Peat... | reverse complement strand
CGCCGGCTCGCATTTCTTTTCCGGATTCGGCGGGGTGCTGCTGGTGGAGGCCGAAAAACAGATCTATGCGCCGCTGATGCAGAAAGTCCGCAGTCGCGGCCGCAAAGCCTATGTCCCCATCGCTCAGCCGGCGGGGATATGAATCCGCATGTTTTTGGTGTAGGATGCATGCATAAGCGAGGACAAAGCGCATCTATGAACATTTATAGTGAAGCTGGCGTTCGCCGGTCGGGTTTTACCCTTATTGAACTTTCGATTGTCCTGGTGGTGATAGGGCTCATCGTCGGCGGAGTGATTGCGGGCCAGAGCCTTATGCGCTCCTCGCAGCTGCAAAGCATCATTTCGGATCAGGCCAAATACGTCGAAGCGGCCAAGCAGTTCAGGGAAAAATACGGATTCTGGCCCGGCGATTTCCCGAACGCCACCACGAGCTGGGGAGCGATGACGACGTGCCCGCCCGCCGCTTGGACGAGGGCCAGCGTCTGGTATTTGCCGTTGTCGGCGACGACGGGAACCACCCACGTATTCTGCCCGAATATATCGTAAAGTATCGGCTGGGTCGGCGTCAGCCGGCCCTGACGCACGAGCGAGTTCGCGGCGACGGAACGTTCCGCGGCCGCCGAATTGAATTCGCCGCCGGAGGACGTGTAGTAGGTCATCGCGCCGGTCCGGCTGTCGGTATAGGTGAAGCCGGTCATCGAGTCGTCGGTCGCATTGGGTGAGGTGTGGTCGACGAACCACACGAAGCGCCCGTCGGCAAGCAGCATCCCGTATACGTTGTCACGCGCCGGAAGGTGGACGTCGCGGCGCGCGATCTGCGCGTTCCACCAGCCGTGCACGTAGCGCCCGAACCAATCGTTGTAGGCGAGCACGAGATCGGCCGGATAGACGCGGCTCACCCACGCGGGTAGCGTCGCGAACGACTCGCGACCGTAGCGCTGCATCGCGCCGGTCGCCGGATCGACGATGACGACCGCGGTAACGCGCGGACCGTCGTAGCCGATCGTGGGCCGCCCGAGCGTACACAGGTAGCGCGGATCGCCGGCGGCGTCGAGTTGCAGCGTGGTCTCGAGCAACGCCTCGGTTCCGTACGCAAAATAGACGTGCCGCGCGAGATTGGCATTGAGCAGCGCGCTCGGCACGTAGCGCAGCGGCGCGCGCGTGCGCAGCTCGGCCGGCGCATCGGGATTCTCGGCGCTCACGACGACGACGCCGGGGCTCGTGCCGCGCGTGATCCACTGCACCGGTCCTTGAAAATCCAGCGGTGCGACCCAGACGAGCCGGCCGCCGTCGGATTGGATCGTGTAGTCGCCGACGCGGTAGTACGCGCCGAGTTGACCGACGACTTTGGTGCCGGAGAAGATCGCGGATTCTTCGGGCACGATCCGAACGTGCGCGAGATCGGCGGCGGGCGCGGCCGACCCACTGACCGTCGCATCCGCGAGATCGCGCAATCCGCCCGCGTCGACGACCGGCAACGCGAGCAGCACGAGCGCGAATGCCGCCAGCGCGATCACCGGCGCAAGCACGGGCCAGACCGGGCGCCGGCGCAGCGAAACGATCCGGCGCGCGACGACGGCGAGGCGAAACGATCCGGCCAGCGAGAGAACGGCGTTCGGGACCAGCGTCAGCAGCAAGAGCGTGAATGCCTGCGGAAAGACCAGCGGCGGCAGCGTCTCGTAGACGTAGAGCGCGACGAGCGGGACGCCGATCGCGAGCCGCGGCCACTGCCCCCGCCACCAGCCGCGCGAAACATCGAGGTTGACGAGGCCCAGCGAGATGAAGGCCGTCGCCAGCAAAGCGATCACCGACCGCGCTACGTCGGCGCGCCGCCACCGACCTCTAGCGATCGCGTGCGGGGCGCGTGAGAGAGCGACGGAGGTCGCCATGTCCGATATCTCGAGCGCGCTTGCCGGGCCGTTACCCGCCGAGGTCACCTTCGGTGCGACGGTCGCGAGCCCGCCGCGCTTCTTCTTCGGCACGAACACGCGCGCGTGGCACGAAGCCTTCGACGTGCGCAGCGACGACGGCACGGCGCTGGAGATCGTCGACAACGTCGATCTCGCGCCGCGCATCCCGGTCGTACCGGGCGATCGCATCGCCGTGCAGGGCGAGCTCGTCCGCGATCCGGGCCGCGAGCCGCTCGTCCATTGGACGCATCACGATCCATCCGGCCGGCATCCCGACGGCTGGATCGATTTCAACGGCCGCCGCTATGCCTGATTCGCGAGCTCCGCGACCGTGACGAAGGCGTACCCGCGCGCCTGCAATGCATCGATGAGCGGGCCGGCGAGTGCCGCTTCGTACGTGCGGCCGCCGTCATCGTCGCGGCCGAGATCACCGTCGTGCAGCACGATGATCCCACCGTCGCCGACCTGCGCGAGCAGCGCCTGCAGCAGCACGCGGCGATCGGGCGGCGGCGCGTAGTCGCCGAGCATCGCGCTCCACAGCACGGGCCGCATACCGAGCGCGCGGATCGTTGCCAGCGCGGCGAAATCGCGCGCGCCGTACGGCGGTCGCGTGAAGCGGGGCCGGCGACCGGTCACGGCCGCGATGGCGCTGCTCCCGCCGCCGATCTCGCCGGCCAGTGCGGCGCGCGTGAAGAGCGCGTTCAGATGCGCGTGGGTGAGCGTGTGATTTTCGATCTCGTTCCCGTCCGCGAGGATCGCGCGCACGAGTTCGGGATGCGCGCGAACGGCGCGTCCGACGCAGAAAAACGTCGCGTGCACGCGATGCGCGCGCAACGTCGCGAGGACGGCGGGGGTGTACGCCGGGTTCGGCCCGTCATCGAAGGTCAGCGCGACGCGGTGGCCGCTGCCGTGCAGCAACACCGGACCGAACACGCCGGACGCCGGCGCTTCGACCGCCTCGTAGAGCGCAAACGCACCGGCAACGAGGACGACGCAGGCCGCCGCGACGCGCAAGGCGCGGCGGATCACGAAGCCAGCAACTTCTTGCGCGCGCTCGCGATCGTCGCCTTGAACGCCGGCGATCCGAACGCGCGGAAATCGTTCACCACGTCAAGGTAGCGCGAATCGGGGTTGGCACCGGCTTCGAGTTTGATCAAGTCGGATTCATCCGGCGTCGCCCGCTTGGGGTCGAGCGTGAGGTGAAATTCGCGCGCCCGCGCCCAGTACTCGGGGTCGCTGAAGGTCACCCGGCGCGAACCGTGCTCGCGCTGCACCGTCTGATGGACCGACACCGTATAGACCGGCTCGTCGCGGCCGCGCGGCGGTTTGCTTGTGATCTGCCAGATCCCGTCTTGGACCATTTTCTCAAACGCAAACGAGACGCCGGTGCCGCGGATCGTCTCATCGAAGTGCGCGCGATCGCCCTTGCGGTCGGTCACCGAATAGGTCGCCAGCGACGTGCCGTCGTCGTCCTCGAGATGGTAGTCTTCTTGCGCGATCGGTCCTTGCGGATAGGTGACGGTCAGATCAAGGGCAATCCGCGACGGCGCGCTCAAGACGCGCTGCACTTGCGCGTAGCGCTCGCTCTCCGATTTCGCGAAGATGCGGATCCCACCGACCACGGCGATGACGGCAAGCAGCGCGATGAAGAGCCCGACCGGAAACCGGCGCACGCTCAGGTCCGGTGCGCGTCGAGCGTCTGGTTGACCAGCGCGTCGGCGGCGGCGTTGGCTTTGCGCGGTACGTGGCCGATATCGGCGTGCGCGAACGAGCGCAGCAGCGTCTTGGCTTTGGCATGCAACGGAATCAGATTGGGATGCTTCACCCGGTAGGCGCCGGAGAGCTGCTTCACCACGAGCTCGCTATCGAGGCGCACGACGATTTCGCTTGCGCCGAGGTCGCGGGCCGCTTCGAGCCCGGTGATCAGCCCGGTCCATTCGGCGACGTTGTTGGTGGTCACGCCGAGGAAGGTTCCCACTTCGCGCACGACGTTGCCGGCTTCGTCGTAGATCACCGCGCCGGAAGCCGCCGGACCGGGGTTCCCGCGCGATCCGCCATCGGCGAACATCGTCACTTTCACCCCGCCGTTCTTAGCCGTTCGCGGCGAAGGCCACCTGCGCATCACCGGGCAGCCGCGCTCGCAGCGAGACGACCGTGCCGTCGATGGTCTTGGCATACTCGACGTCGTCGAACACGCGCTGGATGATCGAGATGCCGCGACCGCGATCGGGGTCGGAGGGCTTCTCGCTCCACCGGCCGGCATCGCTGATCGTTGCTTCCAGCCAGCGATCCGTCCGACGGGCACTCAGCCGGACGGTTCCCGGCGCCCCGCCGTACGCATGTTCGGCGGCGTTGTTGATCGCCTCCGCGACCCCGAGGGTAATATCGAAAATCCGCTCTTCGGAAAAACCGCGGCGCCGCACGAAGCGTTCGAACGCGGCGCGCATCCGTGTCGCGTTACGCAGCGAGGCGGGGAGCGCGATGTCCAGCGCTTCGTCGTCGTCGTCGAGGCGCACGATGAAGAGCGCGGCATCATCGTGGCGCGGTCCGCCGGCGAGCAGCTCGTCCTGCAGATCGATCGAGCGGGAGGTGAAGTTTGCCGCGCTCCAGCGCTCGAGCACGGCCTGCAACGCCGCCTCGCCGCGCGTGATGTCGCGCGTGCGCTCGATGATGCCGTCGGTGTAGAGCACGATCGCGCCATCGGGCGGGAGCGCGACGCGCTGCGTCTTCGCCGGCGCGCCGTCTTGCGAACCGAGGAGAATTCCATCCATCGGGAGCGCCTGCGCCGCGCCGGCCGCGACGATGTACGGCGGCGGATGGCCGGCGTTGCCGTAGATGAACTCGAGCGTCATCAGGTCGAGCACGCCGTAGAACGCACTGGCGAGCGCGCCATGTTCGTGCGCGAGCGTACGATTCACCCGCGCGAGGACGACGGCAGGATCGGCATCCTCGAGCGACACCGCGCGCATGACCTGACGGATGCTGCCCATGACGATCGCGGCATCGAGTCCGTGACCGGCGATGTCCCCGATCACGATCGCGATGCGGCCGTCGCCGAGCTCGAACGCGTCGTACCAATCGCCGCCCACCGACGATTCGTCCGACGCGGCCGTGTACGCGATGTCGAAGCGCAGCCCGGGGACGGCCGGGAGCGCCAGCGGAAGCATCGCGCGCTGCAGCATCGCGGAGACGCGCTGTTCCCGTTCGAGCATCACGCGGCGTTCGAGCGTCGGGCGCAGGCGCTGCGCGATGTCACGCGCGGTCTCCAGCGTTCGTTCCGAGAGTTCGTCTTGCGAAGCGTGTGCGGCGACGAACAGGAAACCCGGCGTTGCGAGCACGTTCACCGGGAGAGCGATGACGGCGCGCCCGTCCGCAAGCGTGCTGACGACCTCGCCGGTCGCGCGAACCTTCCATTCGATCGCGAGCGCATCGGCGGGCGCAAGGGTTTCGCATCCCGGCGGTGGCGCCGGAAGCCCCGGAACGGCGAACCCCCAGACTTCTTCGCGCGCGGCGCCGAGCCGCGCCAGCGAACCCGCGAGATCGTCGATCCCTTCGGCGCGCGCGAACACACCGGCGGCTTCGGAAACGAAACGCAGGTGGCGTTGCGAGCGCGCGAGCGATCGCCGCGACCGGACCTCGCTGTCGACATCGGCGATCGCTCCGACCCATTTGATCGCGACGCCGGCCCGGACGATCGGACGCAGCGTCACGTCGAACCAGCGCTGCCCGGTGCGCGTTATCAGCGGCACACGAAAACTGAAAGGCGATTCCCCGGCGGCGCCGCTCGCGATTCGCGCCCTCGCCATCGCGCGCTCCGCCGGCGGTACCGCGCGATAGAACGAGGCCGCCGGATCGCCCATCAAGCGCCCTTCGCCAACGAGTTCGTACCAGCTGTCGCTCAAGAAATCGATGGTGCCGTTCGGGCGCGCGGCAAGCACCGGATGCGGCAGCGAGTGGATGATGCGCGAGAAGTGCCGCATCGGCTCTTGAAACGCATTCAGAACCTTCGGGAGGCAGCTCAGCGGCGACTCGACGAGCAACACCGCTTCGATCTCCCCCACGCCGTCGAAGAGCGGGGCGAGCGCGAACGCGCGCCCCGCGATCGGATGGACGCGCGCCTCGCCGTCGGCGAACACCGCTTTTGCAGCTTCCAGCGTCCCGGCGCGATCCCCCTCGGTGCCGAAGAGCCGCTCTGCGGCTTCGTTCTCATGCCACGCGAGGACGCCGCGAACGATGAGTACGGCCGGCGCCGGCATGCCCGAAATCAGCGAGATATAGCGGCCGAGCACCGTGCCTCCCTCGGAGCCGGCGCTAGGTGGCGGCGGCGGTCAAGTCTGTTCCGCCGTCACCGGTTGGGGAGAATCGGAAGACGTCTAAGCCTTGTCCATCGATCGCGCGTTCCAAACGCCGGACGCGGTACCGGCGGCCATCGAGCACGTATTCCTCGGCCGCGGGTTCCGGTGCGACCGCATCGCGCAACGCGGCGGCGAGGGCGGGTGAAGCGAACGCGATCTGCCCATCGGGCCGGTATGCGGCGATCAGCAGCCCGGCATCCTCGAGCGCCGCGGCGAACGCCGCGCGTTCGGCGTGGACGGTGAGGAGCGTCGATCCGTTCGATATCGCCGCTCGCTCGAGGACCGTGCCGCGCGCCGCGATTTCATCGTTCGTGGTATTGAGTTCTTCGACCGTCGCTTGCAGCTCTTCGTTGAGCGTTTCGAGCTCTTCGTTCGTCGCTTGCATCTCTTCGTTGAGCGTTTCGATCTCTTCGTTCGCGGACGACGCCTCCTCGACCGTGATCAACAGCTCTTCGTTGGTCACCGCGAGCGCCGCGTTCGAGGCGCGCAATTCGTCGTTCGCTCGCAGCAGCGCGCGGTGACGTGCGGTGAGATCCTCGATGCGGCCGGTGGACTCGTGCAGCGCGGCGCGCAATTCGTCGTTCTCGCGCGAGCGGTCACGGCGCTCGTTTTCCGGCACCGTGATGTCCCACAGCATGAGCGCGATCGTGTCGGGGTTCACGCCGCGGACGCGGACCGGCGCGCAGAGCACGCTGATCCAGCGCTCCGGCGCCTGATCGTCGCCACCGATCGCGACGGCGGCGGCCGGCAGCGTCTCCCCGAGAAACGCGGCGTCGATGATGTCGCGCAGCGCCGCGCTCGCGCTCGGCCGCACCAGATGGATCAAATCGTTGCCCACGCCGACGCCGTGGATCTCGGCGAGCGAACGCGCGGCATCGTTGAGCGCGACGATGTCGTACTGGCGGTCGACGACGATGATCCCGAGCGTCGAGGACGCGACGAAGGTTCCGAACAGCTCGTTCAGACTCGGCCGGGCATCCGATCCCCGGCCGCGCCCGGCCGCGCTACCCGCGAGTGCAGCCGGCACGACCGAGCGCATCTCGACGGAGAATGGCTCGCGCATCCGCGTCGGCGGAATGATGATTCGATCGCCGATGCGCGCAAAAATCTTGAGCGAGGGATGCATCGGCCCGAAGTACTCGGGCAGGGCGGTGGCCGACTCGGCTTTCCCGAGCACGAGCACTCCGCCGGAGCGCAGCGAAAACGCGAAGATCTGCAGCGCGCGCAGCTGCAGATCGCGGGTGAAATAGATCAGCACGTTGCGGCACGTGCACAGATCGATGCGCGGAAACGGGGCGCGCTTGCCCAGATCGTGTTTGCCGAAGACCGTCATATTGCGGATCCGCTTCGCAACTTCGAACCCGTCGCCGGAACGCACGAAGTACCGCTCGATCCAAGTCTGCGGCATGTGGCGCAGCGCGTCGGCCGGATAGAGGCCGCGGCGGGCAAACGCGATCGCCTCATCGTCGACGTCGGTCGCGAAGATACGAACGCTGACCGTTTCGTTGGCGCCGGAAAGCAACTCCGCGCAGAGGATCGCGAGCGAGTACGCTTCTTCGCCCGTCGACGCGCCCGCCGACCAGATGCGTAACTCATTCGTCCCTTTGCGGGCATCTTCGATCAAACGCGGCAGAACCGTTGCGCGCAGCTCGTCGAAGAGCTCGGCGTCGCGGAAGAATTCCGTCACTTTGATCAGAAATGCGCTCAGCAGGCGAGCGTATTCCTCGGGGTTGGTTTCGAGATGCACGATGTAGTCCGCGAGTTTGCGTGTTCCGCTCGCCGCCATCAAGCGCGCGAGGCGCCGGGTGATCGTCGCCGGCTTGTATTCGCTGAAATCGACGCCGCTGCGCTCGCGCAACCGATCGAGCAACCCCGCGAGGAGCGACTCGTCCTCGCGGCCGACGCCCGGCGCGGTCGTGCCCGTGATCTCCGCGATAGCCTCGGCGAGCTCCGTCGGCGAACCCATGATGTCTACCAGCGTCGGCGGGATCGCCAGCGGCATACTCGGATGGGCGGCGGTCGCCGGATTTTGTACGGCGACCATTCCGCCGAGGTCTTTGACGATCCGCGCGCCGGCCAGACCGTCGTGGCCCATCCCGGAGAACACGACCGCGATCAGCCGATCGCCGAACCGTTCGGCCGCACTCTTGAAGAGCCGGTCGATCGAGGGTTTGGGTCCGCGCCGCGTGGCGATGAACGTCGCGGCGATCGTCTTCCCATCGCCGTCGACGATGACGTCACGATTGGGCGGCGCGACGTAAACGACGCCCGGCTCGAGCGGCTCGAGCTCGCCGGCCGTCTTCACCTTGAGCGAGGTACGCGAGGTCAGGATCGCGGGGAGGCGGCTCACGGTCGCCGGATCGAGGTGTTGCGCGATGACGATCGGCGCCGCAAAATCGGCCGGCAGGCTGGACACGAACGCGATCAGCGCATCGATACCGCCGGCCGACGATCCCGTGACGACTAAGAACGGCAAATCGAGATCGGGCTCCATCGTGCGGTTCTTGGGCCGACGTCCGGGCGCACCCCTGCAGGCGCGGCATTGACGGCCGTTACGAAGCGCGGTGGCTTCGGAGATCGTGATCGGCACTGACGGTGCGGCCCTTGCCGGCCCGTTTCGCCACATACATCGCGCGATCGGCCGCTTCGAGCAGCGCGCTCGCCGCGCTGCCGCCCAGCAGCGTCACGAGGCCGATGCTCGCGCTGACCCTGGCGCCCGGGACGGCCGCGCTCGCGGCCGATTCGATCCGCGCGATGATGCTCGCGGCCGTATCAAAGGCCAGCGATCCTTCGATGCTCAGCAGGATCGCAAATTCATCGCCGCCCAGCCGGGCCGCGCAATCGGAGGGCCCGATCGACTCGCGCAGCGTGGCTGCGACGGCGACGAGCACCTCATCGCCGGCCTTGTGGCCGTAGCTGTCGTTCACGGCCTTGAACCCGTCGAGGTCGATCATCAGGAGCGTGCCGAACGGACGAGTCGCAAGCCGGTTGTCGAAGGCGCGACGGAATCTGCGCACGTTGTCGAGTCCCGTCAAGGCGTCGTGCTCGGCCGCTTCGCGTAATTCGCTTTCACGACGGCGACGATCGGTGATGTCGACGATGTGCAGCATCAGATCTCCGCTCCCGGCCCGCATCGGCATCCCGCTGATTTCGATGCCCCGATCCGGGCCGGATTCGAAGGCGAGTTTGAACGCGCGTTCCGCGCCCGCGTGAACCGCTCGCATCGCTTCGAGCAATGTTGCGCGCTGCGATTCGGGGATCGCCGCCAGAATCGATGTTTCGGCGGCGGGCAAGAACGTCTCGCAGGCCGCGTTCCGGCGCACGATGGTCCCCTCGGCCGACACCGAGCACATCCCGATCGGGCTGTTCTCGAACATGAATTGAACCGTCTGACCGCTCAGCTGCTGTTCCATAGTGCAACTGTACGCGCTCAAATCTTAAGGTAGTCCCAGGTTCGCGAATATTTTACGATTGAACAAGGGCGACGGCGGGGCTTTAGCCCACGCCGGAATCGTCGTAGAGCGCATCGATATCGAGTGAGAAGTGAACCGAGGACGGGTGAACGGTACCGCCGATGTCGTCCGCGTCGCAGACATGTCATCCTGAGGCTATGTCATCCTGAGGCTCTCGAAGGATGGGCACGAGATAAACATCACTGGCGCGCCCATCCTTCGAGAGCCTCAGGATGACATACAAGGCTCAGGATGACGTGATCTCCGGCTTCGTCTCCAGCGTGCGAGCCGTCGAAAAAATGAAACGCCGTGGAGTTTCTCTTCCACGGCGTTTCTTGTTGGTCGGGCAGACAGGATTTGAACCTGCGACCCCCAGTCCCCCAGACTGATGCGCTACCAAGCTGCGCTACTGCCCGTTATCCCGTAACGGTTGGGGCGCCGCGCGAATAAGTCCTGCGGGGGCGGGCTGCTAGCGGCTCTTCTTCTTTTTCGCCGGGGCGGCTTTGGTGGCGGGCTTCTTCTTCGGGCCGCCGACATAATCGCGCAGGGCTTTGCCGGCCGTGAACGCGGGGACTTTACGCGCGGGGATGATGAGCGTCTCACCGGTTTTGGGATTGCGGCCTTCGCGCTTCTTGCGATCGCGAACGACAAAGGAACCGAACGGGATCAGTTGCACTTTATCGCCGCTCTTCAGCGCATCCATGATCTCTTGAAGCACCATGTCGATCATTTCACCGACCTGCCGCTTCGAGAGTTCAAATTCCGTGGCCAGCGAGTCGATAAGATCGGCTTTGGTCAATTGAACATCCTCAAGAAACGTCGTAGCGAAACGGCCACCTAACGCTTGCGTTTCGCGGTGCCGCTCGGCCTCTGGTATACGCAGAGCGTCTACCCCCTCCTTCCGCCGAAGAGCGAAAAAGCGCCGTTTTGCAACGAATTTTCGGACACTCGTGTTTTCGTAGGAGATGCCCGATCAGTTGACGACGGCGAGCGCGGCTCGTGGAACGGTATCCCTCGTGGCAGGGATCACAACGGACGTGGTGCGCGAAACGCAAGCGCGCCACGCGCTGGCGCCCACGGCGAGCGCCGCGGTCGGCCGGCTCATCACCGGCGCGGCCCTGCTCGGCGCGTCGCAGACCGGCCGCGAACGGCTGACATTACAGATTACCGGCGACGGCCCGATCGGCGCGCTCACGGCCGATGCGTGGAATGCAGGCAAGGGCGCCGTCGCGACACGAGCGTACGCACGCTATCCACACGCCGACGTCCCGCTCAACGCGGCCGGAAAATTCGACGTGGCCGGCGTCGTGGGCGCGGGTCAGCTCCAAGTAACGAAGAGCTACGAGATCGGCCAACCCTACAGCGGCATCGTGCCGCTCGAGAGCGGTGAGATCGGCGACGACATCGCCGCATATCTCGCCAATTCGCAGCAGATCCCGAGCATCGTTGCGGTCGGCGTGCTGGCCAATCCGAGCGGGATCATCGCCGCCGGCGGCGTGATCGCGCAGCTGATGCCGGGCGCCGACGACGACACGATCGGGGCGCTCGAAGCGGCGGTCGCGAAGATGCCGCCGGTGACGACGCAGATCGCTGCAGGCGCGGATACGCGCGCGCTGCTCGCGGCGGTCGCGGGTGCGCTCGAACTCAACGTGTTCGACGATCTCGGGGTCGTCTTCGACTGCCTCTGCACGCGTGAGAAGGTCGAAACCGCGCTGCTCGGCCTCGGTCGCGACGAGCTACTCAAGATTGCCGGCGAACAGCCGAACACCGAGGCGACGTGCGAGTTCTGCAAACGCCGCTACGTCTTGAGTTCGAGCGACGTCGGGGCGCTGGTCGCGCGCCTGGACTAGTCGGCGGCTGCTTCAGGTCCGCTCGTAGCCGCGCCGCCGATCCGCGGCCGGAAGGCCTCGACGATCTTGCCGTGACCGAGGTTCGTATACCACCAGCCGCATTCACAGCGCACCGGCGCGCCGCGATCGACCGGATACGCATAGACGCGGTGGCAGCGCGAGCAAGTGAAGGTGGGACCGTCCGGACGTCCATCCGGCGTGTAGGTGACGGCGGGCATTGACTACCTTTCGTTGGGCAAGATGCGGATGAAGCGCCGCGAGCCGGATTGTAACACGGCGGGGACCTGCGCCGTCCAGAGGGCTTTGGGGTCGGTGACGACCACGCCGTCGATCCGCACGCCGCCTTGGCCGACGAGCCGTTCGGCAGCCCGTTTGCTCTCGGCGAAGTTCGCCGCCACGAGCAGATCGACGACTTTTTCATGGCCGTTGCGGGCGAGTTCCGGCATCTCATCGGGGACTTCTTTGCGCTGAATCGTGCGCTCGAAATACTCGCGCGCCGCGCGGCCGGCATCGGCCCCGTGGTAGCGGGTGACGATCGCCTGCGCGAGCGCCTTCTTCTCGTCCATCGGCGAGCGCGAGCCGTCTTCGATGCCGTGCGCGAGCGCACGCGCGTCGTCCTCCGAGCGGAAATCCGCGAGCCGCGCCCAGCGCGCGATGAGCTCGTCGGGGATGCTCATCACCTTGCCGAATTGCATGTTGGGTGGTTCCGTTAGTGCGATGTAGTTGCCGCGCGATTTCCCCATCCGCACGACGCCGTCCGTGCCTTCGAGAATCGGCAGCGTCATGCAAATCTGCGGCAGTTGTCCCGCGTTTTGCTGATACGTGCGCGCGAGCAAGAAGTTGAAGAGCTGATCGTCGCCGCCCAGCTCGACGTCGCATTCGAGCGCGACCGAGTCGTACGCTTGCGCGACGGGATAGAGAAATTCGTGTAGCGCGATCGGCGTTTGCGACTCGAACCGCTTGCGGAAATCTTCGCGCGCGAGCATCTGGGCGACGGTGGTCTGCGTCATCAACCGGATCATGCCGGCGTAATCGAGGCGATCGAGCCACTCGGAATTCTTGCGCACCGTCACGCGCGCAAGATCCAGGACGAGACCGGCTTGTTCCGCGTACGTCGCGAGGTTCGCCTCGATCTGCTCGCGGGTGAGCGGCGGGCGCGAATCGTTGCGGCCCGAGGGATCGCCGATCAGCGCCGTCGAGTCGCCGATGAGGAGCGTGACGTCGTGGCCGAGTTCGACGAATTGCTGCATTTTATGCAACACGACGGCATGGCCGAGGTGCAATTCGCTCCCGGTCGGATCGATCCCGAATTTGACGCGCAGCGGACGCCCTCGACCGATTCGCTCGGCGAGTTCGGCGGGGGTCTCGACGTGTTTGCATCCGTCGACCAAGACCGCCGCGACGTCCGAGGGCGCACGCGTTTCCTCTGCCATCACAACCTAGCGTAGTTCAAAAACCGTCACACCCGAGCCTCCCTCGTCGGCGTTGCCGTAGCGCACGTTCGTAACGCCCGGATGCGTGCGGAGGTACTGCTGCAAGCCGCGGCCGAGCAGACCCGTTCCCTTGCCGTGGATGAGGCGCAGCGGTGAAGCGCCGGCGAGTTGCGATTCGTCGATCCAGCGGTCCACTTCGGGCTCGGCCTCGACGAAGCGTTTGCCGCGCACGTCGAGCTCGGTCTGGGCCGACGACGCCGCTTCGAGCCGCGCCGCTCCGCCGCCGCCGCGCGGCTTCTTCGCCTCGCCCGAGCCTTGCCGGACCGCTTCCGCACGCGGCACGAGCGTCCGCATCGAGCCGATCGTGACGAGCACGTTGGCGCCGAGATCCTCGGCAACGACGCCTTCTTGACCCAGCGATCGCACGAGCACCCGGTCGCCGACCGACAGCGGCCGTGGCGCTTGCGCCCCGCCGCCCGCCGCGCGCGACGGCGAAAGACCGAGATCGCGGTGCATCTCATCGAGCGTTCGCGCCAAGAGCTCCGCTTGGCCCGGCGTGACGCGCGGGCGCGCGCGGCCGCCGCCCTCGGCGTTGCGCCGGCCGAGCTCCGCGGCAAAATCGCGCAGGGCGGTGCCCAGCCGCGCATCGGCGCGCTCGGCGAATTCGCGCCGCTCGCGCTCGAGCGCTTCGTTCTTGCGTCGGGCCTGTTCTTCGAGCGTGTGCAGACGTTCGCGATCGTGCAGAACGGCGTCGCGCGCTTGGGCGACGACCGTGCGCTCGTGCGCGAGTTCGGCCAGCGCCCGTTCGTAATCGCGCTCGGCTTCACCGAGCAGCGTCTCCGCGCGTTCGACGACCGCCGGATCGAGTTGCATCGCGCGCGCGAGTGCGAACGCCAGCGACTGTCCGGGGCTGCCGATATCGAGCTGATACGTCGGACGGTAGGTTTCGGGATCGAACCGCACGCTCGCGTTGCGCACGTGCGCCGCCTCCGCGCCGAAAAGTTTGAGTTCGGTCGCGTGGGTCGTGGCGACGACGCGCGCGCCGGCCGCGATGAAGCGCTCGAGCACGGCGACGGCGAGCGCCGCCCCCGCGCCGGGTTCGGTCCCCGAACCGATCTCGTCGATCAGAATCAACGTGCGCGCGTCGGCGCCCGCCACGATCTCGGCGAGCCGCCGCAGATGCGCCGAGAACGTCGAGGCGTTTTGCGCGATCGATTGTTCGTCACCGATGTCGGTGAACACGCGCTCGAAGCGGCCGATGGTCGCGGCGACCGCGGGAAGATGCATCCCGCACGCGGCCATCGCGACGAAGAGGCCGACGAGTTTGAGCGCGACCGTCTTGCCACCCATGTTCGGACCGCTGATGAGGAGCACGCGCGTCTCGTCGTCGAGGCGCAGCGACTGCGGCACGGCGCGGCCGTCGAGTAGTGGGTGGCGGCCGTCGTGGATGTCGACGATCGCGTCGTCGACCAGTTCGGGCGCGACCGCATCGCTCGCGTTCGCCAGCGCCGCGCGCGCCGACGCGAGGTCGAGCTCCACGTAGAGCGCGACGTTGACGCCGATCTGCTCCGCTTCGGCTCCCACCAGCGACGACAGCTCGGCGAGAATCCGCGCGACCTCGTGTTCCTCTTGCATCCGCAGCGAACGCAGCCGGTTGTTGGCCTCCAGCGTTTCGAGCGGCTCGATGAAGAGCGTCTGCCCCGTCGCGCTCGCGTCGTGCACGATCCCCGGCACTTCGCCCTGGAATTCGGCCTTGATCGGCACGACGAAGCGGCCGTCGCGCACGGTGACGATCGCGTCCTGAACGGCGCGCGAAAAGCGTGCCGATCGGGCCAGCGCCTGCGCGCCTTCGCGCGCCGCATCCTGGGCCTGGCCGATCCCGCGCCGGATGCGCGCGAGCGCGGGCGAGGCGCGATCGAGGACCGCGCCGCGTTCGTCGATCGCGTCGAAGATCCGCGCGACGACCTGCGGCAGCGCGCGCAAGGCAACGATCCGTTCGCGCAGCCGTTCCGTCTTCTCCGCTTCACGAATCGCCCGCGCCGCCGCAGCGCACGCCGCGAGCGCATCCGCGATGGCGCGCAGATCGAACGATGAGATCGGCACGCCGCGCTGGGCCGTTGCCGTCGCGGCCTCGACGTCGGCGATGCGCGCGAGGCCGAACCCGTCGCGCAAGAGGTCGCGCATCTCGCCCGTCTCGGCGCTCAGGCGGCGCGCTTCGGCGAAATCGATCGACGGCTCGAGTGCGAGCGCGCGTTCTTCCGCTTTTGCCGCGTGCGTTTTGCCCGCCAGCCGTTCGCGCACGCGCGCGAAATCGAGCACCTCGATTCCGTGCGCGTCGAGGAGCGCGGCGCTCACGACGTCAGGCGTTCGCGCAAGACCTGCTCGACGAGCACCGGATTCGCTTTCCCGCGACTGTTCTTCATCACTTGACCGACGAGGAATTTGAGCGCATTTTCTTTGCCCGCACGGAAATCCGCGGCAGATTGCGCGTTTGCGGCCAGCACCTCGTCGACGAATCCGGCGACGGCCGAAGGATCGGAGACTTGCGCGAGCCCTTCGGCCTCGACGATCGTTTTGGGCGATCCGCCCTCGCGCCAGATGCGCCCGAGCACGTCCTTGCCGATCTTCGAGTTGATCGTTTTCGCTTCGAGCAACGCCACCAGTTCGGCCAGCGCCGCCGGCGAAACGTGCGATTCGGAAACCGCTATGCCGGCTTCGTTCGCGAGACGCGAGAGATCCGCGAGCACGATGTTCGCCGCAGCCGCGGGCGGTGCACCCGCGTCCACGGTCGCATCGAAATAGTCGGCGAGGCCGCCGTCGATCAGCTGCGCTGCGGCGGCGACGGAGAGTCCGAGTTCGCCCGTGTAGCGCTCGAAGCGCACGATGGGGAGCGCGGGCAGCGTCGCGCGTAGGGCGGCGATACGCTCCTCGGTGATCTCCATCGGGACGAGATCGGGTTCGGGGAAGTAGCGATAGTCGTGCGCCTGTTCTTTCGAGCGCATCGAGTGGCTCACGCCGGCCGCTTCGTCCCAGCCGCGCGTCTCCTGGACGACGCGGCCGCCGCCCTCGACGATCGCGATCTGGCGCTCGGCTTCGCTCTCGATCGCGCGATGGACCGAGCGGAACGAGTTCATGTTCTTGATCTCGGCCTTCGTACCGTACTCGGTCGCACCGCGCAAACGGACCGACACGTTGGCATCGCAGCGCAGCGAGCCTTCTTCCATCTTGACGTCGGAGACGCCGAGCGCGACGAAGGTGCGTTTGAGCGCTTCGAGATAGCCCACCGCCTCATCCGCCGAGCGCAAATCCGGCTCGGAGACGCACTCCATGAGCGGCACGCCGGCACGGTTGAAGTCGACCAGCGAATAGGTCGAACCCGCGATCCGCCCGTCGGCGCTTCCCGCGTGAGTCGATTTGCCGGTATCTTCTTCCAGATGGATGCGCGTGAGCGCCGCTTCGCGCACGGTGCCGTCGGGCAGCCAATAGCGCACGATACCGCCCTGCGTGAGCGGCATATCGTACTGCGAGATCTGATAGTTCTTCGGCATGTCCGGATAGAAGTAGTTCTTCCGGTCAAACTTCGAATAGGCCGGGATCGCCGCGCCGAACGCAAGCCCCGCGCGGATCATGTGTTCGATCGCGAGGACGTTCGGCACCGGCAACGCGCCCGGCATCGCAAGACAAACCGGGCAGACGTTCGTGTTCGGTTCGCCGCCGAAGGTGTTGCGGCAGCCGCAGAACATCTTGCTCGCGGTTTTGAGCTCGACATGGCATTCGATCCCGATGACGACTTCGTATTTTGCGCGAATCTCGGGCGTGACGACGAGGTCCCGTTCCGCGACGCTCATGGCGTCACCGCCACGCGCGGCGCGAGTTTCTCGGCGTGCTTGGTTGCGATTTCGTAGGCATGCGCCGCGCCTAGCAAGAGCCGTTCGCTGAAGAGCGGCGAGGCGAGCTGCAGTCCCATCGGCATCGGATGCGTGCCGCCCTCGGGGACGACCGCGCCGCACGGCACGGAGAGCGAGGGTAGCCCCGCGAGCGAGACCGGGATCGTGTAATAGTCCATCAGATACATCGCCACCGGATCGCTCTTTGCGTTGAATCCGAACGCCGGTGTCGATGCGGCCGGTGATGCGATCAGGTCGCATTTTTCAAACGCGCGAGCGAAGTCGGCAGCAATCTTGGTGCGCGCCTTCTGCGCCTTGACGTAGTAGGCGTCATAGTAGCCCGAGGAGAGGGCGTACGTACCGATCAGGATACGGCGCTTGACCTCCGGGCCGAACCCAGCGGCGCGCGTCTTCTCGTACATCTCGCCGACGTCGGCGCCGTCGACGCGCAGTCCGTAGCGGACGCCGTCGAAGCGCGCCAGGTTCGACGAACACTCGGCGGGCGCGATCAGATAGTAGGTCGCCAAACCGTATTTCGCCGTCGGGAGTTCGACCTCAACCAACTCGGCACCGAGTCTTTCCAAATCGGCATAGGCCGTGCGATAGCACGCGTCGATCTCGGCGCCGAGATCGCTCGTTGCGAACTCCTTGACAATCCCGACGCGTAGTCCGCGCAAATCGGTCCGCAGGTGATCCGCGGTCGATTCAACCGGGATGTCTACCGACGTCGCATCGTGCGGGTCTTTGCCGGCCATCGCATCATAGACCAGCGCAGCGTCTTCGACCGTGCGCGCGAAAGGTCCGATCTGGTCGAGGCTCGAGGCGAACGCGACGAGACCATAGCGCGAGACGCGCCCGTATGTCGGTTTGAATCCGACGACGTTGCAGAACGCGGCCGGCTCGCGAATCGAACCACCCGTGTCGCTGCCGAGCGAAACCGTCGCCGCAAAGCCGCCGACGGCCGCCGCGCTCCCGCCGGACGAGCCGCCCGGGACGCGACCGGGATCGTACGGATTGCGCGTCACGCCGAGCGCCGAGTTCTCACACGACGAGCCCATTGCGAACTCATCCATGTTCGTTTTCCCGATCGGCAACGCACCCGCGTCGAGCAGGCGCTGCACCGCGGTCCCGGTATAGGGCGCGACCCAGTGTTCGAGAATCTTCGAGCCGCACGTCGTGCGCGTGCCGCGCACGCACATATTGTCTTTGATCGCGATCGGCACGCCCGCCAGCGGCAGCGTCTCCCCCGCCGCGATGCGCGCATCGACCCGCGCCGCATGCTCGCGCATCAACTCGGGGGTCGTCGTGAGGTACGCGCCGAGCTCGCCGTCGACGCGCGCAACCTGGGCGATCGTCGCTTCGGCGATCTCACCGGCGGAAATGCTCTTCGCAGCAACCGCGCTCGCGATCTCGCGGGCGGTAGCGGTGGTGACATCCATCAGTCTGCCGCCGCGATAATCTTCGGCACGCGGAAAAAGCCGATCTGGGCGGCCGGCGCGCCGGCGAGCGCATCCTCGCGCGAGAGCCCGGGCACGACGGTGTCCGGGCGTACGACGTTACGCGACTCGATCACTTGCGCGGTTGCGGCGACGCTCTCCGTGTCCAACTCGCGCAACTCGTCGACGAACGTCAGCAAGCTGGCCAGTTGGCCGCCGAAGCGCTCCACTTCATCGGGCGTGAGAGCAAGCCGGGCAAGTTTCGCGACGTGAGGCACGTCGATCCGATCGGAAGCCATGGTAGGGCTTGATTCGACATCCCGCCGGTGTCATCCTGAGTCGCTACCCGGTCATTGCGTAACCCCGCGAACGGCCACGCCCTCGGGCTCATCGAAAGACGCTGCGGTGCACGTCCCGTTGGCTCAGCGGATTTCACGAATGAGGTTGTTTAACGTATCGGCGACGTACAACGTGCCACCACTCGTCGTGGCGATGCCGATCGGGTCTTGGAACGACGCCGCAGCGCCCGTCCCGTCTGTCGAACCAATATTGCCGGCAGGATTGCCGGCCAGCGTTGACACGACGCCCGCCGCTGTGATCTTGCGAATAAGATTATTCCCAAAGTCGGCGACGTAGACATTTCCATTACCGTCAACCGCAACTCCCAGGGGGTTATAGAACGACGCGGCAGCTCCCGTCCCATCGGCTGAGCCGCCACTGACGTTTCCGGCGAGGGTCGTCACAACGCCCGTAGGCGTGATCTTGCGTATCAGATTGTTGCTAGCGTCTGCGACATAGACCGTTCCACTGCCATCAACCGCGACGGCGGCCGGGTACGAGAAAGATGCCGCCGGTCCCGTCCCGTTTGCCGAGCCACCACTGATATCGCCGTTGCCGGCGAGTGTCGACACAACGCCCGCCGGCGTGATTTTACGTATCAGATTATAGCTCGCGTCTGCGACATAGACGTTTCCGTTGCCATCAGCCGCGACGCCCAGAGGTTGAGCGAAAGACGCCGCGGTTCCCGTCCCGTCTGCCGAACCAGCCGAACCACTTCCGGCTAGAGTCGACACGACGCCCGCCGCGGTGATCTTGCGAATCACTTCGTTGCCGGTGTCTGCAACGTAGACGTTTCCGTTGCCATCAACCGCGACGCCCTGCGGGTAGTGAAAAGACGCGGCAGATCCCGTCCCGTCTGCCGAACCAACGGAACCGCTGCCGGCCAGGGTCGTCACGACGCCCGCCGATGTGATCTTCCGAATGACATTGTTCAAGCTATCTGCGACATAGAGATTTCCATTGCCATCAATCGAAACGCCTGTCGGCTGATCAAAAGACGCCGCCGTTCCGGTACCATTTGCCGAACCACGCGAACCGCTGCCCGCGAAGGTGGTTACGATTCCGGCATTCTCGATCGCAAGCATGAACGTGATCGACCGCGCGACGATCACGTCGCCACTGGTCGCTCCGGCGGCGTTGAGGGTGACGGTTGCAGTACCATCGGCGGTCGGGGTCACGACCAACTGGTAGGGGTTTTGCGAGACGGCGATCGTGGCATTGCTTGCGCT
>Ga0209611_10006110_pt1 | contig 19891 bp, 21 predicted proteins | sample S1TSphgellanicum_3_FD_187693 | JGI IMG/M metagenome (GOLD analysis project Ga0209611, IMG submission 187693) | Host-associated microbial communities from peat moss isolated from Minnesota, USA - S1T2_Fc - Sphagnum magellanicum MG (SPAdes) (version 2) | ecosystem: Host-associated > Plants > Peat... | reverse complement strand
GCAGGCTGGTACAACTGTTTCAAACATACTATTTGGATCAAGAAATGGATGCCAATTAACCTTGGAAGAGTTAATCTGTGCTGGAAAGTATAGTGAGTGAGTCCCAAAGTGAAGAAAGCTTTCATATTAGAAGCACTAATGTGCATTTGATGGTGAAGGTCTGCAGATCTAATAAAATCAACAATTCAATTCTTGTTCCTATCATGAAAGTTGGAAGTCAATGCATGTTTTAAGGTCATACAGTGGTTGAGATCTGATGATGTCTTGTTGCAGCTCCTTCACTAGTTTTTCCTCTTCAGTCTCTATCAAGACTTGTACAGAACTACTGTGGCGAACATCCACCATGTTGGGCAGCTCTACAGGCAGGAGAGGTGGGTTCAGCTGTGTTGGGTAGAGTTCTGCAAGCAGCTTTGGGTCTGGATTGAGTGACTGGAAGAGCTTCATACCAAACTGGCCCTGTCAGCAGAGGCACAAAATGATTTAACCTCAGAATAGTGAATTGCCCCTCTTGACTCTGCATGTCAGGAATTGGGTGCTTAAGCCTCTTTAGTAATGTGCTTCAGAGAGGATGTGTTTGTGACTTCACTTTAAAACTCTCTCCTTTGGTAAGAGAACCAATTCACTTGCTGAAGAGAGATCTGCTGGTGTTTGTAGTGGATGGAAAGACAGTTTTAGTATTGAAACAAAATTCTTGAGGTAGTGGGAACTCCATCACATTGAGTGGAGAAGCTAACTAGCAAACCAAACAACATTTTTGAAAAAATACTTGTGACAAATGGAACATCACTTTTGAGAGTATAAGACCTGTACCTTTGAATTTATCAGCTTGCAAGCAAGTCCATCAATGGCAGTCACTGACAACACAGTCTGGTGTACACAAACCCCTTGAAACATCACTGAATAAACTTGCATATGAGCTTAATTGCAGACATCATATTGGTACCTGAAACCACAATTTTTACTGAAGAAGAACTCTTTTCCACCCAATATCAAACTAAGGAGAGCAGTGTTTCACAGTTTACTCTGACCCGCAGGCAAGTTGCATCTATATTAGGCATACCTGCATGTATGCCTCGATCAAATCATCCACACCAACACCAATCCTGTTAAAGTCTTTGCTGTCCATCAGCAGTAGTCGCTCTGTTTCAGTTCCCCATGAACCATCTAATCGCTGCACACCAGTTAAAAGTGGCTTAAGATACCAGCAAATTTGACTTTGTCTCAATTAATTGCAAGGATTTATTCTTTTGTTTTTTCATGTAGTGCATGCATCAAGAGAGATTCTCAATAAGAGCATACAGGTACATCAGTTGTCATGGCAGTAACTCGTGGAAAGTTTGTACAACTTGTCTTTGGTTCAAATTTGTGATATAAATTTGTGAATGAACAGAACCTTGTGGGAGGATGCCCTGGGTAGTATATTGATTACCTTAAATGACAGGTTAGTGCCAAGCACATCCCACGAATTTGTCCCTGCGTCCAGTTTTTCTGCTAATGGAAGGCGTGCTCGACGAGCATAGATGGCAACTGGAAAGAAACCTTCTGGTGATGATCCAATCATAAACCTCAAATCTGCAGCATATATGTTTCCTTTGAGGTTTGGGATTGTCCCTACATGGTACAATCTCCCACTCTGACTCACAGAACTCCAGCTATTATTTCCAATCAGTGCCTGCACAACAACCCATGGCTGACATACTTCTGGAGTGTGCATAGATTTGAAGACATATTGAAGGACATTAAAACTTCCAAAGCCATTTCTAGTTGTACATATCCTTTTTCATCAGATCACTGGAGAAATTATTGAAGGAACTGCACAGAGAAAACACGAATGGGAAGCTTTGCTTCTATGAAACAATTATTTCTTACTGTTGGAATTGAGAGTTCTGTATGTTGCTGCCTGTTATCATTGTATGAAGCAACAAAAGATGTGACCAAGCAGGAATAAAATTTCAATGTATTCTTCTTCACCTGCACAATGAAGCGATCATAGCGATGCTCAATGCTCATGAATGCATGCAGCTCTTTCTCATGAGTGATAGTCCACACACCTTGCCCTGCATTCGCATAGGGTACCTTGACAACTGCGAGCCCGCCCATTCTGCCGACCCAGAGGGGCACCTCTGGTTTTGCAACATCCCAGATCGTCTCAGGGGTGTGAATTGTCAAGCCTGTGTGGGCGATTTCTGCGTTGTAAATATCATAAGCTTTGGCAGCAAGCATCTTGTTCCGGCCACCAGCAAGGCATGCGAGGACTGGGTTGAAGACGAGAGTCCGAGTGAGGGGAGGTAGCCGAGTCCATGGCCGCTGTGTGACGTAGCGGAGAGCAGCTCGAACTGGCTCCCATACGGGACTCTCTTGTCCTTCAGAATACTTGCTTACACATGCTTTCCCAAATTCGTCGGTTACCGCTGGCGATGTGCAGATCTCGAGGACACCATCCTCTCTGCATCTAACCTTTGACACAGAAAGAGAAACGCTACTATACACTCTTCAGAAGATCGTCATCATCAGCATCCTTTTGAGTCGAGGACCAAAACTGTCCCTAAACCCTAAAACCCTTCTAGAGTTACATTATTCTGAAGGTTCCCGGCGAGTTGAACTTATTCACCTTTAGGTCGAGATCTTCAGCATAACAAGGGACTAAATAGACAGATGTGCAGATCTCGAGGACACCATACAACCCTTTATACAGAAAGAGAAGCACTACTGTACACTCCTCAAAAGATGATGATGATGATCCTTTTGAGTCGAGGATCAAAACTGTCCCTAATTCCTAAACCCCTTCTAGAGAGAGATAAAATGATTCTTAAGGTTCCCGGCGAGTTGAACTAACTCACCTTTGGGTGGAGATCTTCTGCATAGCAAGGGACCAAATAGACAGGCTCTCCTGTAAGGTCGGCAAGAGTGGCAGCATAACCTGAGGCCTCCATCTTGTTCTTGTCGTAGAGAACTGCGAGCTTGCCTTGTGGGAGAGGGTGTCCATTGAACTTTCCGGCCCTCAAGGTGGGCATGACCGACTTTTCCAACAGTGTGCGATACCCAGCTTGCTCCGACTCCGACGCGTCTTCGTTGGCCAGCGGCATCGATTTCTGGCCTGATGGACAGGAATTCGTCTCCACGACAACAAAGCGTTTCTGACCCCGATCCGTGGTTGTTGAGAACAGGTCCGCTCCTCCCCATTGAAAGTACCTGCAATGCATCCATGCATGGAGCATCAAGTTCGCCATTCACATATGTGTGCATCAGATACAGTCCAAATCCAGGCATTGAAAATCCTCGTCCAGGCACAGAAACTCCACAGAAAGCTTGAATCTCTCGACTCTCGACGACGACGGCTTGCTTACCGTGTGGAAGCTTTCAAGACCTTGGCCACGGCTGCAGGGTTAGCCTCGGGATGCAGATGGCAATAGCGCTTGATGATCCGGTTGTTGCCCAGGGACAAGAAGGAGCGCACTAGCGGGTGGATCTGTGCGTTCAGCACACGTGGGTAGAAGTGCTCTGTTGGCTCAAACGTCCCTTGCTCAATCAGCTCTACGTCCTGACGTGGCCGATCGTTGCTTGAACGTGGTGGACCTCCAGGCGACGACGAACAAATTTCCTGTATAGACCTCTTCTTCTTCGTGTCTTCTGTCGCCGCCATGATCCTCTCCACTCCGCTGCTGATGCTGTTACATTGCCTTCAAGGATTCTTCTAGAAGGAGCTCAAAAGAGTCGGATTCAATGCTCGAACAACTGCGATCGGCTCTATGATTTGTGCATATAGAACATTGACCGTGAATGCGGAAAGAAGTATTGCACGTCTAAGATGTGAAATCCTGTAGATCTGAAAATGAATCACTGCGGAAATAGAGGATCGGATCAGAGATTTGCAAGGAATTTGGAAATCAGCAGCAGCAGCAGCTCTGGAGTTACGAACTGAAAGAAAGGAGAATCAGCGGCAAAGTCGATGGAACGTTTTACTTGAAGAGCAACATTTTTTTGCGTTGCGTCGGGGGATGGATGCATCGGAAAAGACTTGTAAGTCCCGGGGCGTAAGATGTGAAATCCTGTAGATCTGAAAATGGATCACCGCGGAAATCGAGGATTGGATCAGACACTTGTTTGCAAGGAATTTGGCCTGAAGCAGCAGCAGCAGCAACAGTTCTGGAGTTACAAACCGAAAGAAAGGGGAAGCTTGTGTCAAAGTCGATCGATCGATCGATCGCTTAATCCAGAAAATAGGTACGTAGTACTTGAAGAAGGAAAACAAAATTCACGCTGCGTCACCGGGGAATGCATGCAGCGCGATTGATTCAAACAAGCTTGCCGTGCACTGATAACAACAGAACAGTACCGATTTAATGAAGAAACGCATAAGAATGAATCGCAAGCAGCGAGAACTTTGAACCGTAAATTGAGAATTGGAAAAAAAAAAAACAAAAAAAAAAACAAGAAACAAACCAAAAACTTGTAGTTCCTGGACAGACAATCAGGAGATGCTGTTTTCAGCGGCGAGAACGAGGACGAGGAGAGTCCAACAAACAGACATTGTTTTCCAGGGAAAGCAAAAACAGAAAGCGACGCAGCAAGAAACTTGAGCGGCCACGAACAATGACTGCCGAACAACAAGGGCGAGAGCATCGTCAAAATCTCACAAACATTCCGAAAACCAAGAAATTATCAAGATGTAACAAATTTGCGGCTGTGAGGAGCTTCAAACGAACGCACGAAACTGCACTGATTTTACGGCCAACAACATTTTCAAAGCAGCAGCAGAACACAAAATACACATATCACGCTTAAAATCCTCCAGCTTGAATTCAACAGCAGCACCTCGACTTGAAGCAGCAAGACTTTGTTTCACCGATTCTTGAATTCCCGCTCCTGCAGCGTTGCCATCAAACAGACTTCCTCTCAGCACAGTGCTGCACAGCCGACAAAGAAACAACAGTACATCAGAAACCAAAATCAGTTCTCTCAATACAACAACAGAACCGCAACAAAAAAATTCAGGAAAAAAAAAAAATTACACCTGCAGCAGCAGCAGCAACAGCACGAAAGAAATCCCACTCGAATTGCTGGCCGAAAAAAAAAAAAAAAACTTGAACAGTCGGAGCAGCAACGTGTTCAAACCTTCGGCGAGAATTCCGCAAAGCTCCTCCCCTCCCCTTCCCTTCTTTGCTGCAGCAGCAGCCGCCTCTCACATCTACTACTGTGATAGATTTCAGTTCTCCCACAGATCTAAATATTCGTGAGTATAATAATACGAAAGAATACTAGATTACACAAATATCTAAAGAAAACGTGCCTGCCCTACTTATCGCAACTTCACTGGCACCACAAAGCTAGCTCCAAAATCTAAAAGAAAGCTAGATTTCATCGTAGACAACAACAACAACAGATCTACAAATCTTGCGTAGATCTAGATTGAGAATCGTAAAATCTAAGGAAAATAAAATGGCTAGGAAGTGGCGATCACTCATAGGAAGATTTAGCCAAATTTGGCTACACGCTAAATATGAAAGTAAAATACTTGAAACATCTCTTCTATATTTTTGGCTACCCTACTTGAACCATGTATAGAAATCTGGCGATCTTTCTTAAATTTTGGTTGAAATTCTGGTTATTGAAAATTCTCAAATAACATTTGATTTCAGAACTTTTCATATCTAATTTCACTTTTTGGCTAAAAGTAAAAAAAAAGGCTATAATTATTAAAAATCAAAAGTGCGAAAATCATGTGGTTTTTTATGAGATTTTCAATAGCCATATTTTGAACAAAAACTTAAGAAAGATTGCCAGTTTTCTATACATGGTTCAAGTAGGGTAGCCAAAAATATAGAAGGATGTTTAAAGTATTTTACTTTTGTATTTTTCTTGTAGCCAAATTTGACTAAATCTTTCTAGTGGATTATCGCCACTTTGGCTACACACAAAATTGACCAAACGAACACTGCCTCAGGCTGCCCTTGCAAGCAGCAACGAGAGAGTGCGCGAGAGAGCGAGGGAGAGAGAGCGCGTGCGTGCGAGAGAGGAATTGCGATCGCGCGTTGGTTGTATGCATGGGAGGAATTGTGTCGCGGATTGGCGGAGCCATGTTCCGGGGACTGGTGCGGCTCTGCTGCTATGCGCCCTCTCCGAAGTCGACGCTAGGGAGTCGGGGGCCCGGCCCATATTTGCGGCAGCAACGTCGCAGCAGCATCCGCTTGGATCAACAACAACAACAACAACAAGAACCAACACGCTGCTGCAAGTACCAAATACCAAAATGCGTCAATGATCCCAGCAGCCTCTGCTTCTGCGATCTCCGTGATGAAACTCACATTTGCACTGTTCAAGGGTACTTACTATATGCTGCTGCTGATCTCCTTGATGATGATCGGGTTCCCTCCTGCTGCTGTTGCTGCTGTTGCAGGAATCATAAGCTATGTGCTGTCGAAGAAGGGGATTGACGATAGTTGGCAATGGTGGTGCAGATTGGTGGAAGGACAACAAGCTATCATAGAAGACTGTGAGGTGCATTTCTCTACTTCCGTTGTAGCAAGGTGAAGAATAGTCCTGCCATCTCTCTCTCTCTCTCTCTCTGAGCACTGGAAACCGTAATAAGGAAACCCTAAGGTTTTCTCCTCTCAAGACCAGTAGTAGTTTGAATGCACGAAGATCTGCAGCGTAAAGAAGGCACAATTGATTACAATTTTTTATTGTCGGAAGTTTGACGCGATGGATTTATTCTTTCTTTTCTAGCATCAGAATCTCTCTTGACAGACTTTGCAACTTGACACTGAATCCAGTGTGTAACCCTTAAATGTAGGGTTGCAAGATCTTCATCTTTGGGAATTGTGCTTCATTGACACTTGATGGCTGTAGCAATTGCTCCGTGCATGTGGCCTCAATTGATGGCAGGTTTGACACTATCTTACTGCACACTTTCTGACCTTAACAGATAGATGTAAGAACAAGAAGAATCTCCATCTCGCTCAATGTGCACTGATGATGGTATTGGCAGTTAGGGTGAGCACCCAACCACAGGAAAACTGTACAACAACAATTGTTTAACCAAGTTCAGAAAGAATCGCTTTCCTGTGATAAATCAGAAGGGATGCTAATGCAAAATCTTATTCAAATTTGCAAAATGACAGTGTTATGATTCACACAATAAGGGCAAGTGAGTGTGGTGTTTTGATGTGTGAGGGTGACTGACAGTGTTATGATGCGTAATTGCTGCTTGTGCACATGCTCCTTCTGTTGCCGCCAATTCCGGTACACCATTTGTTCCCTTACAAACTACGTTTTATTATGATGCACTGCTTCATCTTCAGAAATGCAGCACAGTTTTCATCAGAGGCTAGAACCCAGCATGGAGCAATCTTGTTTTGCACTAAGTTCTCATCTATGCAAATTGTGAGATTTTGACATTCTGCATTTTTTAGAAGAGTTCACACTCAAGATGCATCTGGTGTAACTGCTTGTATACCAGAAAATCAATCTATTAGGAGATGTACCAAATTAGTGTGACTCTGGGGTTCAATCAATGTAGTGCAGAATGCATATCTTGAATCCAGTGTGCTAATTGATTGATGTGAAGCTGATTCAGGGCAAGAGAGTGTGAGAGCTGTGATGTGAAGTTGTGCTGCTACACAAATCCTGTCATTGAGACTTGCCATAATGTTTACTATTGACACCTTCAACTCTATTTTCCTTTTCACTAATGGTTTCTCTCTGCCAGTTTTTTGCACCTTTCCTCATGTCAGAATGATATATGTTTGATACAACTGTGTATAGTTACAGAGAAGTTATGTTGGCCTTGGAAGAGCATCTTGGTTGCAGCTGCTGATAGGAGTGTGCATCTTGGCTATTCTGTGTGTTGGTAGAGCAGTTGAGGTTTGGATGCTTAGACAAAAACTCTATGGCCATTGCAGGTGCAGCCTCCCTCCTCCCCCCTTGCTCTATATGTGTACCATTATCTTACTCCATACAGGCAGTTTCACCAGAGGACACTATCTGCACATGCTCTGCATACATAACTGGGCATCTGTACATTTGCTCTCCACAGATGTAACACCAAATGCAGAGATGTCTGCAGCTACTCTTGCAGTATGGGATTTACCTCTTGTACATTTTGCTGATGTTCAACTTTATTTTTTCTTTCTGGTTGAGATAGATCAAGTTGCAACAATGAAGGTATCAGATTGGAGCAACCAGTGGACAAAAGTATTTGACTTCACTGAAAACCCACCTACTATGCACTGGGGATTCCTACCTGAGGTATGCTTCTGGCCCTTCTTGCTCTATGACTAATCTGAAGCTGCAGATACAGTGGTGACACTCATCCTTGACCATGTTAGCCTGAACTTGTTTAACTCTCTCTCTTGGCTGACCTTGGTTCCTTCACTTTGCCTTCATGAAATACCTGCATGAAGTCGTGTTCTTTTACTTGGAAGTCAATGAAGATGACAATCCTCAGTTGGAATTTCTTATGCCTGATGCAGACATGCCCTGATCTGAGCAAACAGACTGTTCTAGAGGAATGCTGGTATGTGCCTTGGTTTTGATAGACCTTGTAACTCTCCCGTGAGTCATGAAGGAACAACACCAAGGTCTAGACATGGAAAAAATTTAGTTGATTAGCATCAGATTGTTACTCAGAAACACTTTCTAAGTGCAAACTGCAAAACCCTGTGCAAGGAAACCAGATACTTAAGAAGCTGGTGACCATTTCTGAGTAGGAAAACACAAGAGACATGGAAATATTCAAGAAGAGTATTACTTTTCTTCTATCAAGGAAGAAGGGGTAATAACAAGAAATAGAGCAACAGAAATATATAATTGTTGTGACAAAGGCAGGAATGTTTTGTGCTTTGCCTGGAGAAAGATGCAGCTCTAGCTTATGCTTATGCAATTGCTGCTGTTTGGAAGGTATGATGAACACATCCAAAGACTTTGGCTTCAGCAATTTCCAATCCTCAGTCCCTCACACTCTTAACCAATGTCAAAACATGATTCTGGTAGTAGATTGATGAGTTTTCAGAGTTTCACAGTTCACTGGTTCTGAAGAAGGTGGGGCAAATGCCTAGCTTTTTTCTGAAGGTATTGAAGGGTGCTTGCACCCCGAATTAATGGAAGTAGTGATGGGTGTGGGCACAGAACCTGTGTGTCACAGGATTAAGTAGACCTGGAAGTGTAAGCTCAGAGATTCTTACAAGCTTTCTGTGCACTCTTGGCATCCATCGTGACAAATTGCAAGTCTGGTTGCAAATCCTGATTGCAGGTACGCAACATGATGATATGCACCAAGGTCACTAGTAGCAGGTTGGGACTCAGAATGACAGAGGGTGATTGCATGAAGGCAAAAGTCTAGGGATCATCATTCATTGGTGCAAAGGAAGTAGTTTTGTTGATACAATTTGAAGCTGCATCCAGCACTTGGAGATTTGCAACCCAGAATTCTCATCTTGCACAAGCAAGAGCATCATGACCTGATGATTAACATCTTGCATCTTTGATGTGCAGCAAAGGTGATAGCTATGGGCATCAAAGGACCCAACTGCAAACAACTGCTTGACACTGCAATCCAAGAACTTGGCAATGACAAGGCTCACTTCTTCATAACTACAAACTTGAAAACCTCCTCCCAGCAACCAAATTGTAGCTACTTTGCAGCTAAACCTGCAGGTCAGGATATGTCAGGGAGCAAGTGTCAGCTCCTCCTTCGACAATCTCTGCAACTTGAGGGGTGAGCATTCCACTCTGCATCACAAGATATGCTGATCTTGTCAATGGTTGCATAGTAAGGGATTCTTAAGTTGTGTGATCGATGTAGCTTTTGACCTTTCATTGAACACAACAGATACAGAACTACAAGATCCAGTAAGACCAACTTTGAGGATCAAATCAAAATGTCTCATCTTGACAGATTCTTCTTTTCCTCTTACCTCTTCCTTTTGTTTTCCACTGATGGAGGGTTAAAATGAAGAGGGAAGCATGGGCTTCTTGCGGAAGCAGCTTGTTGGGAAGTTTGTGATGAGCAGACCCTCGAATAAGGTATAATGATTTCATTGGCTGCAATGTCAATGACGGTGAAAGAGAAGAATCCTCCATCCTCCCTTTCTGCTCTTTGGTTATCATATGTTTCCATTTCTTCTGAGATCTTACTCCATTTCTTCCTCCCTTGACCTGTCTCTTGAGTGAACACGTGATCATCTACATCACTTTGCATGTTGTTCCATGTTTCTGGATTCATATTTTGCATGATTTTTAGAAGAGTGGAATTCTTGATTGTACATTTTGCTGTAGTCATGTAAAAAATTAAAGCTTTTCCTCTGCCACAAAACTGTATGCCAAACCATTGATCTTGTCTGAATTTGGTGGATTCACTGAATTACATCTTAAGTTTTCTAGACTACAGCATTTGGTTTACCAGTTTTGGGAAGGTTGCAATTACAGCTTCAAAGAATCCTTGCTATGTGTGTCTTGAACCAGAGGAATAGCCGCATGAATTCTTGTACTCTTTAGCTTTACTTTCTTGATCAAAATTCATCTTTCATCAAAATTGTGTAACCATGCAAATTGCATGCATGTTGAGTTTGGGATGCAATTGGACCAGGTGTCGTGTGCTATTAGATTGGTGCCCAACACTATCAAAATTGCAAATTCACACATTAAGCTGGGTTATGCAAACAAATGACTACGACAGAAAAATAATGTTCTGCATTATATTAAAGAAACATGAAAGCCAATTTGCGAGTGAGTGACAACTAAAGACTTGGTCATACTCTCTAGGCTGCTCAAATTCATTTTGTGTAGGGTAATGCCCAAGGAATGGGGAGTTCCAGAAGTAAGTGCCCACCGAAGGTTCAGTGGGGCTGAGGGGTGCTTACTTCTGGAACTCCTGTGCCACATCCTGAGCCACTTGTCTTCGTTTTGCTTTGATGCATTTTGTGTGTGTATTTGTGTGTGTGTGTGTGTGTGTGTGAGAGAGAGAGAGAGAGAGAGAGAGAGGGGAGTGGAAGGTAATATGGTACACAGCATAAAAGCTAACAAATCAATGGTCCTATGAAAAAATGAAAGGGTACAAAATTGTTCCTAGATGGCCTGAAAAACACAATGAACAAAAGCCCTTGCTCCATTGTGAAGGCAAATTAATTTGTAGCTTAAATGACTAGTATCCTTGCTAATCCTTTTCTTCCATTTACCCCTAACCGGGTTCCTGCAAGATCTCAAGTAAACACAAAACAATTTGTTCATTACTACTTGTACGATAGCAAACTCTCCATTGGGTCACATGGAAGTGGCAGTAAATTTGTTACCACTCACTCCATGTAACCTTGTTTGCAGCAGCAACTTTCTACAATTTTTTTTTCTTTTCTGTAAATAATCTTGAGAATTTCTATAACAGATGTGCTCATTTTCCTGCTGCATCAAGATAACAATTGACACTCCAGAAAAGTCTAAGTAAGTAGATGCAGTGGAAAAGTTTTGTAAGAGCAGATGGGTGGTGCAAGCTAGGATGTCTAACTTGGTGCTCAGGTATGTTTGTGCTTGTCTTCATTGAGCTGCTACACCTGCCTTACACCAGCTCTTGGAGGTTTGGAAGTACCCCAAGGAGGTGCAGGTAATTTGATTCTCTGCGGTGGTTGTTCACCACTGTTTGTTGTTGTGTGTGGTATCAATTCACCTGAAATCATGCATGGAGATGTGGTGTTGAACCCATAAGCAGAGGTGGTGTTGCTGACATCTTGCCAACTAGTACTGTAAGTAGGCAAGTAGGTGGACATATTACCCGGCTGCATCATTTCAACTTCCAACTCCTGGGTAGCACCCTCACTACAGTTTGCGGCACTCCATTTAGACAGATCTTGGCAAGGATGATGACAGGATTGCCATTGAGTAGCTTCTGGCTGGATACTACTAATTGCACCAGATGATGCGGGCTCAGGAGGAGGAGGAATCATGGTAGTTAGCAAACTTGGAGTTGGAACCCAATTTGGCATACCATTAGTGATATATCCTTGCATTTGAGCTGGATATAAGCAGCTTGCTGCCAGGAGCGGTTGTTGTTGGCTGAACTCATTGTCATTCAGAGAAGACCCTGATGAGTCCATCATATAGTGACGTTGATCTGGCAGACTTGACTGGAGTCCACTGGCAGCCTCCTGAGTTGCATATGATTGAGAAACCAGCTGATTTTCCTCTTGTTGTATGTAGCCAGCATTTGATCCTGCCATTCTGCCATCACCTACAAATCAATCCAGGTATGGTTTGTCAATGATCAGGATCACAGGATGCCAATCATCATGTTTACAGTTTCTTAAGCTCTGGGGCATTCACAAAATCAGCCCTGTAAGTATAATACTAGTTAGTTAGTTACATAGTTACTACCTTGCAATGAAGGATTGAAATCAAGACTTCTCTCCCCATCGTACTCATGAATCAAGTCCTTCCAGTTCCCATTTGCCAGTGCCTTCACAAGTTTTTCCACTGTTGCCTGTGTGTCAAATCATTCCCACGATTTCATCCCATGAGCAAATTTGGTGTCGATTGACACAACTCTGTAGTCTTCATTCACACAGCCCAAAATCATGTGAACATTTGCCATGTCTAGAGATAAATGCTTAGAGTTTTGCTGCTACATAGAAGCCAAGGTATAAAACTGCAAAACAAAGTTTCTACTGGCCTGGGAACAAAGCAAACAGTAGAAGGTCATAGCTGATGAAGTCTGCAAGTATGTGAGAATCATCATCATTCTTGCTTTTTTTTTTGTTCCCTGTACCTTTTCTTTGTGATGCAAAGAATCAGCTGCTCGATGCTCACTTTGAGAATTTTCTTTGATAGCAACCCACTGGAAAATGTTGTTGAAGATGATGCTGAGACCATTCTGATGTATATATACATGGTGTTTTGAACCAGATGCACATGTCTGGGCATGCTCGACTGTTGCTTCCCAGATCTTTGCGGACATTCCATTGCCCAATATCTGACACATTGATCACCATGCAGGCAGCAGCAGACAACTTCAAACACAGTAGTCCCATGACATTCTAAGGAAAAAAAGAAGAAAAAAGACCACAGAGAATTCTTCAATGGCCAAATTGGAATGCTCTGAATCTTTTGGAAAAGATGGTGGTTTTTGGAAAATCCTCAACAACAAATTGAAATCAGAATAAAGCTTCAAAAAGTTGCAGAGATTTGCAAAGAGGAGAGGGGAATGGCAAGGGAGCAACTGTTGCAGAGATTTGCGAAGAGGAGAGGGAAAGGCAAGGGAGAAACTGTTGCAGAGATTTGTGAAGAGGAGAGGGAAGTGGCGACTTGCAAGAGAGAAACTGTTGCAGAGATTTCCAAAGAGGACAGGAGTATGTTTGGCAAGGGAGAAGAAGATACAGAGATTTCCAAAGAGGACAGAGAGAGGGCTAGGTCGATTCTGCAAACCTCTGCAAAGAGGACAGAGAGAAAGAAAGAGCTACATCGATTCTGCACAAACTTAAAAATCACTACAAAAAGGCCAGAGAGGGGGCTACATCCACTCTGCAAAAACTTACAAATCTTTGCAAAAAAGACAGAGGGGGCTACATTGATTCTGCAAAAACCTATGCTGTTGAATCATGGTGGCAAGGAATAATGGGCCAAGTAAGTACCTTTCGTAGCTTCTCTGGTTGCATTGAATGAAAGCGCAGGAAGTCCTCAACAGTGAAAATGTTTGCTTGGCTCAGACGTTTGTGGAAAGCACCATCTTTACCGATTTTTTCCAACCGCCAAACCTCATCCTCCAATGAAGGAGGATAGTGCTTCTTGTATGCTGTTCATGTCCCCAAACACAACAAACAAACCCCACAATCAGAATCTCATGTTCACAACTAAGTCTTCTTCTTTCGTTTCCTGCAAGGAGGAGCCCATGGAGCACCCTTGTCCAGGTTGTGACCGAAATTGCTTTCCTTTCCCGCAAGGAGTCCATGGAGCACCCTTGTCCAAGTTGTGACTGAATTTGTTTTCTGTCAGACAATGAAAGAAAGAAAGATGACAGAAAGAAGCAAACAAACAAACAAAATCCAGTGAAGAACCAGAGCCTGACACACTTACATTCGCCGCGATGGTCTTTGACAATGAAACGGTCTGTTTTGGCTTCTCGGATGCGTATGCCTTGACAGTAGCCAGGAGCAACTTTGATGCCCAGACAGAACTTGCGACTACGAATCCAGCTAGAGTTATCAGTGAACTGGAACTCGCCAAGAGAAGCTTCTCCTTCCTTCAAGCACACAAAGAGGTCTCCTGTCAAGAGTGGCCGCTTTCCTTCACGCTCTTTCAGAGTGTAGTGCTCAAAAACTGACTGCTCCCAGTAAAAAGTCTTCAGCTTTCCTTCTTCATCAGCAGCTGCAGCAGTTTCTGAAGAAGATGTTGCTGCTGCTGCAAAGTCACCATCCAAAGCCACAATCTCGAGCCTGGCAGTTGCCTCCGGTCCTGAACTCACAAGCTCCCTTGTCTGTGCATCCAACAGCTGGACTTGAATGGGTGTCCCATCTTCTGCTTCCACTTTGGCGCCTGTGAAAAGAGTCTGCGACAGCTTGTTCTTGAACACCAGTTGCAGAATCCTTTCACTGCTACAAGCTGCAGGAGGACCTGGAGCAGCAGCAGCAGCAGCAGCTTGAATCCTCCTTGGTAACATGGTCAGGCTGCACAGTTTTCAAACCCACCCATGATCACTGAGGTTTGACAAAGCTTCAAGATCATGCAAGCTGGACAAAGAAACATGTGTGACAAGAGATCAGCTCAGCAAGTCTTGTTGACGGAACCTCCAGCTTGAATTCAGGAAGCCAGCAAGCTGCAAGCTTCTTGCGAGAGTGCAATTCTTCTTCACTAAGCTCAGTATGCTTGCTTACCAAGTTTCAACTCTGGTCGGGAAGAAGTTTGCATCGCTCAGCGCGTAGTCGAGCTCCTCTTTCACCACTTTACGTAAGAGTGGCTCCAAGTCTGGCAATATCTTCCTTTGCAGGTTGTCCAGCTTGATTGCTTCCATTACAACACTGCATGCAGGCGCAGAAGCAAGAGTAGTTCGCGAGTTCTTAAGCTCAAGATTACAACAATCGACTAAGCAAGCGAGCGAGCGAGCTGATCATCATGCATGCCAGCCGGAGAAGTTGGAGCTCTGTACCTGAAGAGGGTGAGGCGAGGGCGCTTTGATCCGTCTCGCGGGGGCATGCCTGCAGCTGATCCTTGGTAGATTCGCTTCTCGTTTGAGGTCACAACTGCAGCAGCTTCTTCTTGATCCTGCTCCACTAGAGCGTTGGCCATCATCGACTATGGAAGAAGGACCGTCTTGTAGACCTAGACTCGAATTTCCTCTGGGATTCTGACAGCCGACGAGACCTCAGTTGTATGGAGTGTGATCTTTCAGTCTTCTGATGATGATCAGATGTTGCAGCGACCTCGATATTATGAATCCAAGAAGGAGCAGCCAAGGAAAAGATTCCGGACTCCAAGTTCTTTGCAATTGTTTCTTCAGTCGGTTGCAGGAGGAGCAGCAAAGCAGCAGCACCAGCGGTGGTGTGGTGTCGAGAGGTCTAAGCTTCCTGATCAAGCTCCAGCGGCACTAGCTACTATCGTTCGTCCTCTAAGCTTGAGAAACAAGAGCTGCTCCTAATCAAATGCTGAGCCTGAGCTTATGAAGAACACGAGCATTCCCTAAGAAGATGGCGTTCCCACGCAGGAAAATAAGACCACACATGTTTTTGAGGATTTGGGTGCTGCACGACAAAACACTGAAACCAGCTGCTGCAACGAGCACGACGAAAAACACAAGCAACAAACAAACAAACACGCACGCAGGCACACGCTTCTGTAGCTGCAGATTGCAAAACGTCAAAGCAAGCACTAGAAAGAAAGAACAAACTGATGATTCCTACATGCGACCACAAGCTGGAAGTCTAAACCCGGCCGAGTGTTGTTCAAGAGCTCTAAGATCAGGGCTCGCCTAATCCCCACCCCCGCAGCAGAAACTGTGCAGCACAGGAGCTCTCAAGGCAGTTTGGAAACCACCCTGGACCCAAAAGAAAAAAAAAAAACAACACAAACGAAGCAATCTTGACTGGAACCGATCAAACTAGAAACCACAAATGTTAGAGAAGTTCCCAAAGAGGCGGTAGAACGTCGAGACTAGTACTGCAGGCCAGCAGCTGCTCCATGAGGACTCCTCAGCACAGCTTACGAGTAATTCACAAACACAACGAGAGATCTAATTTTATATATAAGCTGCGTGTTCTGTAGAGAGAGAATCAGCTGCTCCACGACGCATGAGATGAAATCACTGCACACTGGTAAGGCGTATCAAATCCCAAAGTTCACCAAGATCATGAGCAAGGGTAGTAGCAAAGTCAGAGCTGCGGATTCACAAGGGGGATATATATATATATATTCCAGATTCAAGAAAAATATTTTTTTCTTTGTCCTTTTTACTTCCCGGGTCTCTCGTCGGATCAGTGCATGCAGGTCCTTTGTGTACTGCAACAAGAGCGTGCACTGTGATTTCAGTTGAAGAACGTCATACCCAGTACCAGAAATTCAATATTCCAGATCAAATTCTAAACGGAAATTTCCCGGATGAAAATTCCCACCGCTTCCTTATCACATAACGCAAACTGTTGCAGCAACAGGCTTCAGAGCTTACGAGAGGTATGCGAATCGACAAAAATCAACGCGAGAACGAGCAAGAGAGCGAGAGAGAGAGCGCGAGAGCACGGGGGGGAGTGCGAGAGGAAGACGAGCTCGCCAAGAAAAAACGTACACGACAAGCCGGAAAACGAGAGGGGAGAGGGCAGCGAATTATATACTAAATCACTCCTTTACGTGGATGAATAAACTAACTTTCAGCTCCTTCTTTCTTTCATTCATTCATTCATTCATTCATTCTACATTTGCCCTCCATCGTCATCCTTCTCATTATCTATCGGTAAAACCCTTTTTTCGTTTATTCTCCTCCGTTGATCCGAATGATAACGACCGCCTAATTCTACGAATCGGATTCGCCCATCAAAGCTATCACTAGGCTGTCGGGGGCTATGGGAGCTTTGTGGCCGCGTTGTACCTTTTCTACCTCAGTAGGGTTTAAAAGCGTCAATTTTGTGGTAAAACGAATGAAATATTAAAATGAAATTTGTTTTGTTCGACTGTAATTTCTCAAATTTTTACGCGCTTTTCGCTCTGGTATTGGGGGCGGGGGGGGCGGGAATGGGGGAGCCTCTTTTTGTCCTCGTTCACAATATGTTCCAATCATGTTCCTAAAAGGGTTCCCAAGTTCTCAAGAAGATGTTCCCAAAAGCACCTTCATATGGTTTGCCCAAAGTTCAACTCTAGTGTGTAGAAACTGACAAAAGGTTGTCTCTAGGGGTCCACATTTGTTTTCTATTTTGTATATATGTCCAAAAAGTGAAATTAAAAATTAAAAAGTTCAAAAATGTAGTGATTTTGGAGGTTTTTAATTGCTAGAACTTAGAAGTGAAGGAAACATATATATATAATAAAAATCACCCACTCTCTATATTTGGTTTAAAATGTGTTGCCAAAAACATAGAAGGATGATTAAAGATTTTTACTTCATATATTTTGGTTAAATCCTCCTCAATATAATCATTACTTTTTTAACGTTTTCCTTAATAATGTTTCTTTTATCAATTTTGTGATGTAGCCAAAGTGGTGATGATGATCACAAGAATATTAGCCAAATTTGGTTTGATGAAAAATCTGAGGTATTAGACTTATCTCCATAAAGTCAGGTGATTAGGGGGCGAGAACGGCCAGTTTTGGCATAATAGGCCGTCAAACGCGTAACCAGGAATGAAAATTTTTACAAAAGGAAAATAACTGGGAACCAAACTAGTTTTTCCACCAATTTTGGTGGTAAACTGAGTTTCATCCTGTCTTTCCTTTTTTCCTGAGCGCCTCCACTGCTGCTACACATATTTTCGCTGCTCCTACCTGTACAATTACTATAAGTACTCTCGAACCTTGTACATTAAATGCTGAGTTTCAGCATTTCATACCCAGATTTAATAGAATTTCATTACTTTGCGGATACCACTGAAAGAGGGGATAGGTGGCGAAAGCAGCGGAGATAGGGGTGAAACAAAGGGTGACTTTAAGGATAACTCTATTTTATAAATTTGGTTATCTTTTCTCGCAAGGTTTTGAATGTAAAAATATATATTTCAGAACCTTTGGGTATAGTTCAATTTATTTTTCTCAACTAAAGGCAATTATTAGGTATAAGGTTGTTAAATTGAATGTGGTTTCAGATAAGATTTAGAGTTATCAATTCAAGAGAAGCACATGCGGAAGAGAAACCAAATCAAAGCTTGGATCAACAAGCATCATCGGAGCTCACAATTTACACACAAAGAGGAAACTCAGACACACAAACTCAAAATGATAAGGAACAACTCTAAACCCTAATAATACTTGTTTAAGAGATTGAAACTCAAGAAGGTGGTCCGTGAAGGCTTTTTCAGATAAAAACACGTGAGTAGAGTAGAAAGAAGGTTCCACATTTTATCCAATTCTACTACGATTTGGTCATTCATGGGTAAAGGTCTAAATTGAGTTCTTAACATGTAGAATCAGTCAAGTCGAGTTTTTTCATACCCAATTCCAAAACCGTTGATCCAGGTATACTCGCACAACACTGGTATATATACTTGATATTGAGATCAAATAGAGCTTGAAGATTCAACTGGTATTATTACCTCAAGTCTGTACAAGCCAGGTATTGGTACGATGGTTGTTGGTATCTGACTAAGGTCACATACATACTAGTCTAATTGGCTTTTTTAATTTATATTAGGATCAATAGCAGTTGTATATACCAAGGGTTTCAACTTGGTACGCGCTCAACATTAGTCAAAATTTAGTTGTCGGAGCTTGTGCATATATCAAGTTTGTCTTCCCTTCTTGCACTGCAAGTGCTGCCTCATTTCGGAGGTAGGTGCGCAATGTTGTTGTAATAAGTGTCTGTGTTTGTGATCTTGTCACCGATGTCAAAAAGTCCAAGCCTTTTGTTTGTGTGAAATTTTGCACTTCTGCAAATAAAAAAAAAAATAATAATAATAATAATAATTCAAAAATCCAAGAAGAGAGGAAAATCTAGAAAAATCATCAAATTTCTATGCGTGGTTCAAGTAGGTAGCCCAAAGATATAAGGATTTTTTTTTCCTTTCACATTTGGATAATAGTGAAATTTTGGCTAAATTCAGCTTATGGATGATTGCCATGTTGATCATATCACAAAATTGAGGGAAAAAAAATTCATTGTAATGATAATTAGAAAAAATCACATATGATTTAAATGAAAGCACAAGATAAATAGGGATTATGATGGGGAGTGACTACATTTTATGCAATTTTCCAAAATGAAAAAGCTTCCTTGAAATTATGCAAGGCAAAGTTATGTTTGGCTCCCTTTTTGCAATGGATTGCTCTATTGTGTCCTATATATATATATATATATGCAATGAAAATTGAACAATCATGTGATACTTAGGTTAACCCGAAAAAAAAAAAAGGACTTTTCTTTTGGGGACGGGAAGGACCATTGCAAAACAATGGAATTGAACCAATCATTTCCTTTTTTGTTGATAGCACAATTGTTCCTCAAAAATTTATGTTTATGGTAACATCATACCCCAATTCAATATCAAGAATCCTAAACTCCACCCAACAAAATTCGCCCCCCTTACTCCTTCCCCTCCTTCCTCAAAACTAGGGTTTTACAACTATGGGTTGGTATGTAGACATTGTTTGACTAGCGAATAGAAATGACAACCACCAATGCAATGCCATCCGAGAGATAAGTTCGGTTGAGAATAAAAATTAGATGGTCGGTCGATTCCAAGTTATCCAACCCACAAAAACACTTTTTTTTTTTTTTTTC
>Ga0209611_10006109_pt1 | contig 19895 bp, 16 predicted proteins | sample S1TSphgellanicum_3_FD_187693 | JGI IMG/M metagenome (GOLD analysis project Ga0209611, IMG submission 187693) | Host-associated microbial communities from peat moss isolated from Minnesota, USA - S1T2_Fc - Sphagnum magellanicum MG (SPAdes) (version 2) | ecosystem: Host-associated > Plants > Peat... | reverse complement strand
AAAAAAAAAAAAAATAAAAAAAAAAAAAAAAAAAAAAAAAAAAAAAAATTAAAAAATTGAAATATAAAAAAAAAATTTAAAAACCTTTAAAAAAAAACTTTTTTTTTTTTTTTTTGGTGTATACATGCACAAATTATGCATTGTATCTTATGTTATAATAGTTCAATCAATTCATAAATCCAAAAACACAAGCAAGAAAGGGGCTAATTTCATATTATGAAAAAATGGAATAACATCTTTGAAAACACATATTGATGTAGACCATGCCACTATTGCAAAGAGGTTAAAAAAGGAAGTGAATAATTTAATGCAATGAAAAAAGGAAATACAATTAGCAACAAAAAAAAAGAACAAAATGTGTATGGGGGATTTATCCCAAAAACATTATTGTGAAAGATTCTTTCAAAAAGGATGAGGTGTAGTAAAAGAAAAAATCTTGAACTTGAGTCTTTTGATTGTAAAAAATGTTTGCTAATTTAATTTGTGGAAAGTGTTTGGATTAAACATCTAAGTTGCGTTTGTGTGCAAGAATTAATTTCCCTTTCAAAAGGTAATTTTCACAAGAAATACTATCAAGGTTGGTGGAGAAAATTAAAAAGTTTTTTATTCTTCCAACATTGGCATAATGTCATTTTGCAATTATTAGTTTTTGATTTATGGATGTCTAAAGGGGCATTTGATGTATTTGCTTTGGGAAATGATTGGCAGCCAAAACATGTCATTATTAGTTTGTTTGAAACGATAGAAACTGTAAAACAAACTTTGGCTTAAAGTTTGACAAATCTGTTGGACAAATGTTACCTAAAAAAACATTACTACTTATGTTAAGAATGAAAAGTTTAACTTCAATATGATGACTAGTGCATTGAAATTAATTGTATGTCATGAATTGCTTGGTTAAAAGGAAAGTTTCCAAAGAACTTATTTTGGTCATGCTTTTTTAAAGCATGTCAATATGGCACATAGATGAAAAAGTGTCCAAAAATCTGAAATTAGTTTCTATTAAATTTGCAAAAGTGCATCATTTCCAAAAAATATGGGAAAAGAAAGCAACAATGGAACAAAAGATGTGTTGAAGCTATAACTTGCCCAAGGAAGTTGAATACCTCAATGAAAACAAAGTAGAATTTTTGTTTACCTTAGGTAATTTTGGATAAACTTTTATTTTTTATCATATGTAAAATTGAACATTAGACTAATCTATTTGTTTTTGTTTTGTAAATTCTTAGCAAAATAATCATGTTTCAAAAAGCTTTACAATTTTGGGTAACTATTGTGTTTTGTTACAACAAACAAACTACTTCGAAGGTTATTGCACAAGTGTCACGTCCTTTAATGTGGCACATTTATCAAATTATTGTGGATTTTTTTTTCCCATTGTCATTATTTGTGTTCTAAACCAATCCATGGACATTGGTTGTTTCATGATGCATTACATTTTGCAACTTTTCATGCATTTAAAACTTAAAGGATGAAAATGAAATCTTACACTCTTTTGATAGCTTGATGGAAAATGATTTAGAATGTTACTAATGAATTTGCTTTGCTAGCTTCTAGCTTTAGAACTAGAGTTAAAAGGGAATTTAGTGGAATATTATATTCCTTCCTTTCATTTAAAAAATATATGAAAAAAAAAACTTGAAACATTGTTTCTTTGATGTTAGACCTTAGGTTTTAAAACTTTTGTATTTTCATTTGTTGGAAAGGAGGAAGGATTGGTATCATTTAAGAATATGACAAGAAATATTTGTATCCTATGTTATTAAAATACAATGAACATTTGTATTCCTCGGTAAAGTTTAAAAGGAATATTGTTAACCAAAATATTTTTGATCAACATTGTAGTTTGAATATATTTGAACAAATTACAAGTACAAACGAACTTTCAAAAAAACTTGTCCACAAGGAATTGTTGATTTTAAAATGATACCAAATGGATGTGAAAAATATCAAAGGTCCTTTTCAATAATGAGAAAAACATGAATTAATGTTTTGGTTCTCTCTCCCACCAAATTTTTAATGTTGTTGAATCACAAACTGAAATGAGAAGGATTTTTTTTTATAGTCAAAATACAAACTAACCATAGGAGATGTCGTTTACAAACTGAAATTTAAAAAAAAAAATATATTTGTGATAAAAGATTGGCCTAATGATCTGAGCAAGTTGTAAATATTCATTTTAGTAGAATTCATTACGATGGATTAAAAATTCAGAAGAGAAAATTTTAAAATTTTGAAAATACTTTTGAAAGAGATGAAATTATTGAATATGAAAATATGACACCTTGTCAATTTCATCAAAAGTATTATTTTAATTTTTTTAAAGCTTTGATTTTGTCATATTGGCAATTTCAAGGCTTGCATTTGCCATAATAATAATGGCAATGGATGTCAGTTGCCATTCTAGCACACAAACTTAATAGATATATTGGTAATTGCAATGATCAGATTGCTCAGAAAAATAATTTTGCCAATAATAATAATATGCTGGATGCCAAAGGTGTTATTATGATGCATGTTAAAATTGGCTGCACCAGAAACCCTAACCATTATAGACAAGGAGTGGGTCTGGATACTGGAACTTATCAACATATAAAAACAAAGAAATAATTTTCAACAGATTGATACCTACTAAATAAGTAACTTACTACTTACTTACAAGTTGAACAAGGTTGGGGTATATTTGCTGTCTCTGGTCTATTCCCATGTTCAGCTGTATGTTGCTATCTCACAGGTCAGAAGCAGTGCAAACATCAAGATTTTCAGTGGCCAGGGTCCCGATGGATACATGCAGAATGTCGTATATAAAGAGGTTTTGGAAATGTAGTTTGTAATAGTAATTTTGTAATATGTACCGTCAAATACACACACACCTGTGCATTAGGCATGGGTTCAAACTAGTTTGTCAAATGTAAAGCTGTGTGATTTGTCACAATTTGACATTTGTCATCGTTTCTTTTCAATCATATGTTCATGTGGGTTCCTTACAAAGTTCTTTACATATGAAAGGTTCATAACATTAATATTTACCGATTTTCAACCCAGTTGTAGCTCACCAATGGAAAGTGCATGTCCATGCAGCAAGAAATAAGGGTCGGCTCAGTTTCAGTGGCTTTTCAGTAAGGCTATCATCCATCCCTCATGGGGTTATGGTGGCTGTTGGTTTAGGGTTTAGGGTTTCATTAAAAGATTTTTCCTGGCTCACATGCTCACAAGCTAGCATTGTTGTTGGTTCATGGTTAGAGGCCAGCTCAAGGAGAACCTTAATAACAATTGTACATAGCACATTGCCCCTCCTTGCAAATAAGGATATTATTTAATTTATTATATCCAGCCAACTATGCCTTGGGTGAACCAACACCCACATTGATACCCAGGTAAAAATCCAAAAATCTATTTAAATTATTTTAAATATTCTAATTTTCCCCAAAAATAGAAAAATTGGTTGAAATTACACTAGATAAACACATTTATTCAAAATATCCCAGACTTTTTTTTGTCAAAACAGAAAACAAAAATTCACTCCAAATAAAAACACTCCAAAAACCTAACAATTTTTGGGCTTAATATGGCCACTAAGAGGCTATACTCCAAAAGATAAAGGTTCCAATGTGGGTGCTGGTATGAAGGCGATAACAACTGCCTCAAAAAATCAGTTTTCTGTGGTATAATTTTTTTTTAAAAAGGAATTTGTGACAAAATATTCCCTTAAAAAAAAACCATGTCATCTTTTGACAAATTTTCACCCAACAAAAAAAAGTCACTGAACCAGAGTTGAATCAGCACCAATCAAAGCATCATGCAAGAGAGATTGTGTGCGGACATGGAAATATTAACCACAGTGGTTAGTTATGCACTAACCATCCACATGCATCTACCTACATAGTAACCACCCAGTGCACTTACATCCCCTACCTACTTAACTATGGTAATTACTCACTTTACATAGGTAAGTTAGTTAACCCAGTAACACGTGTGAGGGTGACAGAGGAAAGTTTACAGGATAGGTATACCCGCCACAGCAGCCACCAGCGCACCATGAAGGATGAATGGTAAGTGGCCAGGATACAGTTTTCTGTTGAGTTTCAGTTCATTAGCTAACCATGGTGATTAACTCAGTTGTTTTTTTTTTTTTTTTTTTTTTTGTTTTTTCTACCTACCCACTAACAACAACCCGCAAGCAGGTTGTTATTAGGTAGGTAGTAAAAACAGCCCTTACCTATGTATAAACCATCTACTTGCCTAGTAGTAATTACCTATTTTCCCACCTATTTTGCCTATGTATGAGACCTATTTCTTACTGAATTGGTTACCAAGGTGAAACCAGAGATTAACTCAGTTGACGTTCATCCACAACTGAGTAACAACGGGCATGCAGTGGATGGTGCGCTGGTGGGTGCTGGTTCACTGATGACCGGCACGTGACGGTCGGTGCGCGAGGAAAGTGCCCTATTCACCGCCATCAGCTGCCGCAACGTGTCCAGAAAAGTTAGGGTTTCGGAAGTGGATCCGAACACTTGCAAAACCCCCGTTTGTTTTCTTGTTGGAGTTCTTCGTTTTGTTATCTCGCAAGAAAAATAAAGTAAAATAAAATAAAAGTCGGAGGAGATGTTGTACAAAGTCGATCTTTCTTCTCTTCTGTTGTTAGAATTGGTATGCTGACCATTGGGTCGTCGGCGGATTCCGGATTTGAAGAAGAGAGAATTTTGTTGAAGCTTTCGTTGGTAGCAACAGAGGATCAAGGGGGCGCGGAGGAGGAGATCTTGTAGCATGCATATGTAGCTTTTTTTTCAAGTACCTTTGATTGCTGAAAGGAGTCGGAAGAATTGAAGACTTAAATTTGAAGACCTAAAAAGAGTTTTGGAAGAAGTCTTTCTTCTCTGAAAGAAGAAGAATCTGAAAGAAGAAGAAGAAGAAGAAGAAGAGGACAAAGGGGAAGACTAAGGGTTTGGAATTAGGGTTTGAGAGTTTTGAGCTATGGGAACAGCAGGTGGGGAATTTGATCATCTCTTCAAGGTTTTGTTGATTGGGGACTCGGGAGTTGGCAAGAGCAGTTTGCTTCTCCGATTCACATCTGACACTTTCGATGACCTTTCGCCTACAATAGGCGTCGATTTCAAGCTGAAGATGATGTCACTCCAAGGGAAGAGGTTGAAGCTCACCATCTGGGACACGGCTGGACAAGAGAGGTTTAGAACTTTGACGAGTTCCTATTACAGAGGAGCACAAGGAGTCATACTAGTGTATGATGTTACAAGACGGGCCACCTTCACCAATTTGTCAGACATATGGCTCAAGGAAGTGGAACGCTACTCAACTAACGAGGATTGCATCAAGATGCTGATCGGCAACAAAGTGGATCTGGAAGAATCTGAGCGTATGGTGACCAAAAAAGAAGGAATTGCATTCGCTCGACAACACGGATGTTTATTTCTTGAGGCTAGTGCAAAGACCAGCATCAATGTTCAACGCTGTTTTGATGAGCTTGTCCAAAAGATTCTGGATACCCCTAGCTTGACTGCAGATACATCGCAGGCGAAGAAGAATTTGCTGAGACCAGGTCCAACTCCAGAGCAAAATCCTGATGTCTCTGCCACTGGCTGTAACTGTTGATATTGTAGGGTAAAAGACTTAGTTTTATGTTATACCGTTTATTGTGCATTTGATGGAGCTTCTCTTTTGAATACTCTTTCCTCTTTTGGTCCTTGACAAGAAGACACGGGGAGACACTAACATTCTTTCCAAACAATAGCCTTTGTCTCTCTTGTTGTTCTGGAGTTGGAGCTAGGGTTAGAGGAAGATGAGGTTTTGTCACTTGATGGGTTGAAGATGACGATGAGTTTCTTCTTCACTCTATTGCTTCTTGGGTTTTATTGTTTGCATGCTGCGAAGCTCACGTTGAATTAGGGTTTCTTGCATAAGGTCAGTCATTGGTAGTTTCGTTTTTGTCTGGTTTTAAGGTCATCAGCTTACTTCTGTAATGATTGTGAATAATTGATGAACAAAAAGCAGAGAATCCAGATCTGCAGGGTTCATGGAGTCGTAACTGCAGTGTGCTTCCTCCACTACTTCAAGAAATTAGAAAGAGTATGTTGTGGTGAATTGTTATTCATTTGCAGTTGTTGAATTCTGGGTTTTTAGCATGCTGTGTTGCAGATTGTGGTTGAGCTCATTGATCAGCAGTATGTTATTCAGCTACATGTGTTTGTGTCCTTGGATAGACATGGCTTTGGGTCAAAAGGGATGAAATTGATTAGAAGCAGAGAGTGAATGCTTCATTATGTTTTTGTACTGATTTGTTTGTAGTTTGGTGGAATGGGAAGATATTCTCAGCTTGTAGTTGTGGTTGAAAGCAGCCAGCCACTTTAGATCTTCATTTATCAGTAAGGGTTTTGGGTACTCTCCTTCAAATGCTCACTGTGCTGAGCATTTGTTTTGAGACAAGTGCTTTGGTGCAAATCAAGCAATTAAAGTCATACTTGTGCACTGTTGGGGTAAACTGGATATTGGCTAAGTTCTTTTGCAGGGTGAGAGAACTCTGGATACCTATGTACACTTTGTAGAAGAAGCCCAAATGGTTAAATTTTCTGCACTAACATCTTCCACAATACCCAGCCTTAAAAGCCATGGAATCTTGATGAGTTTTTTCCTTTGCTTCTTCTTGAGCACAACTCCTTCCAGCACTGTACCTGAGTTCATATTCAAAAATTCTAGTTCATGCTAGAGGGAAGGTGAATACTTTCCTCCACATTCGTCTTAGTTTTCCATGCATCCTTCTTTTAAAACTACTTAACATCTTGCAAGCTCTGTGTATAAAGATTGGGACATGTCGTGCTCCACCATAACCATCAATCACCACAACTATAAAAAGGATTCCATGGCTTAAATAGTCAAACTTTTGAGACAACTTTTCCAAAACAGAAGTTTCTACTTTGTGACTGCATCACCAAGGTTTATGTACAAAGAACAAGCAAACCTGTATGGATTGTTTCTGAAGATATGGGAAAAGACGCACTTATTTTGGCTTTTTGCCAAGGAAAGTATGCTCACAATCAGACAGACTCAACCATGCCACCCAAATCTCTTGGTACTAATACAGTTGGCAAGTTCTGGAACTTGCACATTGGCAATTAAACACATGATAGCAGGTTTCAAACAAGCAACCCATCAATGAATAAGGATACCATGTTGGATTCATTTAACTAGTGTCCTACCTCACCACAAATTTCCTAATACTTGAAAAGAAAATACTCTCTTGCTTTTCCCCCAAGCTCCATACTAACACAAAGACAATCAAGAACCAGACAACCACACACAAAAAAACGTTTTGTTCTCAACATGATTGCTTTTTTTGACAACCCAAGGTCAGTTCACTTTGTGTGCAGCCATCAGCCCTCAAGGGCTGCAAATTGCATCCTCTCTGCTAGTTCCATTATTGCTTTTTGTGGATCCACTTCCAATAGCATTCTCAAGGTAGGATACATCTACATTGAGGTGGCAAGATGAGTAGCTTTAGTTCAGATCAAATGAAATATTTTTATTGGATCAGACTTTGAATATTCAAAATTCTAAGTACATATTTCAACTCTGTTCCTCACGAATCTCACTATTGGACCCCTCTACAATTCCTCTCCAAAATCAAAGTCATAAACTAAATCTCACAATCGCATGTTGAGAAAGACATATACTAAATCAACTGCTCTAGAAGGAGATAAGGAATTTTTCATTTTAGAATGAATAGAATGTTCTCCAATTTCTTTTAACATGAGGTTGCAGACATAATTTGAACAAGAACTCTAATAATAGTCTGTTGAAGCTTTGGAGTTTCAGCTCCATAAGACTCCCACCAAACATGACCTGGAACTTTTTTTGGCCATGATTATGGCAATTGAATCAGAAAACAATCCTTCAACATTCCAAAATGTGGACAATTGCCTATCCACTAGAACCTGAATCTTAACATCAAGATATAATTTATCTCAGATTTGCAAACTCCTTTCATAAGCTCCTTGTCTCTGTCTTAACCCTTTCCTCTAATGTCCAAAACAAGCCAAGGTAGTGGACTATGGATACATAGCCACCTCTCAAAATGTCCATCTTGCTTCTTCTCTTGTGAAAATTGTAGCATGAAATGCACATTCACAATCAATTGACTCATTTTCTTGTAGATTTTCCCATGTTTGGCATGCTAACATCAACAGGCTTTGACACTTCAACAATAAACTTTATATTTTCCAGATTTGGAAGGCGATAATAATACCACATACCATCTCTGCATTTGTGCTTCAGAATTGGTCCCAATAACATCGTTGCCTACTAACTTACATTGTTTTACACTTACACAACCCACCATGTACATTTACACTTACACAGTTTGTAGTTGAGTAGGAGTTCAGCCATTTACACTTACACAGTGCAAGTCCTAAACCATATAAGCACATAATACTGGTCCTCTTGACCAAAATCACTGTTTCATAAAAAGAAAATTTCTAATGAAAATATTGAATCCTTGCTTTGGTGTCCATTTGGCAAGATGTGTTGTTGCAATCATATCTAATAATCCATGCCTACAGAAGTGCAAGTTTGAAGTAGAACTATTTCTCAAGTGGGTTAATTACACAGAAGAAGAAAATCCAAAACAAAATCTTTGGTCACTGTTACTAATGTTTCAAACTTCCATCTAAATCTTTATTTCTGGGTGGAATGATCAACAGTATGAATTCCAAATTGAGTTTATATTTTTCTCAATTTACAGTGGATTGATGAGTAAAAAGCCAATCTCAATCCCAGCCCACAAGCCAAACACTTCAGGAAAAAAGTATGTGAGTGGTTCTGAACAATTCAGAATTGAAAGAATCAGTGAATTTGTGGAAGAATTTGGAATTGAAAGAATTTGTTTCTCATCACTGAAACCAAAAGGAGTCATAAAGACCAGCCAGTGGCAGAGAAATTGCCCAAAGCCAGTCACAACACCTATGATTTCAAAATAAGAGAAGGTCTGCCAAATGTAGGCGTGAATTGGATTTGCTTACAAGCTGCAAGAGACATCAGATTGTACAAGCCTAAACTACTCAACTCTACCTACTGCTTTAGTAAGATACAGCCAACACCTCACTCACAACACCCACTACAACGGAAACATCCAGCTGATCAAAATGAAATCCGCTGCCATCTAGCCACTGCAATCCATTGCAGTGGTTCTCATCTTGCAGTGAAACCTTGGAAGATGTGTAACCTTTTGGGAAGTGAAGGCTGTCTCCATAGGATGATCCTTCAGATGGATGAGCAGGGAATGATAACACAGTGGTAAGTTGAAGGAGACACAAAAGCAATGTGTATGACTGACTTGGTTCACTTAGGGTGTCAAGGATCTGGCTCTGTGCCAAAGTCCACATCATGCTCCAAGCACTCAAAAACTTCTGGCGGGACCTGTGGGGTCATAGTCATAAGGCTGACCTGCCTTCACAAACCTCCCCTTCACCCTCTTCCGTATATCTGCTCGTGCTTTTCGGGATTCATATCGTATCTTCTTGTCAAACCTTTACAATAACAACAGATGAGGGGAAAAAAAATTAAATCATATCATTAGGTCAGCAGCATAAGCCTGAAAAGGTGTAAAGAATATTGCTGCCACCAGTAAATCAATAGTGGGAATGATCGTGACAAAAAATTAAAAAGATATGGCAAACATTGCAGCTTATGAATCAAGTCATGGTTTTGAGTTCATTGCATACTTGCGGGTTTTCTTCTTCTCCTTGTATCGAAGCATTGCCGAGTCCCGTGCTTGGTGGGTAAGTGCTCCCCTGTCAGGGCTTGTAGGCACCCATGATGAATCAGTATTTATTAACATGGATGAGGCTGCAGTGCATTCATGGTAATCGCTACTGTCACCACTCACTCCAGAGAGTGAGAGGGAAAAGCTTGACCCTGTTGGTTGCCGCTGCTGCACTAGTTGTTGCATCTCCATGTCAGGACACCCACTTAGAACCGTTGCACTCATCATCTTCCCAATTTCACTTATCTCTGGAGGTGATGGAGGTGGACCAGGCCCCTGTCCAGCCAAACCCTCCTCCGCATAGACCTGCAATTCAGTGCCACTCATGGCACCCTGCAAGAACCAAAAAATATTCCACTGGTAAAATCAGCTTGCCATGTCCCTTATGAAATAGATAACTGAGAGAGACAAGTGGGAACCACCCAGCAAAGAATGCATCAGACACGGGAGGACATGACAAGCTCCCCTATTGAGATTGCAGACACTGACCAGAAATGTTTCGGCCATGTTTGCATCATGTGAAAGAGAAAAAGGGGAATTGGCAATTCTCTTTGGTAATGTAGACTCCACAGAAAATGTGACAAAGAACAAGCTGTGATGATGATAGAGGAAATTTTACATTGGTTGATTCAAGAAGCTTTGACTCTGTGATGCTTTGCATGTGCGCCACACACTGGTTCTTCTCCTCTGTTACAGAGTCTTGGCCCAGGGATGTGCACCCTGCATGTATGTCATTAAAGGATGAAGATGACAGATCTCGTGTACATGAGAAAATGTCCTCATAATTATCAAATGAAAGATCAACATCCGCCATGCTGAAACCACCCTCACACAGATCCCCCACCTCTTCTTCTCCTTTGCAAATTCCAAGATCCTGCATGTTTTCTCCCCATAGCTGCTGCCACCCACCCACCAATCCACCACCAGAAGCATATAACAATATCAGATAACCAAGTCGTAATTTGACACAATCTGTGATTCACATCTAAAAATCTGAATATGTAGAAATTAGGCTTTCACAATCCTTGCTGCTGCAGTTGTTGAGAATGCAAATGTTTTTCCAAATCTTGATAAAGTTACACACCTGACTCAAGTTCATACGCCAGAAAGCATCCCCTCCTTGCATCATCATCAGGTTGTCATTGCAATCTTCGGATTTCAGCTGCAGTGTTTCACAAGTGGCTAATAATAACCGGGAGACTTGCGATGTCTGTTGTTGCGAATTCTGCAAACTTGCTGCCTGTTGTTGATGATGTGAGAGCAGCAGCTGATTCGAAGGTGTGTTTGGCTGTTGCTGCTGTTGCAAAAGTTTCTGATACCCTTGAAATGTTGTTATAGTTGACGACAGTTGTTGTAATGGAGGTTCAGATGGGAAAGAGATTGGATGTTTCTTTAATGTTTGCAACAACATAGCTGGAGGAGGAGCCTGCTGCATCTGCTGCATTTGTGGGTCTAGAACTCCCAACTTTTGAAGCTGCTGCACTAGTGCTTCCCTGGACCACTGCTGCTGCTGTTTGCTTCCATGTCCTCCTCTTTCCTTCCCCATCATCACTGCCCCTGTCGGCATGGAGGTCTGTTACCAATCCCACAAGGTCCGAGTCAATAGAAGCCCCATGAAACAAAAAGAAATGGAGAGAGAGAGAGAGAGAGAGAGAGAGAGAGATGGGTAGTACCTCTGCACAACCCCAGAGGCTGCCAAGCTCCTGTGCCGATGGGCAACCCGAGAAACAGTCGAAAGGGTGACGCATATGCTGCTGCAACGCCGCCGCAACGGCGGGAGAGCAGCTGCTGCTATTGCTTCCTCCATGGCTATCCCAGTCGCAACTATGACACAGCGTCACATTCTCTACCGTACATCGGAACGCCGCAGGTCGAAGGTTGCAAGCATCACAGAGAAGGGTTCTTTGATGACGACGCGAGAGCGCGTTTGCACCATGCACGTGACGGTCACATAACAAACACAGACGCGCCGAATCTGCTCTACAATACACTGTCGCTCGACTCTCTCCACAAAAATCACAAGCTGAAGAACCTGCTTCCATTATTTTCTTCTTCTCCAGATCAACAACTCATTCCCAAAAACACACGCACTTACATCCTTCTCAGCGTCTCCCTTCCCCTCCCCCTCCCGTCCCCTCCCCTCCCTCCTCACTCAACTCCTGACTTGCCCACTAAGACATCCATCTCCCAGAGAGCTTCTGAAATTGGGACCTTGAATTCTGCAGCTAAAAGGACAATCCACTTCTTTGACACCACAATCTTTCAAAGAGAATCCACTTCTTTGACAAGAATGCGAGCGCATTCCCTCTCGGTTTCTCGCTTCGCCTGTCTCTGTACGCGTGCGTAGTGCGTAGTAGTACTCAGTGTGTGTGCGCGCGCGCAGTGGAGCTGCTTCTTTAGCGTCCTTGCAGCATCCTCTTCTCTATCCTCCTTCACTGGTCGTCAGTCGGCGCAAACTCCAGGTCCCCAAAAACTGAGGATTTTATCTCACATCTTGAAAACCCATGACCTAAAAATTTCCAGGTCCAGGGTCATGGTAAAAACCACCCCCAGTGCGAAAATCCAGATCCCAAAACTGATGTCCCACGTCCTGAAAATCATGTCCTAAGAGTTTCCAGGTTTGGATCTTTGGAAACCCCGAATGTGAAATCCAGGTCCCAAAGATGGGATTCCACGTCTTGAAAACCATATCCTAAAAAAATTCCAGGTCCTGGGTCATGGAAACCACCCCCAGTGCGAAAATCCAGATCCCAAAGCTGAGGTCCCACGTCTTGCAAATCATGTCCTAAGAGTTTCCAGGTTTGGATCTCGGAAACCCCGGATGTAAAATCCAGGTCCCAAAGACAGGATTCTACGTCTTGAAAACCATGTCCTAAACATTTTCAGGTCCTGGGTCACGGAACCCCCCAGTTTTTAAAAACTTCAGGTCCCAAGAAATGAGATCCCATGTCCTGAAAATCATGTCCTAAAATTTTCCAGGTTTGGGTCTTGGAAACTATGAGTGTGAAATCCAGGTCCCAAATATGGGATTCCACGTCCTGAAAACCATGTGCCAAAAAATTCCAGGTCCTGGATCATGCGAAGCCCCCAGTTTGAAATCCAGGTTCCAAAATTAAGGTCCCACGTCCTGAAAATCACGTCCTAAAATTTCTCAGGTTTCGGTCTTGGAAACCCCGAGTGTGAAAATCCAGGACCCAAAGTTGAGATCCCACGTCCTGAAAACCATATCCTAAAATTTCCCAGGTCTTGGGTCCTGGAAACCCACACCATGTACGTCCCAAAACTGAGATCTCACGTCCTGAAAATCATGTCCTAAAAAATTCCATGTCTTAGGCTAGGTTTTGGTAAACCCCCCCAGTGCAAGCAAACTCCAGGTGGCCAAAAACTGAGATCCCACATCCTGAAAAAACCATGTGCTAAAATTTCTGGGCCTTGGAAACCCCAAGTGCAAACCTCCAGGTCCCCAAAGCTGAGATTCCACGTCCTGATAACTATGCCCTAAAAATCTCCAGGTCCTGGGCCTTGGAACCCTGGATGATCTTGTAGGTTTTCAAAGCTTCCATGTAATTGTGTGGGGATGGAAGGGGGGAAGGGGAGGTCTTGAGTTCCATCCACGTGCCAAAACTTGGCTTCTGAGTTCCAGATGTTGAGAATGAGGTCCTCTCTATTTTGGGACCTGAATATTCCATCATTGCTTGTACTGTGTTAGGAATGCCAGTTTCTGTTAACCCAGACCAGGGTTTCTTTTAAGGATTTTGTGATATAGCCAAAGTGGTGATCATCCAGAAAATAATTTAGCCAAATTTGGCTATATACTAGATATGAAAGTAGGAAAGTAAAATACAGAATCCTTCTATATTCTTGGCTACTTTCTTTGAAGTTATCATTAAAAATCTGGCGATTTGGAAAATAAAATAAAATAAAATCTTCAAAATGTGGCAAATTTGGGTCTTTTTTTTGCATAACAAATCCTTTGTATAGGCTGAGATCTTATTTTTCAGGTCGAAATTTGGCAAAAACTCACTGATAAAAGAAACACTAACCCAAACAAGGGTTAAAAGTATTAGTGGAGAAGAGTGCGAGGGTCAGTTTCATTATTAAATAATCCTTTAAAATTGTGAAACTAATTTTAGTGCAAATATGAAGCTGAGGTGTGAAAAACTATCATAATTATTGCAGGCTACAATCTGAATAATTTCACTCCTCATACAACAATATCATAGTAGATGATGAAAATAATAATTTCAAATTTTTAAAAATTAATTAATTTTTTGAAAAAAAAAATTGTCTTGTAAATGTGGAAGCTAACCCTCGACTATGGTATATAGGGTAAAAGAAAGGCTTATGTGGAAGCTTTGAAAACAAGATTGGGTGGAGCTAATTGTGAGCCCAAATTTAGTAAAGCCTAGTCCCAAGAGCTTTATTTTGTGTGTAGATTTATTCATTTTTTTTCTAATATGATTTTGTTGTCAATTAGCTTTAAAAATTTGATCGCCATTGCAAAGATGTCTTATGCACCTTTTGGCATCCAAAGGTCAAAACTTTCAATTGCCAAATTATATTTTGTTAAGGCTAGTAGACATATAACTATTTAGTTTTTTCCAATAAGTAGGGTAATATTTGTTATGAAAAATATATATGGAAAGAAAAATAACTTTTTGAACACAAATGCATATTGAAACATTTTAATTAAACACTCTTCACAAATTGCAAGGGCAAATGATTTATGACAATTAAAAACCCAGATTTTTCAAATTTTATTTTTGTCGCATATCATCTTTCTTGAAATGCTTTTTTATAGCAAAAAATTTGGAGATAAACTATTAGATATATTGAGCTTATTTTTTACTAGTTTTTTTTCTCTTCTATTTTCAAAGGATTGTTCACTTCTTTTTGACAAGAATATAATAGTCTACAAACACATGTTTTTTAATGTAATTATTCCATTTGTAGTATTGTATAAAATTAACCCATTTCTTGCATAAGTTTTTGGGTTTGAAATTAGAACTAAATTGGTGTGACAAATAATATAACATATCATTTGAAAAGATTGATCAACATCTTTGTTATCATTGACACAATAAAATGTTTCACACAATGAAATTTTATTATGTGGTTTTTAAAATTTCCTATGCACATGTAATTTTCACATATTCTTGTTCATTCTTTTTCCATCATTGTTTGGATTTCTATTTTCTTCAATTTGATGATTTGAATCTCCTTCAAACATTTTTTGATTTTCATCTTCAATTTCCATTTTGTTCATAAAGACATCACATATATTTTCATTTTCAAAGGACTATTAATTGATATTCAATTTTTATAAAAAAAATTGCTACTTAATGAATAAAGAAAAAAAACAACTTTATGCTCCACCAAAATATTGTGAACATTTTAAAATAAGATGATCTACCAAACTATAAACATTTACAAAGCAAGATTGTTAATATTAATGTGAACATTGTTTAGTTCAAGATATTTGTAAGCAAGTTCTAGCATAATCCTAATATGAACATGATTCCAAGCATTTGGTTCTTGGAGGTATTATGTTCTTGGAAGAAATAAGAGACTCATTTTTTCTAAAGTTGACTCTTTTGCATCTCTCACTATGTGTTGAAAGTTTCTCTTCAAAGTTTGGTTTCAATACATAACATTAAAATGATGTAAGTCATGGATTTTCAATTATAGAATGTGAAGTGCTTTTGATTTCACAAAAGATCAAGACCAATCTAAGTTGGAGCATAGAGCTTGGGAATAGCTTAGTTTGGATTTTTTTTTGGTTTTCATCTTTTGAAAGATTCATGAATTTTGAAATTATGTTTTGTGTGAAGTGCACTAGAGTTGCATTGTTGCAACATGGAGGGAGATGCATAAAACATTTTCTTGTTTTGGGTTGAGCTTGGGAACCTTGGAATGAATTTTGTATTGATTTCCTTTAGTTTCTTGAAATTTTTTTTTGTTGTGTTACAATATTTCATTTGTTTTTTTTTTTTTAAAATTTGAGAAGAAGAAATATTTTTCAATTTTCTTTTTTTAAAGGCATTTTTCTAAGTGGGACAAGTTTGTAAACCCTAAACCCCAACCACAAATTAGAATGAAATAATTTTATGTTATTTAATCCAGAAGCGGTTTTGTATTGGGAATGGGGATTGAAGTGAGATATCAGTTACGGTGTCGTTGGTGAAGTGACAAATGATGTGACAAAATCCAAATGTCAAAATTAAGAAAAACACAAAGAAGCATGTCTGAAAAGGACTCAAATGAGCTGGAAGATTACAAAGCCTCAAGCACACCTGCTAACCAGAAAAAGGAATGCCAGATCAGCAATAAAGTACTCATAAAAGCGTGGATAAAGGTCTGGCTCTTTTTGCTTTTTTTGACACTGCTGCCCGTCTGACTCATCCGTATTCTGAGTCTGGTATACACATCGTAGAATACGGATGAGAACGTATTCTCTGACGGAGAGAAAGGGCGCATGGGAATTTCTCACATACAGTAAAGCCCACCGCCGACAATCATTTGAAGACGAGAAAACTAGAAACCTTTAGTGCAACAGAAGCACAGACTGAAGCAGAAATGGAAAGGAAAACGGAAAGGATCTGAGGAGTAGAGCTCAATCGGCAATAGCTAGTAGCAGAAATTTTGAACCCTAGAACCCTCAACCGAACCATCAACGCCTTGTTAGCATTGGGGACTCTGGGATGTTTGAAGTCTACTGCAAGCGACAAATTAATCAGAAGTGAGAATCGGAGGTGGGTCCACAAGGGATTTTGATATGCACTACAAATTGTGGTACTTATTTTATACTTAACTTAGTTGTGGACTAACTTATTTATAACGCTTTGATCTCCGGCCTTGAGAGAATAACATGCATGGTGGCAAAAGCTGTGTAATTGTTTGACAAATGTCAGAGGTGCCTGCATTGCCTAGTCGGCGTTGCAACGCCGTAGACAGAACTTAGAATGCTTTATATTTTGCACTCGTTCACCCGTCAGCGTGTCTCCAAGCTCAGTTCTGAAGTCAGTTAGACGTTGTTAATATGCCTGTGCACTTTCCCAGTTGCCACTTACGTCACCTGATTATGGGTCTTCACACTCCCATGTGTCAGATCTATGCATTTGCACGGTTTGCATGATTCAGCGCTCCTTCCTTTCCAAGCGACTTACAACCGAAATTTACAGCAATATTTTTTCCACAGATGATGAATGATGGGTCCCAGATTTAGTTCCGATCTATGCACATCAAGCTGTTGTACAGGCTTCTTTTGCTGGCTATGTATAAGCCAAAAAGCTAAAATCAAGTGCTTTTTGAGATTTTCAATAGCCATAATAATTCGATCAAGATTTAAGAACAATCATCAGATTTTGTAAGAGTTATTCTCTGAAAAAAGTTTAACCCACATGCCTTCATTACAGAAACAAACCCTTGGAGCTTCTTTTAACGCTGAGAAAAGCTCCATGGGTTTTTTCTTGCAACAATTCTTCCCCTTCTTCTTCCTTTTAATCTATTATTGTTCTTCTTGCTATTCCCAATGTGTGGTCTTTATTGTAAGAAAGACTTTTGTTGAGCTTCTCTTGGCACTGAGAAAAACTTGCTGGGATTTTTTTTTTTTCTTCAAAATTCTTCCTTTTCTTCTTAATCTAGATACTTTTTTTCTTTTTCTCCCTCCTCCTTATGTGCGATGTTCATTGTAGAAAAACTTGGTGAGCTTCCCTCCTTCTATTAGTTATGCATTAAACTATGGCCTTTGTTGCTGAATGACACTCGGTAAGCTTCTCTCAGCACCAAGAAAATCTCACCAAGGTTTTTTTGGAAAATTCTAGATCTTCCTTCTTCCTTTTTTTCTTTTTTTCCCAATATTTAAGTTGTTTATTTTCTTTGGTAGTTTTCAACCCTCACAACTCAAATGGAAGACGATCACATGTCATTTGACAAGACAATTTGACCGATGCAAAAGCAAACAAAGATCAACATGGGGGAAATTCTTGAGAAGTATAAGATCTCCCCAAAGCGGAAGCCACATATGGCTATTCCATTGTGTAGGATGATGCCCATGCCAGTTGTGAGGCTTGATCTCAAGATTGATATCTTGAAGATGGAGCAGGCCTTTCACATGGGATATAGGGAAGGGGACATGGTTTTTTATTTGTCTCCGACAAGCTAAAAGGGTGAGGAGCAAGATGTTTCTTTACACAGTGGAACATGGGATGAACATTGGGTGGTTGAGAATGAGCAATTTGAAAAGGTGTTGTGGGAAGACCCAGACTTGGTGTGCTTCTCCAACAAGATGTTTTTTGTGTGGGACAGGAACCACCACATCCAGGCTTGGATGCCATACAGTAGCAGATTACACAGTAATGATCCATCCTGACACATATCTGCAAATTTTATTTTACTCGACACTTTTGAAGGGCTTGTGGAGTTGCTCACAACCATGATTAACTTGAACAAGTAAGACCTCATTTTGATTTATTCTTGAAAACATCGTTTTTTTTGCTTGTTTTCAAAGTTTGATTTTTCGAATTCATGTGTAGGGGCGTTGAGTTTGATCATGTCAAGCCAAGCTTGGTGCATGAGTTCTTTCAAATTCAAGGGATTGGAATCATACGTTTGAAGTAATTTAAGGATGTTTTGCCAATAGACGTTGACAAGAAATGTGAAAGCAATTGAAGAAGACCTGACATTCCCTGACATTAAAGGCCTTTTTTTATTATATGTACAAGGTAATTGTCCCTCCATTTATAACATAATATCAAATTTGTACACCATTATTTCTTGGCATGATCCTATTAAACTTCTTGCCTTCATGTTTTACCTGCAAAAGGAACTTGTAGCTATTATAGATATGGTAGTCAAGCTTATTGTGAAGACATTCCCCAAGAAGGTGACAGATCTCTTGCAAAGACGCAGGAATTGACAGAGAAGGCAATGGAATAGGTGAGAAAGGATCATTATTTGGCATCTGCAAACATCTTTTTATTTGTGATCTAGGTCTTGGGACCAAACTTTTGCAAAAAATTCAAGCCCACTATGACAACAACCCAAAGCTTGAAATGTTCACTAAAAACTTCAAATGCTTGTGTACTCTTCCGTAAGCAAGGAGTAGAAAGTTTTTTGGTTGAGGCAATGGAATGTGTTTGGAGTTTTGAGGGAAGCCAAAAAGTTCCCAAAACAAGGTTTCTCAAACACTCAATTCAACAAATGGTTGCACAAGCCAACATTTTCGTACCATGTAAAACTTCAAACTTCCTTGAATGCCTTTCATTTTTAAAATGTTGTCCACTTTCTGCCAATTCTTAACTACTTTGGTTTTTGCAGCTTGAAGTTGAAGCATTCAAATTATACACTGCCACAATCTTTAATTTCAAGCTCATGGTAAGAAAGGTCCATGGTTTAATGACATTGGAAGAATATATTCGCCATTGGAGACTTGAGCTTTGGGAGACTTTTTTTTTTCTCGAAGTTCAAGCCCAAAGATGGTATTCATCATAACAAAACCTAAGAGCAACAATCTGGAAGAAAGGTGGCCCTCAAAAGAGTTCTTTATAGATGAGAATTTGAACCTTCATCTTTGTATTTAATCTTTTTTTTTTGGCTTATTTTGCACTATATTATCATTCATTAAATCTTGAAGATGATGAAATTTCTCATCTAATGTTTTCTTCAGGTTCTTTTACCATGTTTTGCTCCCCGGGGTGCGACTGATGAACTCCCCCGTTTGTTTTGGATTTGGCAAGATCCAAAAGCAGATAACACCATGTATCGCAAGGACCTCAAGGATTGGTTGCTAGACCACCTTGAAGACTTCGGTTGGTACATTGAATGCCCCTGAAATTGTACCCCACCACTTAAAGTTGTGTTTAGAGAAAGCCATGAACCCAACTTCTAAAAGAAATTTGCAAACTCTTGGGGTTCAGATGTTCAAACAATCAAGAAGAAGTTTGCTAGAAAGGAAAAGGGGAAAAAGATAATTCTTCAAGAAATCTTGGAGATTCTAAAAGACATGACCATGGTCAATTATGAGGTCATGACTTTGAAGAGGGATATTGATGACCTGCTTGAAGGAATCAATAGGAGATTTTGACACGCCCCCAAGCTCTTTAATAGATTCAAATGTGAG
>Ga0209611_10006108_pt1 | contig 19895 bp, 15 predicted proteins | sample S1TSphgellanicum_3_FD_187693 | JGI IMG/M metagenome (GOLD analysis project Ga0209611, IMG submission 187693) | Host-associated microbial communities from peat moss isolated from Minnesota, USA - S1T2_Fc - Sphagnum magellanicum MG (SPAdes) (version 2) | ecosystem: Host-associated > Plants > Peat... | reverse complement strand
TTGACTGTACTACTCAGCGGGATTGTGAAACTGATGAAGTGCATGGCAAAGTTGCTGCATTACTAGGGTAAGTGGTGGACCCATAGTTGTCAGTCAGTTGATGTCCAGGACAACAGAGAAATACTGTCAGGTATTTGAGCGTTGTTTCCACTACAGAACTTGTGCCAGATATGCTTGCTGTGCGTAGGAATGTTCACACCCATGTGTGCAATTGCTGCTGAAACAGGTCCTTTGTTTTGGATGGGGGACAGGTTTATCTTGCAAATCAAGAGAATTTCCACAAGAATGCAGACAAAGCCTACTGGAAAGCAGTGGCTGAACTGCTCCCCAAGGAGTTGCCACCATCTCTAGAACCCAAAGGCCGCAAAAACAAGGATAAGAACGAGAAGAAATCAACCTTTGTTGCTAACAAGGGACCCAAGCCTGGAAAGCCTACTGATCTGGGCCGCATGCGACAGGTTCTGCTGAAGCTGAAGCATAACCCTCCTGCTCATATGATTCCACCCCCACCTCCACCACCAAAGCCAGAAACTGAAGCTAGCAAAGATACAACAAAGGGTGAGAAGCCAGCTGACACTGTAACACCAGCCACAGAGCCTGCAGCTGTACCAGAGGCTACCCCAGAAGCAGCTCCTGTAGCAGCTTGAATGAATTATGATTGTTGTGCTACTTGCAACATCATTCCAACAGTATGGATATGGTGCATAGAAGTGGCTTATGTGCATTGGTGCATTTGAGGGTGCTCTGGACTGCAGCATGAAAACAGTTCAAGTATGTATGCCTTGCTAATGGTTATTGGGATTGTATTTGAGCCTTTGTAATGCTCCCTGTCTCAGTTTGTCTACCCTAATTAGAATTATGATATCATAGGACAGATTGTTTCTGGATGTAAGGTTTTAACGCTGGTATCTACCCACCTACGTGGAAGGTTGGCAGCTTAGGGAATAAGTTTTCATTGCAAGGGATACTTGAAAGGGTCTTCTACAGCTGCAATCTCATTTCATTTTGTGGGTGTACACATCTTTTGGGGGTTGAATAGAGATGTTGGACCAGGCTCTTGAGGGCAAGAAATAAATGATGTGATAGAGCAAACTAGTTGATTTTCTCTATCACATTGTGGAGAAAATATATTAAGCAATATTTGGAATTCTGACTTGAGCTGCCTCCATTTCCCAGTTTTATTACTTTTGAGCCATTTTTGCAGCATTTTGTTCACAGAGCTTGGTTGAGGAAGTTTGCAGAATCTGTCAGCTATTTGTGTTTTCAAAATGTAGGGTACTTTGATACTGGGAATGACAGTGCCAATCCTCCAAAGCAGTGCGGTGTAGGGTCGTTTACTCACAGAGACTTTGTTGCTGTGTTCAGCTGAGGTTGTTGAAGCCCTAAACCATTTAACCCACCCCTTTTTAATAATGCTGAAGGCTATATTGTGTTCCTGTTGCTATTCTTAATGTTTTTGGCTAATGGTTTTGGTCACCAACTTGAGAACTAGATCCAAGCCTTGTGTCAGGAGTATTTTTGTAGTCTTTCTTGGGTTAGACAAGCCACTGTGATACATCTTACTGTTAATGGTCCCAGAACAAGTGAGGGGCTGTCACTTCATGTTTTTTTGTTGCACTGCTATTTCTGTTGTTTCTTTGTTTTACTTCTACCCTTTTGTGTTTTTCTTCTAACCAGTTGTGCAGTTCCTTATCTGGAAGTCTTTCTTTGATTTCAAGGAAAGGTTTTGACATGGTTCTGGCTTTCTTAATCACGAGGCTGGAGATTTCATGATTCTCATGAGGGTTCTTATCTGTCTTGGGTCAGGCAGGTTAGGCTGAACATGGTCCACTTGAGATCTGGATTCTTCCTAATGATAAGTAAGTTCACATTTGAATGAAAAATGAACATCAATTTCTATTACATAAGTTGATATGAACTTCTATGAGATGTTGTGCCTTGTTCAGAGGTCATGTGAATTGGTAATGTTGTTTGTTACAATTAAGCATCCTCTTTTTCATATCATGATTCATTTGATCTTTTTGTTGTTGTTGTTGTGAGTCCTTAAATTGTCAAGCCTTTCTTGTCTCTTATTTGCCATAATACTTTTACTTGTAAACAATGTGATCAAAATTCACATTGTTCAAATGGTTTTAAACTCAGGTCTGTTTTGAGGGCAACTTGGTTCAACATGGAAATGTGTCACAAAGATCTCAGTTTCACATGAAAGAAAAGACTCAAAATGTTTGAAACAATTTTGCATAACAAAACTTCACAATGTAAAGTTCACATTCGGAGAGCTTCTTGCCGATGCAAGAGAAACAAAATCAAATGTAGCTTTACCACTTTAAGCTGTAAATACATGAACCCTAGTACCTTGACAGCTTCAACACTAATTATATTATTTTCAGAAATGTTGAAATTTTCAGAAAATATTTCTTTGAAATTTGTTAAGGAAATTAGAGAATCTTTGTGGATATTTTATTTTCAACAGGAAATCTTCAAATTTAATTAATTATTTGACAGACATGATGAAATCCATGCATGCTTCTTCCTACTAGATTTGTAGACTGTTGAACATTATGACAATTGTTGTGAGATGATGACGATGATGCTTCTTCCAAGTTATGCATTGGAGAAACTCTGTGAAGGTCAAGATGATTCATGACACAATACGTTGTAGATATGACTAAGGCCCAGGGCTTCCCCAAGTTGCATTGGCGAAACTTGTTTGAAGTGAGGAAGATGATTTAGATGTGTTGCGAGATAACTAAATGCTGGTTGTTCAGGGGCATTGCAGAGAGATGACTCGACTAGAATGCAGCTCAATGGCAACAAAGTGAGGAAGCTTGAGTTCTTACTGGCAGTGCAAAGGAGCAGGGTGTTGACTGTGTGATCACAATTGGAGGCATACAGAGTGACCATTGTTGTGCCACAACAGTTGCAGCCGGATACGTTGGTCTTGACAGCTACCTCATTCTACGAACTAACTGGGTTTGCTCCTACCCTAATGAAATAAACAAACAGAGATGCACTCAATTACTAACTGAGAAAAGGCGTCTCTTTGGTTTGCTTATTGATTAGCAAATTTAGGCTTCTGGCATTGATGCCACTTCTTACTATCGGTATTGTATTGAAAGAGCCACACTATGGTTTTTTTTTCATTGTTGACATCTGCATACTTGGAAACTCATGTTTCAAGGTTGATTCTGGCAGATAGAGGTAGAAGGTGATCCAAGTCTAATAGGAAATCTGCTTTTGGAGCGTATGGTTGGTGTGCATGTGTCTTTGGTGTCAAAAGAGGAGTATGTAAAATATGGTAGTGTGGTGAGTCCCCATCTTTGTCTCATGTTTCTCTCTCAACATCAAGAAAGGAATTGAGTTAAAACTAAGATGGCGAGGATGAATATAATAACATGGTTAGCAACAAAGTATCTTAAATGTGTTGGCTCTATTACTTGGCAACAAGCAAACATGCAGATTCTCCTGGCAGTGTCAAAAAAAATTGTGTTCGGCTCACAGGCACATTCACAGAATATTGTCATATGTTGATAAGCAATTTCTATTTGTCTTGTGGCAACAACTGAGACATTCAGGTGGGGAAGGGGATTGCAGATGCTTGGCAATTTGTTGGCAGATAAGTTGGAATCACAAGGCTGGAAGCCATATATTGTTCATGTCATGTCAGAGGATCCGACTCTCTGGGTACATGATATGTTATCCTGCACGAATCCTGGCATTTGAAAATGTCATATGTTTCACAAAACAAAAATGTTCTTTGGATCTAGCAGATGAATGCCCCATCCTTGTGATGAAGATCTCTGTCTGATCTCTGTGTACACGTCTTGAAGATCATAGTTTCTGTGGAAGAAGAAGAGGAGGAGGAGGAGGAGGAGAAGCTGGAGAAAGGCAAAGAGAAAGGAGGGAGGGAGAGAGCACAGTGAGCTGACACAGGAAGTGCAAAGAAAAAAAAAGAGGAGTGAAAAGAGAATAATGGCTTGGTTTTGGACTCTGCTACTTCGAGGAAACGGACTGGCAGGGTATGTGATCATCCAAAGACAGACAGTAGTAAGAACTGTAAGAAGAAGAAAGAGTTTGAAAGGAAAGGAAAACAATAGCTAGCAAGAAAGCACTACCCTGATGATGATGATGATGATTAGAGAAAGGAAGATTGGTATGAAGTAAGAAGATTAGGTACTCTGCTTTTTTTTCTTCTGAGAATGGTTTTCTTCTGACTGATGATGCTGCTGATGGGAGTGTTGTTGGGGTTTTTAGGGTTTCGATGTGAGTATGTTGGAATAATTGTTGCTTGTTTGGATGGTAGGGGGTACATTGAGTTTGTCAGAAAGCTCAAGACACAATTGCAGGAAGGAAGGACATTGAGTGCTACACATTTTGATGACATTGTCATGGCATGTGGAAGGTTTATGCTTCATTACTCTCGTTTTAGTCTTCTTTTCCTGTATGCAGGATAATAATGTAGGAATCCAATTATGAGCCTATTATTGGCTGCTTGTGGGTATCAAAGATTCTTCAAACTGGGTGAACAACGAACTTTGTGAACAATCTGAAAGTTGACGATGTTTTGCCTTGGTGCAGTAGAAGGACAATAGCATGACTTTCCTTGGCTGCTCATTTGAGCAAACATGATGCACAAGTTCTTTGCAATTACTTGTTCATTGAACTACCTGATAACCTCTCTGACCACTTGCCATTGGTTTTTCTCCACTTTTTCTTTCCCTATTCATACTGTCTGGGCTCTGAGTTAAATGCTCAGGGTCTCATACACTCACTTTACCATCTCTTGCCACAAATTCACATTGATATGTGTGAGTCATTGATACTGATGCTTGCAAGAGCAGAGAAGTTGAATGAAGCAAATGAAGAACTGACAAAGTTTTCAGCAGCTGTGCTGACAATCTATGTACAAAGCTTTGTTGAATGCTTACAAGCATGCAGAGATGTCGGAAGCTTTATTGGAACTGTTTCAAAGCATGCATCAGGTGGGCCTTTGAGTGTTGTCAAGTTGCTGTGTTAGGTTGTTAACATAGGAACTACTTCAGCAAGCATAGGAGCTTTGTACAGGTTATGTTTGGACATATCAAAGATTTGGCTATCCAAAATGCATTGAATGATGCTTTTGGAAAAATAGTGAATATGGGAGAAAGCTAAGGGTGTGTTCCAGGGGTTGCAGCAGTCTTATTGACAAAGCATGGAATGTGCTTTTAGCTGCTTATGCAGCTAGTGCACAGTATGAACTTGTCAGAAAAGCTTTAGATGAGATGGCCCAAGCCATATGCTGCTGACTTTATCCCCCAGATGAAGATTTAAGAGAATTGTTTTCAGTTGTTTTGCCAAAGCTGGCTATGTCCAAGATCAATGTGAAAAAAGCAGATATGAGCCTCATGTGTTTATGTATAATGCCATGATTAGCCTTTACAGCCGATTGGGGAACTTCTAGTAGGAATCACACATTTCATAAAGGCTACATATGTGGTTGGTTGTACTCTTGATATTGTGACCTACAATCTGCTGATCAGTCTGTACAACAAGAATCTCATGACTCGAGAAGCATTGGCACTTCTCCAAAAAATGCATGATGCTGGTTGCATACCAGATGCAATTGCTTTTGGTTCCTAGATTTGGGCTATGTGGGCACTCACAAATGTGGGAGGCTGCAGTGGCAATTTTGTTGATGGACATGGAAAAAACATGATGTAAACCCACAAAGAGCACATTCCATGTATTGATTGATGTACACCAATGGGCTGGCAAATGTAAGCAAGTAGAAATTTGGTGTCCCAGATCAGATCTGCTGGTTTTGAACCATCCCCAGCCACCCTACACGTGCTGATGAGCTCTTTTGGAAATGGAGGTGAGCCAGAACAGTTGAGACAATGTTTGACTAGAGCTTGAGAGATTCTAATGGTTATGGCAACATCTTGCACTTTACGCCATGGATTGATGCAAAGTTGTGAGATCAAGATTTTATGTGTGTGGGTAAGAACATGAAATCAGAGGGCATGGAGCTTTAAGAAACATGGAGATTTTGCACACACAAAACCTTATATAAACTGGGGCTCTCAAATGGATTGCGCATGAAGCCAACCATGCTTGTATATACTACAAATGTGAAAGGTTGAAATTCTACATGCAATAAAGTGTGATTGAATTTCCAGCCCATGACAGCAGAGAGTGGTGTTAGTATTTGCAATCCTTTCAGGATTTAGGGTTTAGGGTTTTACTTACTGTTCACACCACCAAGATGAAAAGATGTTATGCCCGTTGTTTATCTAAAGTCTCTTTTGGTACAATTTACAATGTGTCACAAATGCGATTGCATTTGCATAACGACATAAACAATAAAACTATATCTCCATTCCCCAAATACTCGCATTTAAACACATTATAAAAATAAAATGGTTGATTGTCATAGTGCATAGCAATGTTGTTAGATCATATGGTGGCCTGCGATTCAAAAAATTTCTCCAAATTTTCAATCTCCAAATGATCTTATGTTAATTTTGAACTTTTGAAAAGTCTAGAATTAACTAAATACTTAAATCTCTTGGTCGTTATTTTGATTTCCCAAGACCCAAGTCACCACATCCTATCTATTGTATATAAAAATTAAATATGGACATGGTTTCACCCCAAATACCCTTCTTGTCAATTTGCCATACCCATCCTTACATGATAAAAAAGGCATCAAAGATGCATGGACCTTACCATGACATTGATTTGATACTGATTGATGAAAGACAAAAATGTAATAATTATTTTGTTTAAGTATTGTAGATAAATGATTTTTTTTTTTGGAATACAACTTTAATTTTATGTTTATTAATGGTAAAATTATGTAAAACATGATTAAAAAAGGTGCACATAATTTGGAGCAATTTCCTTAATGAGTTTTGATTACATGGTAACACAAATTGTGAAACATAGGTAGGTAATTTAAATACAAAACATGTTGGCTTTATATATTTTGCAAAATCCATAAATATCTGAAATGTAAATATTTTCAAGCAAACATCATAATGCTAAACTTAGTGTTTTTTTACTCATTTACATTATTAAGTGCCTTGTAACTATTTCTAGATATTGTAATAGGGGACAATCCTACTTCCTAATAATAATAATAATATTTTGATTAGCTTGTTAATATCCAATAGCAGGATAAAAATATAGCAACTAAAAGATATTTTTTTCATATTTATTTTAATATATTCATAGGCTTAAACTTTTCACAAACACTTAATTGGTTATTAATACTTATTTTGGTATGATCAAATATTTAAACTTGTCAAAAAAACCAACAAATGAATAAAACCAAACCTTGCACACAATATTTTTTGGCTTTACAACATCCAAATCAAAATATGAAAAAATAAAAATGAATTGTTTTTGGAAGAGAAGAACAAAGATTTCAAGTTTGCATAGAAACCATACTTGCAACCAAAAAAAGGTCATACTATTGCAAAAACTAATGATCAATTCCAAGCAATACTTCCAAGCTAATACAACTAAAACACAACATTTTTCACTTTACAACATTAAAATAAAAGTATAAAGCAAGGAATAAACACATCAAATGTGATATACATACCTATGATGTTCAAAGAAATTTCTATGTAGGAAAAAAAAAAAAACTCATCAAAACATATCCAATTAGCCCTTGACCTAAAAAAAAACTCATTATGTTTATCATATTACCTAGGCTAGTTCAACAACAAGGTGCTTAATAATAATTGCTATTGTTAGTCATGTTCAAGAATAAATATAACAATACTTTACAATTTAATGTTATATTAAATAATGAAGTTAATGTGCTTGAGAACTTCAATCAAATTTTTAGCATGGCAAGCACATATTTTTCAAAATCCTTGGCCATTCCAAAACATAATTGATTAATACCTAAGCAAACTAGGCACTGTGGTAGTACGATTAGAAGTTAGATTTACTATGCATCTCTATCATCACTTTGGCCTAGGTTTTTTCTACACCAACAATATCATTGAAAGAAAAATAACTTTGGCAATGCATGCATAACTTAAAAATTCTACTTACACAAGAATATAAATTATACAAACAAGTTAGAAATGTAGGAACAAAGTTATAACTACAAAGAGGACACATAAATAAGCTATCCAAAGGAGAAGTGGCGTACTTATTTTTGAACACAAAACATGAAAAACATTTTGTTGAGCAATAAGCACATTGATTTTAGTTTCTAGAATGTTAATTAAAGGTATAGTAGGAAATAAACAAAAGAATGTTCTTCATGTTCTTGAACTACCAATACAACCACAAACTTGCCTCTTTGCAACACAACTAGTTTTCAAGGCAATCATGTGATTGCACTATGGAAATTCTCAAGAAGGAATCGATGTTAAAAGAAATGCTTAAATTTGAAGTTTGGTGGAGGAATGATGTGTGACACCATATTGGTAACATCATGAACCCTCAACAAAATGAATAAACAAACTCAAGTAACAACTTACGACTTAAGCAAAGAAGACATTGAACTCACAACTCAATCAAACAAAAACTTGAAGAACTTGGAACATGATATACATCCTATTAATTGACATTCACATTATAAAGTGAAAGGTTTTTAAAAAAAAAGGTCATTTGTAATTTTGTTTAATGCTAACAATGTTACATTAAAGTTTTCATAACAATTAGCCATCTATGGAAAGGCTATTTTCAAAGTTCAATGCACTAGTGTTGCAAGTGTAGCTCACTTCCAAACCACACACTAATTATCCACCACATGAACATATTGAAGCACAATGAATAAATTTCAAAACTCAAAAAAAGTTTATTGGCGGCTTAGACCTTTAAGCATCCATGGTGGTGTTACAACAATGCAACTAATTGATTAAAGGCAACATGAACTTGATGAGATGCTTTAATGTGAACACTTGATGCAAAGGTGCAATGAACTTTGACAATTCACCTATCAACGAATGTGACCCAATCACAAAATCAACAAGGACAAGGTGCCCTTCTTGCAAACACAACGAACTATCCATCAACAAGATGATAATGCATGTCACTCTTGCCTTGTCTTTTGTGACAACAACTAACCCTAATTCGCAAGAGTGATGTTCTTGCAAATGGGGCCAATTTCTAACGATTGGATCCTTGTGGTGTATTCACATCATGTAGAGTGAAGTCAAATTAAAGAAAAATTTCACACAAGAAAATAGGTTGCCACTAGCTTGAACATTTTAAGTAATTGTTCTGGTGGGTACCTAGGTAGGAACACCATGAACTCTAACAATATTATCAAATGAAACCTAGGATGGCCCCCAAAACTTGTGTGCTATCTTTGATAAAATGAAATTCCGTGTTATTGATGATTGTGTAATAACCAATGATTTGATGTTGAAATTTAAATTTGTGATACTTAAATTGGGCTTTTGATTTTTCTATTTTCAAATTAACTTTTAGGTCTTGTTTATTTGGAGACCATTCACTTTTTTTTCAAATAAGTTAGGTTTATTTTGTAAAAATTATTTTCAGATTTTCACCCTTGCAAGCAAGCATGATGATGTCAAGATGTTTGTTTTGCCATATTAAAACGTCATCATGAAGATTTAAGATTCCTAAGCCATGATTTAGAAGGGGTTTAGTGACAATTTAATAATAGTAGGCTACCCTTTAACACTTATTAAAAAATTCATAATTATTTATTTTTAAAATTCGAAAAATCTGATTTCACTTGGATTGAGTTTTAAAACAACTCGGCTTTCCAAAAACAAATTTGTGCATTGAGAAATTAGACCCTCTTTTAGTCCCATTACTTATTTCATTGGTTTATGGTGGTCATAGAAAAGAAAGTTTCTATTTAGGTAGTTTCATGAAAAAGGAGAGCACATTGCACCTAAGATATCAAGTAAAGGAGGAATTTACATAGACATTGAAAAGTATATATACATGGGTACTTTTAGTGAGCAAATAAAATCTAGGTCACATTAAGACCTACTAGATACATACCTACCAAATTGCATACTCAAAAGCAGTAGGTAGGTAGGTAGGTAGGTACCTACCATGTGAAAGGAGAGAGAGAGAGAGAGAGAGATCTTCTCTTTTGAGAGAGTCAAAGTACAAAAAAAACCCTCTTTCATGAACATTTTGATCATTGAGTTTTTGGTAGATACATTTGGTGGTGGGTGGGGATGTTAGTGTAGGGAGGCAGAGCTTACAAGAAGAGCCGAAATTTGCAGCAACCCACAAAATTCCAGTTTCAACCAAAAAAAAACAAACAAAACACATAGAGCTGTGTTGAATCCAAAGCTCTAATCTTCTCTTGAGAAGTGTTTGTGAAAAAGAGTTTGTGGCTTGTTTGCAAAACTGTGTTTTTGGGTCCCTTGTGTTTTGATGTTAATCAGGTTTGATTGATGCTTTGAAGTATATGGGAAAGACAAGAGTTGGAGCTTTTGTTTTGTGCAGTGGGTTGTGGGGGGATGTGGGTAAGTGCAGCAAAATAGAGTTTTTGGAGCTTTGACATTTGCTTTTTTGTGGGTGGGAGGAGTTTGGTTTTTGTTGTTGAGGGAGTTGAAGAAGAAAAAGAAGAAGAGGGTTGTTGTTGAGGAGTTCTGCAAGTGTAAGGAGGTGGCAATGGCAGGAGGCAAAAGGAAGTCAGAAGATGATGGTCAATCTCTTAACACAAGAGTTGCTCCTGTAAGTCCCTGTAAGAACCAGGGTTTTTTCCTTTTGGGGTTTCTGTTTCTTGCTTATGAAGAAGGAGAAGAAGGAGAAGAAGAAGAAAAAGAAGGAAAAACAGCAGTGGGTTAAACCCTAAAGACTTTGGAGTGGGGGGTTTTGAAAGTAGGTGGGCTGTGAGAAGTTTACGATCTTTCATTTCTGGTCATTTTGTTGCAGGTACCCATGAAGCAGTTTGGAGAAGATAGTGCATTTCCATCCCTTCCTCCCTTGGACCACAAAAGAGCTGTGCAATGCTTGCAACATGTGCGGGCCCTTAACACTCAGTTTTCCAGGTATTTTTGAAAACACTCCTTCTTCCATGCACATGTGAGATAATCAGTCCGTGTGTTTGCTTGTTTTTTTGTTTGGTTTTTTTTTTGGCTGTTTGGACTTCAATCTTCAAAGGTTTGGGTACTTTGTTTTTTTCCTGCACTCGTGAACATCGCCAGAACCTGGTGGATTAAGGAAGTTTTCTCCAGCGAGGGCAAACAGTTCCTAGGGTTTTCAGTGTGTGCGAGTGTGGTTTTAGAATTACTCCTGCCATTGAGGTCTATCCAATACAAGCCTGGAACAGTGAAGGGCAGTATAAAACACAGCTGCTGTAGCCATTCTACTCATGTGGGTTGCTCCCTCTCTGTAATCAAATGAGTTGACATTAGATCCTGATGGTTTCCACATTATTTTTTCACTGAACAATGAACCAAAATTGCACAGGGGAATTGCTAGTTCTTAACTGGAAAAATGGCATCCAAATCTTGGCTGTTCATAGTTCAGGCATATAGTGATGTGTATGGCATGAGCATGTAGAAATTGTTTTCAATCCTTCATGCATGTGACTTGAACTACTATCTTGCACCTCAGGATGATGGTACATAAGCCACACTTGGATTGATTAGTGGATTAGGTTTGCATAAATGTGGTGTTCAGTAGCCAGAATTAGTACCCATTCAACCTATTCAAAAGTCTTCAGTTTCTCTAACTAATAAGTTCTGGCCAGTTTAGTTTTTATCTGATATTGATTTTAGCGGCAAGTGCTCGAAAGATGTGCCCATGGTGTTGGATTGATAGATGTTGTTTTTTCTTCAATCATTGTGTTGTGAAAGACTTCACTTTCCTTCTTGAAGGGAGAAAATGAAAGAGACATATTGTGTGTGAATATTTGTTCATTGTGCTTGGATTGGTGGCAAATTGCAGTTGGGTGCAAAACCAGGAGAGGGAGCATTTGGATGAACTATGGCAGGGAGGCATGGAAGATTATCTCAAACATTCTACCACTATCATGGTGGGAGCTTGGAATCCTTTCTGTGCACCTGCTCCTTTCCAATCCTCTCTAATTTGTAACAGTTTTGAAAATGTTTGATTTTTTTGTTGCATTGAAAATGTTGTAGAATTGACTTAATGCTGCCTGCGGGGTGCGCGGGGGGGGAGGGTGTGACCAGGCAGATTTTAGAGATGTGGTGGATTGGGTAAAGGCAAAGACAAGTTCATCAATGCCAGGAACACTCACCTCGACAAACACAGCCTCCTCCCTACCTGCAATGACAACAGCAAAGCCTTCAGGGAATCTCACATCCATTCTGCAGAATGTGAGCAACACAAGTGGTGCTGGGGGGTTCTGGAATCAAACAAGCTCTTTCCCGCCAATGACAACAAGCTCAGGCTTTAATGGCATGTCTTCTGGACTTGGATTTGGATCTGCTCACTTCAAGCCAGCTTCAGCATCTCTACCCATGTTTCCATCTTTTGGAGTTGCTTCATCAGCTCCAATCTTTTCAAGCCCAACACCCCAGCCATCACTAAGCATCTCTCTGCCACAAAGCACACCTTTCTCTACTGTTGCCCATGCCACTGTGGAGGAGGCAGATGACAGTAAGCTCTGCCAAACCCATTGTGCATGACTGAGATTTGTATTTCCTCTATTCTTCCCATTGTAGTGGTTTGCATTTGACTTCTGATGATGACTGTTTCATATGTCCATCTGCTCATGGCATTATCACAACATGTTCTTTGTCAATTGGTTTGCCAGGAGAAGAGATAGAGGAACCAAGTAGCCCCTCGTTGAAGAGGACAGAGGAGGCAGGCATCAAAGTAATACATGATGTGAAATCAAAACTTTACATCAAGGTAGGTTATCTCATAATGCATGGAATTGAATTTATTACAATCGCATTTGGAAATCATGTTTTCTGTAAAGGATTGATTGAAGTTTTGGGACCGATCACACTACACTGAAGGTGCTCCAGGCATTCCAAATTTCTGAACCCAATGATGTTGATGTTCTGATTAAGCAGTAGATCAATTACATGCCCATGAAACATGCTCTACAGCCCTCAATCTTTAACACCTGTAACTGCATTTATCTTTGGTTCAGATTTGACAGCTGCTTGCTTTTGGGAAAGCCTTGAGTTTACAGAGATATTTGCTTTGGAGTCAATCATGAGGATTTGAGAAGGTTTTTGCAGTATTGAATAATTTTCTGTTGTCGGTTGTTTTTCTTGATTGATCATAAGACATCTGTAGCCTTTAGTAACATGGTGACAATCTGTGGTGTGGACAGGGAGACAAAGGAGCTGAAAAACCATGGAAAGACATGGGTATAGGACAGCTTACGCTGCGGTGTAATGAGGACACAAAACAAGGCTCCAAGGAAGCCAAAGCTACCATTGTGTTTCGTAATGATGTATGCTTTTTCACCACCCAGCAGAAATCAAAATGTAGACATCCTAATACTAATTGGAGGGGTTTTAGGTCTGTTTTTTTGGGTCTGTATTACTGCTTAATTTCCTGTTGTACACTTGGAAAAAGGTGATTGAGTTGAGGGCACCCAATTTTCTTCTGCTTCTGTTTTGCTTTAGAATAAAACCGTAACAAATCCCCCATTGCTGTAACCTATCCTGGTTGAGGGCTTGGCAGTTGTTATCAATTGGTTGAGTTCATCAGTGTAAGAGGGTCAAGATGTATGGTTTTGTGTCCCTTGGGATTACTTTTGAGGTTTTGCAAAAGTAGTACTGCAAAGGCAAGTTTCCATTGAACAAGTTATCTGTTTTTGTATATTGCAGGTTGGCAAGGTGCTATTGAATGCTATGCTTTACCCAAATATGAAAGCAAACATTCAGAAGACATCTGTCTCCACCATACTTTATTCTGCAGTAAGCAGTTCTGCAAACTGATGTTGAAAGGGACATTCCACATTATCTTTTGTGTCGGGTTATGGAAACATGGGTTACACTTTGTTAGTTGTCTTATTTTTGCAGTTGTGTCTTCCATCTTTTGTGTGTCCTTTTGTCCCAATTTCCAGTGATTTGATGATGTGGTGTGTAGATATTTGCCATAGCTGTCGATATCAAACCTCAGGAGACAGCAGAGAGACTTTGGGAATTGCTAGGAAAAATACCATGTAGTTTCTAATCTTTGATTCCACTTCTGTTTGGGGCTGTGGATCAAAATTTATGCAGAGTCCTGGAGGTGGTGAAAATGGCAACAATGCTATGGCCCGTATGTATCTTATAAAACTGAGCTCAGAAAGTGAGGCGAAGTCTCTTGCAGATGCAATCCTTGCAAATGCACCCAACACTTGATTACACATGCCCAAAAAAACCGAACCTTGTCATCTTTGTTGATGGATTATTGAGGATGAAAGTGCCAGAGGTTTTTTTTCCTCCTCATGGTCAATTATTTTTGCTGTTTATTCTTTCTTGTGTGGCTGCCTAATTCTGGTTGTAAAGCCAGGATTCTGTTGTATCATCAATTTTGCACTGGAGCTCATGAAGTGTTTCCATGGGAGTTTTTGTTTCTGGGGATCTGATCTAGTGTGAACTACTGAGGTGAGAATTTCAACTTCTTGCTCCTGTTCTTAAAGAATTTCTGGTCTGGCATTCTGTGCTTTGATTGCAGTGCGAGGGCACTAAGATGTGCTGTTTGATGCAATTTCTTTGTAGTTGTTATTGTTCAAACTCTTTCAGTACAAGCTTCACAAAAGCTCGCACATGGCAAGTGATTTCCTGCATTTCAATTACTGTAGAAGTAACAGTGTCGGTATGGCAACTGGACTTCGTTAGAGGTTTAGAAACATGACATTGCTGCAAAAGGAAAAGGAGCAATGTGCTTTGTCAATTAATTTTTGTCAACAAGTTTTCCCATGAAGGTCATTAGGGTTCTCTTTCCAAACAGGACTTGATTTAAATACCATTATCACAGATTCCCCCCTTTGCATCTGTTAGTCTCAGGTGGGTATATGAATACACCTTTAGTTACAAGAGTTGCTCATATTTGGTTTTTCTTGTTTATCCAAACCTTAGATCACGTCATGTGTCTTTGTTTTCTGACGGCACCTTTGAAAGTGACCCAAAACTGCAAATTTACTGTACTTTAGTGGAGAGGGTGACAACATTTCAGATGCCTCCACACTTTGCCTTGGTCCTCTAAACTCAACAAGTTCAGTAGTTGAGGATTTGCTGTCAAGAGGCTTAAGAAGTTGTATGAGATGTCTAGAGTCTTCCATGGTATACAGGTAGCTTGATTTCAGTGGGCAAAATCTGTCGCAGGAGATGATGATTTAGTTACTTATGTCAGGTGCAAAGTTTGGATTGAAATTGAAGAGGGCCAAATTGTCGTCACCCAAGCTCAATAAGTTGTGAAAGCATGGCAATTATCTTAAGTCTATTGTTGCCTACCTCATACCTCAGTGGAGGGCACTAGTTCATCAACAAAGTTCATAAGCCAAAGCAAAAACTTTATGTAGATTATTTGAGACAATTTATGCAGGTCTTTAGGTCCATGCATAAGGATGTTTTATTGTCCACTGCATCAGCCGTATCAAGGGGTCCAATCCTTATAACTTTTTTTTGTTTATAAATGCAGATTGTATGTATAACTTTGTACCAGTGAGGTATTGAGAAAGAAATTGACTTGTGGAGAAACAAGTCACTTATAAGTCATTGCATAAATGAGTCTGACCCTCACAACATATTATCCAAAGAAGTTAGAAATGCAGCTTATAGAGTAAGGTAATGTTTCCAGCTATCTATCACATGCAGATTGGTTCTTAGTTCAAGTCAGAATTGCTATCGGAAATTGTTGATTGATTCAAAAGTCTTTGACCTTTATAGACCCAACAAACATGTCGAACTTGTTGAAATCTATTGTCTCACATATACCTAGACTTTGACATGAACCTCCTACATAACCATTTCAATGCCAAAAGAACATGTATAAGCCCTTTGACAAAACCATTTCAATGCAAACAAAACATAAAAGAAATTTGGAAGAGAATTGCATTTTCTAATGCAACTATATTGGCAACCATCCATTGATTACCTATCTCAAGATTTGCATTGGGAATCACATCTAAGATCAAACGCCTTTTAGCACTTGTAAACATGTCAAAAAAACGATTTGGTCCTAACTGTGTCACCCCATGCAAATTAATTAAGCAATTTAACGTTGAGCTAATCACTTCAACTTGTTTTGGACCTTTAGTGGACAATTCCATCCCCTATCTACAATATTTTATGGACAACTTTAATGATCACCAACCTTTAAGCACTTAAAGCATTAAAACGATCAAAACCCCAAAAAGTGCATGTGGTTTTAAAAGATGTTTCAAAATTGAAAAAGATGACCAATTTATGCAATGTGCATTTCAACAAAAAGGGACAAAATTTATACCTATGATTATGATTCAATTTTCACATGTGTGCAAATCATAATAGAATTGGGTACAATTTCTAAAAAGAAAATTGCCTTATCAAAATGGGGATAAAGCAAAAGAAAAACATGTAAAATTATTGTGTAAAAAAAACAAATACACAAATCCAAATGGCAAATGAAGTGATTTCTTAATTTATTGTTCATCAACGCCATTATAGAGAAGCATTGTTCATCTTCCACAAACCCAAGACTCGAATTGAAATAATTTCAATAAGGTTAATAAATTCTGAAAGCTTGTGTTTGAAGATAGAAGAATTTTTAATCTTGGCCCATAATCAAATGACAAGATTCACAAAAGAATCTTCCTTCATGACTAGTTTATTGTTTGTAACCGCTATCATTTATGAAAAAAAACATTGGAGATTCAAAGCATAGCCATCAAATAGAAACTTCAATCAAGACCCCATCCTTTCGTGGATTGCAAGGTCCATAATATTCAATCTTGATGACAATCAAATGCTAGAGGAAAACATCTTTCACATAATTAAGGCATTCAACCAAGAAATTAAGGTAGATCACACTTAATGCCACCATAAGTTCATGGTCCAAGAATTTGATTTTTAGGTCACAAACCAAAGACTTTGTAAAATTCTCAGAACAATTTTCACATGAACTATCACCTTTGGGAACTTGACCTCAACACAAGTCTAACATAAGCTATTGTTATAAAACATCATTGATTCGTAAAATATTTAAAACAAAAAAGCTCAATGACAAGGTAGTTAACTTCCTCACCACTAAGGTTTATTGCCCAACTCATTAGCAAATTTTTTTTGGTGAAATTTTCATGAACATTCCAACTCATCAAAACAAGGTCATCAAATTTAATATATGGATCAATAAAAAGCCATTTATTTTTAAAAATGTTGCAAACTTTAATGATCACATTTCTTTCTCTTCACTACATGGGGGTTGATGCAAGGTTAAGTGGCTCATTTTCGACAAATAAAAAATCCCTAAAAGTTTTTTTTGTGTGTCGAATTAACATAAATGGGGGACTATGGGTGGTTAATGAGTTAATTAAATCCATATGAAAATATACCCACTTCTACATCTTTTTGATATACATTGTATGAGGAAAAAAATCATCAATTCAACAAAAATGACTCATGTAAAGACTTTTGAAAATAAGGTCTAAATTTTGGTCATTCCTAAATTCATATCTATATTTTGGTTAAAGCTTTTGTAATAAAGTTTTCAAATCTATGTTTTTTTTTCTTTCATCTATTAAATAGTAATAATTCCTATAAGATATATTTTCAAAAAATGGTATTGAAAATTTCATGTGTATGGGAAGTATAAATGGTTAGGATAGTCCATATGTTTTCACTTCAAAAAGTTCATTATTGCATAATGGGTGCACATTTATTGTGCACAAATTATATAGATAGTTTTTTAATTGAAGTTGAGAATCTTAAACTAAGTCCCAATTGTGCATATAAATGGTTTTATCGCATGTTAATTCATTACACCCTACAAAAATTGCAATGGGGCACAAAAAGTGAGGCATTCAATCTTGAATTCACCCTAGGTTAGAGGCTCTTTTAAGTCTTCTAAAAGCATAATGAAAGCTTTAAAAACAAATGCTGACTAAAAATTAATGTCAACTTGGTTTAAGGACGATGGGCCTAATCCTAAAGTCATTTGAGATCGATAGAGTACTTCAATTAGACACGATAAAGAAACATACAACACACAATGTTAAAACTTCACATTGTACACACAAGTTGAAAGATTAAAAAATAGAATGCACCTTGGTTGAGTTGGTCCTTGAATTTGTAGCAAAAAAAAGTTGGATATTGGAATTTGAATCCCAATTTGTAAAAATTTGATTGGAAATTTGTAGCAATGTTCGTTGAATAACATGAAATATCCTCCAACACAAGCTCTTGTAATCACTGCAAGCTCCCATAATCCAAGCAATGATCTCTTCACAAATGCAATAATCCTCACCATCAAAGTTCATTGTTGCAACCAAAAGATGTTAAGTGTTTTCACACAAATTGTACAATGCAAGCAACAATGAGATTTTACAAATCCACAAGTTATAAAGGCTTGTGGTTACAAAGGTCCATGGAGTTGACGAGATGAAATACTTATTAGAGTTGGGAGTAGTCTCAACAATGGGGAAATTAACAAGAAAGGGGATGCCACTATGTTGTTATTCAAAGCCTTAACTTTTGGCAAAAATAAATGATTAAAAAAAATTCCTAGGTCGTAAGTTCACATCCAAGGCCGGTTTTTGGCAATTTTTCGCCACAAAGGAAAAAACATTGGTCTTAGTAAAATTAGCCATAGGAAACACAATCTTTAACTTAAAAAAAAGTTCTCCCTTTGCACTCATTGGAACATATAGTGGTTTTCATGTATAGATGCTTGTTTATTACTCCTCCAAAGGTTATCATAGACACATTTCTTATTGCAAAAAGCATTTAAAGAAAGTTTTTAAGTGTATTTGGAAAGCACTTATAAGTTCATAAAAACTTGCTTTGATTATTTGTATAATCAAATAGCACCTTACCTAACATATTTTTCCTTTGTTGTTTGTAAAACATAGGAAATAAATTGTAGTAGGTTTTTATTAGTGTTGTGCGGTTCCTAGGTTTTAGAGGTAATCTTTGATTCCGGTTACTTCAAAATCCTAGAGATTGGTTCTGCATTTGGTTTTGGTTATGGATTTTTTTAATACCCAAGACTTGGTTCCGATTTTGGTTGTTTAAAGGGAGGCTCGGTTTTGGTTCCAATTAATTTTCAGATTTCAAAATGGGGGTTGGTTTGAGTTCTAGTTAATTAACCTCGGTTACTTGGTTATGTGCGGTTCTAATTTCGGTTCCTAAAACTGAATTTTTTTTCAAACAACAGAACGAAGAGACAAGGAACATTGCAAATTTTTATTAAAAGAAATCCAAGTGGATCAAAGTACAAAGCCTTGAAAAGGCCAATTTCAAGGATAATGAACTTATTTTAAAGTCTAACACTAAAAACTAAAACCTAAAATGCTAAGATTCATCAAAGTGAATGGATTAGTATCAAATTGTTTTTTGTTGATTCATTTCAAGTTTTTTTTCAATTCATGCACTTGCAGGCCCTACCTTTGCCATATCTATGAGAATATTTCAAGTGCAAAGTGGCATAGCAAGGAAGGAAGAAAGAAAACTTGAAAATTTGTCAAACGTCTAGATTACCTCACATCCAATTCTAGGGTTTGGGTGTTTAGGGATTCAACTTTTGACCACAAGGCAACAAACAACATCCTTGTTCCAACCATTGCTCCCAAACACCTACAACCACCAAAAACAATTTAGAATACATCAAGAAACACAAATTGTGTCACAAAATTTGGAAAAGAAAAAAACAATGAAATGAAAAAAAAAAAAAAATCCAAAATCCTAAACCTTATTTTTGCCTTCATCCACCTCCAAAAGGCCAAGTGATGCAATGACCTTTTCATTCTTGTCCATTAGGGTTTCCTACATTCCATGAATTTTTTC
>Ga0209611_10006107_pt1 | contig 19895 bp, 10 predicted proteins | sample S1TSphgellanicum_3_FD_187693 | JGI IMG/M metagenome (GOLD analysis project Ga0209611, IMG submission 187693) | Host-associated microbial communities from peat moss isolated from Minnesota, USA - S1T2_Fc - Sphagnum magellanicum MG (SPAdes) (version 2) | ecosystem: Host-associated > Plants > Peat... | reverse complement strand
AAATATAATATATTAATTCAGCAAGTCTGTCTGTCTGTGACGGTGGGCCAGCACGGGCAGGCTGGGCACGGGAGAGGTTCAGGTTCATCACAACAAGTTCAGGCATCCAATGGATGGATGGTGTGTCGGTGGGTGCTGAATCACTCTGGCCCAGTGTGATCCGATGGAAACCGGTGTTTAGCAGCAATTGGAAAAATATAAAGAACCGCCGGGGGGGGGTATGTCAGTTATTTCCTAGAATGGCCCGTTCCGTCACATAGGAAAATAAAATACGTTCCCATCGTACCCAATAGGGCACGAACACATGTTTTCCCATCACTGCGGGGCGCTTCTGTGAATGAATGAATGAAAGATGCCCTTCGGTTATCATACCGGGTATGCACCACTCACCTAGCGGCCGCTTTTTAAAATTTTCAAACAATCGATGTGGCTATATACCGTAGCAGCAAGGGAATTCATCTTTTAATAATTATTTCAGGCCAAGGAGAAAAACTTGAAACTAAATTGGGCCTGCAGGGAGAAATGGAGAAATGAAGAAATTAAATTTGTTGTGACGCAGGAGAAATTGTGAAAAATTGCCAAAAAATCTGATCTGGTACCAGCGTTGCTAGCCGCAGGCTAAAAGCGGCGACGACCGCACAGCGCGGTGGCCGCCGTCGCATGGCAGCCCGCCGCGCACGTACGCAACCTATTGAGCTGAACTGAACTGAGCGGGAGCTAACCTGAGCTCGATCATCATGCACATTGAATAAGCACAAGGACCTACGGAGTTGTATTCATCCATGTTTGCATGACGCATTCAACAGCTGTATTCGACATTCAATTATTGTAATAGTAATACAATCAGGGGCCCTCAATTCGTCATATGAATCATAAAGACGTCTTGATTAAGCGTTCAGATGTGCCAGTACGTCAAATCGAACATACCGTAGTGTTAGAAAGGAAGTAGGTATGCAGATCATGACAATGACATGATCCATGGTTGTATCATCAGTTGATGCATTGCTAGCCGAAGCATCCTGGATATATTGATCACCTTGATTGAATCACACAGCACATACGGTATTATGCAAGCAATCAAGAAGTGTAATTGACTTGAGCATGTAGTTCGGATCAATAGGTACGGCTTATAGCAAGTCAGAAGAAAATATCATCTACCGTATGTCATCAAGGTCTGCCAGGTTCTCTAGCTCTTCCAACTCTGCCACTAACTCATCATCTTGCCGGCTCAAAGATCTGAAAACTTCGAACATGTGCTCCTCCTCCAAGCAAGCACTCATCACATCTTGCACCGATGCCACCAATGGAATTTCCTCGATGCCTGCGCTCCTAAAAGCCCCACTCTCTAGCTCGTCCTCGGTGACTTTAGGTTCATCCCCAAGGTTTTCCAGCTCCACAAGCAGACCCCTCTGCAGGCATCGCCCCGTGGCTGCATCTTGGAAGCAGGGAATGTGAATGCTGCCCAGTCTGCACAAGGCCCAGCCTTTCTGGATCATCTCCACTTGCTCGCAAAGCTCGCCCCATGACGATAGGAGCTAGCCAATAAGTAACTCGCGCAGCTTCTTGATTCCTACTTGCAGCTCTACATCCTCAGGTCTTACCCCTTCAGCAAGCTGCGAAGCAACCAACTCACTCTGCCACTTCTCAAACTACTTACGAAAACCATGCTTGAAAGGTCTCTGCAACACTACATCCGCTGGCTGGAGCTTGCTTGTGCAGTTTGCAGCCACATAAAAATAGTGGACGAGGGGGTGGTTTTCCTTAAGACAGTTTCGGAACTCCTCCGACGTGTGAACTTTCCAGCAATCTATGAGCCACATCATCTTCTGCTTGGAAGAATCCAACCCCAACTCCTTGCACTTCTCGACGCGCCACGGGTCCAAGACCTTCTCCACAAACCGCTTCATGGTGGTTTGATTTAACCAGTGATTCTCCAAGTTGGTCAAATCCCACCCCTTCCTGACAGCTTCCCTGGCTTCAACATGATTTGGTACCACCGTTGTGGTCTTCCCCTGGAAAATGAGCTGCAATGGAAGCATGCTACCATTGGAAGCTGAGTTGATTATCCCCGTTATCTGCCTCTTCTCGTCCTTTCCTAAACTCTGAACAGCCTTCACTCCCTTGGTTTCATAAGTCTGCTCTGCTGCGGGCCACACGTAGATGGTGGTCTAATCAGAATTGACAACCAACTCAGGGGGGATGTTGTGCAACTTGCAAAGGGCAACAACCCTGTACGTCGTCTCATCACCTTGCTTCTCCCAGTCTTCCGAAAGCTTGCTCGCTACTGTGGTGACCCGCCTCCACGTCCACCCCAGGTGCTTCCGGACAAAGGCTTTCCCAAAGGTCTTTAACACCGAGAACTTGACATCTTCCTCGCGCTTGCCTGTCACCGTCCCCTGAAACATCTCAGGGGCAGACTGTTGGATGCACCCCTGCATGATTCCCTGGATGATCCCACCGTCCAATGGCTGCCTAGCATCCCTCACACCCTTGAGTGTCTTGCAGACCAGCTCAAATGTTTCAAGGAACTCTGTGAAAATCCCCGTCGGTCTAGGCTTGTGGCTAGCTTTCCTCGCATTCTGCAGTGTAATGCAGTCTGCGACCTTGCGTTTCAGGACAAAGACCCCCTCCTCATTTTTCTCAAACCAGCCTTTCAGCATTTGGACGATTAGCTTGTCAAAAGGGCTGCCTAATCGACCTGGCTTCTTGTTGTGTTGGAGGGAAAATAGAGCATCATAGAGGTTTTTAGGATGCTTCTTGACTGTAGCGAAGATGAAGTTCCAGAGATCCGGCACAAACCAATTGGTGTAGGGACCCCTCTTCTTCTTGGCAGGTGGTTCCTCACCCCCATCTTCTAGATTCCCTTCCTCTCCTTCCTGTCCTACAAGAACTGCCTGAGCCTGCCTGACTTTCTTTGGTTTACCAATAGGCCTTTTGGATGCAAGCCTTTTCACTTCAGCAGCTACCTCTGCCTCCTTCTTACGAGCCAATCTAGCATTTTCCTCATCACGCCACTTTGCTAGAGCAGACTTTCTATCAACAGCCTTTTCTTCTTCAGACTTCTTATCCACAGAAAATAATCGAGTGATCGTGGCAACTCTCACCCCTAACGCCATAACGCCCGGCCCTAATGCCTCTTCTTGCAACAACTCTTTTGCTCTGACTCTGAGGTCAAGCCATGCCAGAGGAGCTTGAAGTTTAACTCTGGAGTGACCAGAGTGGCCCAATGTTCAGACTCAGAGCCTGTGTCATTGGTTCCTTGGACTGAGTCACTCTTTGAAGGGGCTTCCCTCCAAAAGGGCATCATCTCCACCGTCTATCGGAGCCTGCTCATTATCGGACGGCATTCAGTACGGTACCTACCAACCACAATGCGGTGCATACCTAGAAACTGTTTCACAACGGGAGAAAATGGAAATTATATATGGGAAGGCGGTCGCGAAATGTTGTTAAATTCGAAATTGCCTTAGCAAAACCTCAAAACTTTCGAAATTAATTATTTGCAGCTCTTGGTGGTGAATTCCCTTACCGCTACGGTAACCAAACCACAATTCCCAAATTTTCAGGAAAAAAAAAAAAAAAGTCTAAGAGCCAGTGCATTTTTTTATCGGTTCTTTTGTAAAACCTCTGGTTCTTCTTTTGAAAGAACCGGAACCGGTGATTCTTTGATTATGGGGAAAAAAATTCAAAGAACCGGAACTAACACTGGAACCAACCACCATTAGCGGGTTATTAGAAAGGTGGTTCTTACCATTCGTTCTCATGGTTCTCAAAAAATTAATGAACTAAAATATGGAACTGGCGGTTCTTTATATTTTTCCAATTTCCCATAGTCATGACTTTCTGAAATGGCAGAATGTCATTGAGCTTTAGGGTTTCAGGGGTCATCATCGTTGGTCATCGCTGCTTCAGTGCCGTGTCATGCCTTGTAGGCACGGGTTACCACTAGTAACAACAAATAACCATAAATAAGACAAACATGTCCAAATTTGAGAATGTTTGAACACACCCATCATCAAACATTACCCCCCCACCTCACCCCACACTTATGTGAAATTAATCAAAGAGTTTAATATATATGTTATGAATTCATCATTAATTAGTCCAACATTAATGTAATACAATAATCAAATAACACATATTTGTGAAGGAGAATACAAAGATACAACTTGAAAAATATAATATGGGCTTGACCCAAAAAAATCAATAATGAACAAGAAAATTTTATTGTTTAAACAAGACATGATACAAGTTAGGCATGAAAAAAAATTAAACTACAAATATCACAATTAACATTAATGAAAATAAAGAGTGATGCCCTTTGGACTTTAATTATATATATTATCCAATAAAACCTTTTAGAAACTTCCATTGACTTTGTTTTACAATTTTTTTATTAACTATATCTTTAAAAATATTCCACCAATTGTTTTTTAATTTTAAAAAAATCATTGACATTATCTTTTATAAACTTTCACCATACACATATTTTTAAATATATTATAAAATAATTTTTTGAAAAAATATTTAAAAACTTTTAAGCATATTGTTCAAAATTCTTTCTAGATTTTTTTATTATTATTTAATGTTTATGATGATATTTTTAATTTTTAATTTTGTAACTAAGGTCATGTTTGCCAAAGTGTGAACTTGTTGCCCAACTATTTTTTCCTTTCACAACCAATTTTTGTAATGTATTTAAATTTCCAATTACAAAAATTTCAAAATTCAATGTCTCCCACACATTAATCCTAAAAATTACAAAATCACCGCTATTAAATCATATTCATTGAACTTTTTTCAACAATACCAAAAATGTAACCCCGTATGCATGAAGATTTTAGTTTTTATTTTACTCAATTTCCAATGACAAAAATTTGTCAATATTCAATAACTTTCACATTTCAAGTTAAAACTATGAAATTTAATCCCATTAAATACACTAGAACAAAGGTGTCCATGTACACCAAGTGATTTCACTAAATTTTGAGTGAATTCACTAAGCTTAATAAACATGGACTGGTTGGAAAGTAGCAAATTCACTAGTCTTATGAATGAGGAGGACTAATGAACTACACCCACATTTTGTAGTAGTGATAATAATGATATTCCATCAATTTCAATAAAACCCCCCAAATCTACATAAAATTATATTAAATTATTAAACATAATATATTAATATTAAAATATATTAAATAAATAATAATAATTGAATTTTTTAATTTCAAAATTTGAAATTTTACTTAATGATTAAATTAAATACTAAAAAACTAATGAACTATTTGAATATCTTTTATTAACATATTGATGGCCCCCTTTCTTGTCCTTCATGTTTCTTTTAAACCAAACCCCTTATTTTAAGAAATCCCATCCACATTTTGAAATTGTTCATGATTAATCATTAAGTAAATATAATTCAATTTTTTTGTAGATTGTAAAAAGTTTATCCTTCTTACGGGGTAGCTACAAGGTGAAATTTCTTTTATTCATGATTGAGGATGTATAATTATCTTGTGGAAGAAACAATTGTCTTTATCTTTATGTACATAGTTCATGTTCTATCTTTTAACCTAAACATGTAATGAAAATGAAGCCAATCACAAGTTGACAAATAACAAGTTAATAGGCCTCCATATGCTTAACAAATGATAAAGTATGGTTTATCAACTAGCTACTATGCATATGGTAGCAAATTTTTTTTAAACAATAATTTAACCCATTAGGAAGAAAAAAAACTCCTATAAGCTAAAGTAAGAAGTTGAAAGAACACTAACAAAGTTTTGCAAACCAAGATCGACACAAGATCACAAAAGGCTATTCACAACAACACAACAAAAGTTATAGAACATAAACAAACTCAAAAGCAAGGATCAAATTTTTGTCAAACCTAAGCTATTTTCTTTCTCCTTGCACACAAAACATTATGGAGGATAAATGTTTGTTTTCTCAAGGTGTGTAACCACAACAACAATCCACTCATCATTTTTCAACATGAATTTAACATAGTGCCAACATGTGGATTTTGTGAATAATGGAAACCATCATCACAATGCTTCCCAATACAATTTTTTGGTGTAATGGCCTAAATAATAACTCACATACCAATTATCGTTTTATCATACATAGATACATATTGGTGCCATCAACATCACAACTCATAACACCAAAATACCATAAATCATAATTAGAACATCCACCCACTAAGCTCACTCACATGGCTACTGTATTCCTAGTTAGTTAAGTAGTAAAAATGAACAAATCGCAAATGAAAATTGGAATACATGCACAACTATTAATGTAGGAAGGTTGTTTGTTTGTTTTGTTTGTCATCTTGAAATCTTTCAAATCATTGCACCTTTTGTTGCACTTTTGATACCATTGAAAAACCTTCCATGAATTGGGGTGCACCAAGTTGGTTTCTTAATGTTTCAACCTATGGTGGAGAAGTTATCAAATATTGAACATTTTTTTTTTAATTTTCATTTTTTTTTAATAAAAAATGCATAGGGGAATTTGGGCATGTTCTTGGTATTGTTGGAAATCCCTTGACGAGTGGATTTAATGAAAGCAATTTGGAAACTTTTAGACTTTAGGTGTTGGAGGCATTGAATTTTGAGTAGCTTTTGTCATTATAAATTTAATAAATTACAAAAGTGGTTTTGGAAATAAAATTTAGTTGGGTAATTAGTTCAGATTTGGGCCAATGACATGCTACACTAACAATCTATGAATATCCAATTTTTTTGGCATATTGTGAATTCAACACTCAACATTTGTTTTAGATTGCATAATTAATGATGTGGCAAGTTTGTCCTTGAAGATTGAAAGTGAAATTATATAAAGCTTGAAATTTATTTGGAGAGATTATATTTATTATTGTAATGGAAAAAATTTATAGATATAAAAAATGATGTAAACCTATAGGATTTGAAATGAATTTCTACCATCTTCAAATATCTTTTGGTTTTTGAACCTTTGCAAATAGAGTTGCCATTTGTAATTTACCTTATAGTTTCATCTCTTTAGATTTATATAGTCATGTTGAAACAACCAAGGATCTTATTCACGGTTGGGGTGCCACTTTTTGAACATGACTCCAAGACTTTTTTTTCATTATCTTTCAAATATAGAATTTACACAAAATAAATCTAAGTGAGAAAATTTGAATGATTCAAAGTAAAATAATTTGTATAGTGACAATGATTTTTCACATGTGTATGTTTTTATACATTAGTATTATAGTTAAACCCAAAAATGTAATAAACATAAAATTAATAGACAAATTGACATTTTTTTACATTATTATTTTCATGTACATGTGATATGTAATTGGGGCTACAAATACTAAACTTAATGAATACAAATAATAGGTTCAATAGGCAAAACAATTTCCTTACAACCCATGCAAATTGAATTTTGTAACCTTCAAAAAACATTATGGTGTAACACATAATCAAATTCATCCAATGAACTTTGCTAAACATAATTGTAAACATTATTTAGCCATGAACAAAAATTGAAATATATTGCAATATTTAATGCATTCATTTTATAATAAAAATATAAATAATAAAATGAATATATTTAATTAAAAGGATTCAAAATTAAAGACATTTATATTGTACCCAATATATTTTCAATTCATTTTTTATTAGTTTAACATGACATCATTCTATATGTAGGCATATAACAATCCATTACATTTGTAATGCAATAAATGTTGTTAAGTTTTAAATAATCTTTTGTAGTCCCTTTTTTGTTAGAAACTTTTTTTGAGTACCCCAATTGTGAATGTTAATCGTAAGATGCACAATCCTTTTATTTATTTTCTCTTCATATACTCTAATTGTTTTATATTTTCTAAGAATTATTTGATGGCATTTGCAAGCGTAAGAGCTTGCATTTTTATTTATTTTTTCTTAATTTTTTTGTTGGTTTTGCCTTGCACACTATACAACTTAGAAGCCATGGTTCTTGGTCTAATAGATGGAAGATGAATTTCCCCTTCATTTTCATGGCTAAAACCAAGAGTTTGACAAGGACTATTTAGTGTTCTTGGGTGCTAGGTATCACACAATGATTTTTTTTTTTTCCAAAATAACAAGGTGTCTTGGCAAGCTACATACAAACCCATATGCAATTACTCATGGAAATTTGAAAAAGTGACTACTTCCAAATTTTTTTAAATGACCAAAAAACTTGTCACAACATCACCTTTTTATATTCCTTTTCTATATTTTTTACTAGTTTTTTTTCATGATGTACATGGACACAAAGTGTGTGATATTAATTTAAAAATATATATGATGGTCTAATATATCATACATCAAAATATGAATTTTTTAAATTTAACAATGTGTACATATAATATATATATATATAAGGCAAAATTAAGGATTATGTCAAGGATTAATTCTATTTCGTCTTGTTTGGTATTACATAAAGAATTTAGACCCAAGGAGTAAATGGTTATGGTTACCTTTTATTTTAATTAGGCATATTCTCACTCCTTAGGAACTTAAGCACTCAAAATTAGGTGATGACCCAAGGCAACATATGATAAATGTGTTGGCAAAACATTGTCCTTAATGAGAAATTATATGGCGATCATTTCCATTTTGTAGGTGATTGATCAACAATCTTGGTTGTTTAGTATTAAAATGTAAAAAAACAAAATGAAAAATCTTATAAAAACAAAACAACAAATGAATTGGGGGGTTTTAACCTTGATCTTTAAGGATTTTGGCCATTGTAACTCAACCCATATTTGCACAAGCCACACACATTAGAACCATACATGCATGACCACATTAGTAAAAAATTGCCAATGCATCACAACAAAACCATTTGTATAGCACCCACCCTAACGCATCCCCAAACTCCTTGATGGATTCAACTACAAGCCCAAATGCGAACATAACAGAAGGAATTGGGGTACATTCCTTAGCTTGTAGCACTTCAAGGGTAGAAAGGCATGCTGGAGCTTCAGGATGGGGATTAAGACAAATGACAAGCAAATCAATTATTCCCACAAACTTACACAAACCAACAACAAATGTGTTAATGCGTAATTCGAGCATTTCTAGTGCACAAACGAACCACGACCACCCACAAACTCACCACAACCTAAACTTGGGGGAAATCACCACCTACCTTCTTATAATAATTTTTATGATTAACCACAGGGGTTACATCTAAATGTCATTTTGTCCCAAGACTCCCAAGTTGGGAGTCCCAAAATTTTCGAAATTAGGACTTTCACAACTTTGGAGGGCCATAACTTCTTGTGAAAACCTTCGATTGAAATGAAGTCTAAAGCAAAATTGTAGCCCTTATCAAAAGCTTTCCAAAGATATGTGGCACCACATGCACACAACTAAGTCAAGGTGATTCCCAACTTTTAGTGGGCATGAGTCAAATTGGCATTTTGACTCCTGACCCTTCTTTTGACCATAACTTGTGTTTCATGTACTCAAATGGATCATTCAAGTTCATTTTAGACATCTACATTTCAAGAGTTTTTCAATGATATAATTTTTTTTTCAATGCAATGAGTTTTGACGCTTAAAATTACTCTCTGAAAATTTGGGAGTCCATCGGGACTCCAACTCCCAAAGTGGGAGCCCACTTGGGAGGGTGTGGGTTCATTCCCTCACACTTTCTTACATTCCCGGAAGCATAAAATGTGACTCTTGGGCTTCACTTTTAGTCGCACCTTTGCAAGCCCTTACCTTGGTCACGAGCCCAAGGCTAAGGTCGCAACACACTCACAATGCAACAATAGCATAAACTAAACAACACATGTGCAATGTAGAAATTTTTTTAAAAACATAATTTGATTCAATGAAAAAGAATTGAGGTGGAAATCCAAACCTCCATTATTTTATATTATGTTTAATATTCGTATACATTAGGTGTGAAGCTAAATTATTTATTAACAATTATAATCCTCATGCCAAGGTAAAATATGTAAGTTACAGTGGCTCAATATCAACTGAAATAACATTCCCTACAAGTCCATACAAGATTCTTTAAAATGATTTAAATGGACATGGTTGTTACTTTACAAAATGTTATTAATTTAATATTTGAATAATACATGTTTAATCACCTACAAACCTTCCCAAATCTATGTGAAAACTTATATTTAATGTAACTAATGTCATTTTTTAATTTCAAAGTTCTACAATAAAACCCACAAAGTCCATAGGATTAATGCCCATCTAAAAATTTCAAGAAATATGCTTTTGGGACAAAAAATTTGAAAAACAAACAAAATCTACAATTTATATGGACATATGATAATTTAATCAAATTTTAACCATTCAAAAGTACCTAATTATTAAATGATGAAGGTTTTCAAAAAAAATGTTCCTTATAAAAGTTTATCATATTGTATTACATTATATATATATTGAATCCCAATAGCAAATTTGGAATGTGAATCCATATAAATTTTCCCATTTTGTGATGATTTAGTTAAACAACGAATTCATATTTTTCAATTTCAAAAGTCATTACTATTAACAAATGAATTTTTTATTAATAAATAATCACACAATTTGCTTCATAGTTTCATATTTAAGTTATTAGTTTAGATCCAAGTCCCAATTAATAGATCTATGGATATATTAATCATTGCATGCATTTGAATAAAGGGTACCCAAGGAAAAAACATCATTTTGTCGTAAAATTGAGTCATCATAGCTTATATCTACTTGCCAATAACCATAACAAATAACTTGCTATTATACAAGCTACAAGTGCAAGAACCAATAAAATGTTTGCACCATGAGCTACTATCATAACACATAAAAAATTTAACAATTGATTGTAGACCTCACCTTATTATCATTATAATCCTTCATGGCATCCCCAAAAGGATAATTATTTGAAGTGTAATGATCATGTGTAAACATCCTAACAACCAAATCCAAATGTTTGGTTAGCAAATTATGCAACTTGGATTTTAAGGAAGACAAGGTGGGGAAACAATGTTCATCTTTTACGTTGCCTAAAATCATAGCTATAAATAGCTCTGCTAATACAAAATACTTTGATAGTCAATGTTGTAAGATGTTACTGGATGTTAAAATAGACTGAAGTCGGGCGATAAGGTTGCAAACCAATGGTGGTTCCAAAGCAAGAGCATGGTTGCTTTGCATAATGGTCTTAAGAGGAAAGTTCTGAGATCAAACTTGCTTTCATTAAAAAGGGCTAGGATCTTCACCCAATCAATCATTGGGCCAATGATTTCTTCAAAACAAAATTGAGCCCTCAATAAAGTTACATGTCCTTGAAATGTTTCCTTAACAAGAGGATTGAGCCAATACTAAAGATAGATGATGTTTGTTGCATTCATAAATTCCTGGTTAGGGAACCATTGCTCCAATTCTCTAATAAAAATAATGGTGGCATGTGAACACTACACCTTGACAACTTCAAAACTGTTATCCAATCATCACATGTAGCTTGAGTGAACACCTTAGTTAGAAGGCACTTCTTATGCAAATGGTATTGCTTGCCCGTGAAATAAAAAACCATAATTTAGATGTTTGTTGTGGAATCAATCCACCAAGCAGTCAACAATTGGTCATTGTTGTTTTCATGCAAGTCCAAGAACGTTTTTAACTATTTTACACCATATTTATTTTCAGGATCTTAATACATGTACAATTCAACACAACACATCTTCACAATAGTGACAAAATCACACACAAATGTGTCACAAGCCTATGTAAAAAATAAACACATGGAATGACTCCAACAAAGGTATGATGTAAGCCAACCCCATCACCACTTTAACATGACAAATTTAACATCTCACGACTTATAAATGGAAATCATGTAACATTAATTCATTCATAATTCGTATATTTCACGCATTGATATCATGCATTGAAAACACATTCGACACACGGGTTTATTGAAAGATGCAAAATCTATGTGACATTCATTCATTCATATGTTTGTATATCATCCATCAACACATTTATCTATATGTCAAATGTGTTTTCAATGCATGATATTTGTGTGTAAAGTGTATGAACCTATGAATAAATGAACTTCGCATGATTTTCATTATTAATTCATCATGTGCTAAATTTGTGATGAATGTCACAAAAATATTGGAGGTTGGTTTTTGTTATTGCCATAATATTCAAGTCATCATGCATCTTTACCACCAAAGTTTTGTACTTTACAAGAACTCGTTTGTCAAGAGACAACATAGAGATCCATTTAGTTTTTACATTATGGAGGGGTTTCAACCAACTTGGCAAAAGTTCCAAGCTTTAAATGTATTTTAGGTGAAGATGATAAATATGTGTACATAATCTACAACAACCTTTCATTACACCAAAATGCATCCTAGTTCACTTTGGGTTTCATTAGATTTTGAATGAATTTGGATTTTTTTACCATGGTGAAACTAGTCAACCCCCTAATGAATAAGGACCAGTTACTATGGACAGTGAATTGGTTCATTGGTACGCAATGAAACAAAGTTACTTTCAAATGAAATACAAATTCACCAAGCCATTCACTTGTTAATTAATTAATTATGTAGCATAAAAATAATTAATTTAAATTATTTAATATACAATATTATTAATAATTTCATGATTTTCAACTTATGAGTTATTGGCACATGTTACTACCTAAGCTAGGTTAAAAACCTAACCTAGGTACGTAAACCATGTAATCAACTTGAACACTTACTTTAGAAAATTAGATTAAAAAATATTAAATCAATTTACCATTGTTAACCAGTGCACACCACTTGTGAGGTTTGATCCTTTGACCTTTAGAATGGAAGCAAACACCCTTACCATTAAGCCGCCCCACTTGTGATAATATGTTACATTGCATTTTATTTATCACATATTTTATTTTAAACATTACAAAAACATAAACTTTGAAAATTCATATTTTATTGAGATTTTGTCCAAATGAAATGATTGAAGGTTTTTTTACAAAAAAAATCAATAATGTACATAATTACATTATTTCCTTTTGAAAATGTAAAATCATTTGAACAATTTTTTTTGTATATTACTATTCAATAACATTTCAATGACCATTATTTCAAAACAAATAAATGGATTTTTTTCTTAATATAATAATATTACCTGTGTTAACTACTTTTAGCTATTATAAAACTATTTTTCATGAATCTAAATTATTTGACCCTACATTATTTACAGTTATTTATGGTTATTTTCAAAATTTTGGCTATTTCTAGCTTTTTCACCCTAAGTTACTTTTGGTTGTTCTAAATTACTTTTGGTTATTTTATGTTATTTTTGGCTATTTTAGCCTATTTCATCTTAAGATATTTTCAGTTATTGTAAGTTATTTTTTGTTATTCTACACTATTTTTTGCTATTGTAAATTATTTCAATTTTAGGCTACTTGCAACTATTATAAGTTCTTTTTGGTTGTTTTAAACTATTTCATCTTAGGCTATTTTTAACTATGTGAGATTATTATTGGTTTTTTTTTGTTATTGAAAGTTATTTCATTTTTATGCTATTATTGACAATTTTAGGTTATTGTAGGCTATTTCACCTTAATTTACTTTTTTTGATTATAAATTATTTCACCCTAAATTATTTTTTGCAATTTTAAACAATTCTAATATATGGCTATTAGTGGATATTATATTGATGGTTAATGGTTATTTGTTTATTAAGGCTATTGGTTGTTATTAATGGTTATTTTATCAATTATTATTAATATATATTCTATTGATGGTTATTGATGGCTATTGGTGGTTATTCTAAATTAATTACCATGTGTTATTAATGATTATTAATGGTTATTATATTAGTGGATATTGGTGGTTATTTTATTAATGACCATTGGTGAATATTTCATTAATGGTTGTTGATGAATATTCTATTGGTGGATATTGGTGGTTATTACTAGTTATTATATTAATGGCTATTGGTGATTAAATTAACATATGTTATTGGTGGCTATTTTATTGATGGTTATTAATGGTTATTTTATTATAGGCCATTAGTGGTTATTTTATCGGTGGCTATTAATGGTTATTTTATCGGTGGTTATTAGTGGTTATTTTATTAATGGTTGTTAATGGCTATTATATTGTGCATATTTTATTAATATCTATTGGTGGCTATTATATTAATTTTTATTTTATTAATGTCTATTTGTGGCTATTTTATTAATGGCTATTGGTGGTTATTCTATTAATGGTTATTGGTGTTTATTCTAGGTTATATTACGACTATTGGTGATTACTGTTTTATCATTTATTGTTGGATATTACAAGTTATATTATCATAGGCTATTGGTAGTTATTTTATTGTAAATTATTTTAAATTATTTTTCATAGGCTATTATTGGCTATTTTACCTTAGGTCGTTATATTTTATTTTATATTATTTTAAATTATTATATTTAGGATAAAATAACTGATAATAACATAAAATAAATCGACCTGGAATAACTTAAAGTATAACTTGAAATAACATATATTAATTTAAAATAAAATAATCTAAAGTATAGCCTAAAGTTAATTGAATAATTTAATTATAAATAACCTTTAAACCTATAATAAACTAGGTAGGATACCTTAAGGGAATAACGTACAATAACATAGGGTATAAGTTAAAATAACTAAAGTAGCCTAAAATAATATAAAGTATATCATAAAGTAACATATATTAGGTATTTAAAACAACATATAAATAAACCTATTTACTACAATAAATTATAATATTGAATTATGTCAACTAGTAGTGAAATATGATGTTTACATAATGATATTATAGTGAAATAACTTTAAAAGGGTGAAATCACTAAAATGCAATAAACTTATTTCATTTTTAAGGTCCCATAGTGATTTAGGCTAATGAACTACACCCCACTTTTGTAATAATGTTTCAAGTTTACTAGCTAGGGGTTGAGCAAAAAGATTTAAGGATTAAGGTTTAAGGGTTGAGTCAAATTTTGGTATTTGGTGAACATAAATCATATTTTTTGAGTATTTTGAAAGTTTGGGATCCACTTGTAAACTATATTACTACAACTTAAAATGATTAATTTTAAATATAAAAATAGATAGGGCACTAGAATAGATCATGTTAAATACACTAAAAGGTGATTTTCATCCATTCACAAAAAAAATCAAAATGTTTTGTTATGTGGACAACCAATTGTTGATTTTCAACACACTCCTAACATTTTAGAGGTTCATCAATATATGTAATTAGGCCAATAAGGTATTCAAAACATGCATCTCATATATACATATCAACTTACTATGGTTTTTTATACAAATGGTTGTATTATAATAATTTTATGTGCGTAAGAGGTATTTGTTCTACATGACAAGTATTTTAGTGTCTATACAATACCATCAAAATACCATTTATATTCATATCCATGGAAATATTTTCACATTTTTGTGATGTGTTTATTCAATACTACAAGATTGTAATTTTACATTTTTATTATCACACATTTAACATTATTTTAGGTGGTATTCTACACCAAAACCTGCCCAAAAAATTGCAAAGGATAATATTTTTGAGACACTCAAGCAAATCGACACCTAGCTAGTGGAGTTAAACCAATGTTTATGCGAAGTGTTTTTCACCTTCAAGATATTAAAGGGCTCTTTCATGTTCTCAAAATATGTCAAAGGCCGACCAAGTTTCAAAAGCCAAAAGATGGCCACGAATTGAATGAACTTGCATTTTTTCAGTAACTTCACTAGAGCTAACCACCAGTTTAGCAATAGTATTTTGACCCCTGCATGCCCACAACTACTCATTCTTGGCACATTCACTATTAGTAGACATAAAATATTTCCCCATATTAAGCCCAAGATGTGCAACCTTGCATTTCCTCCTACTTGCATGCTTCTGTCAACTATCAAATTTAAGAACCAATAGTTTTTCCCTCCCATCAAGCTCATTGCAAATCTTGCAGTGCACCATCACACCCAACCATAGCCTCATCGCAAAATAATTTTGCATCCCACACCTCATGGAAAACCTGATTTAATTCCCATTCCCATTTCATGCATGACCTAATGATTTTTTATATAAACATGTAAAGGCGATTCATGGAAAGAAATGAAGGTGTGTTGGCGATGAAGAAGGACATCATGTGTAGTAAAGTGCAATGTCACCTCATAGAAAGTAGAACTAGGGTGGCTACAAAGCTTAGAACAAAGGAGCATCTATGGTGATGGAGGTGGATGGGAAGCAACTGCCTATTGAGATTGATGAAACTAGTAGCAACACCAAAGAAGCTAAGGATGGTGTTTGGTATTTTTTTTTCCCTCTTTCTTTCTCTTTTCCATGGCCCAAATATGAAGATAATCAATTGTTGCAAATTGTGAGAAAGGTAGCAGAAGGAGCATGATTTTGTGTCATGTATGTAATTCTACATTGATGGAACTAAACATGAAATGTTATAAAACGTGATTGTGGTGTTAGTACATGCATCTTTGATGAAACTTGTTTTTCAAGGTGGAGAAAGTGAAAACAACCTAGTTTTTTTGTTTTGTTTTAGGGTTAGTATACTTCCAAATACATATGGAGGGGAAACGCATGAGTTTATCTATGATTTCATGAGTGTTAAAGGAGTGGGCATCATCGTGTACAACACAAATGAGGTACATTCATTTGAATTTCTCTTTGGATTATTACATAACACAAGTTGGACAAATATGAAGCCAAGCTAAATGTTTCACCAAAAAACCTTATATGTCATAGTCAAACATATATAATGGGAACTATTTTTTTAGGGGGGTCTTGTTGGAGTCACATTATAAGTGATATGTGGAAAAGATGCCTTCTGTTTTTATTGGTGTTGTGTAGTCAATCCGAACCTTTGCTGAAACATCTATGACCATGGCATATGACATATGAGAAGAAATGGGCCTTTATATTTAAGCACCAAAAACACCATCTTGAAGAAATATGATGGAAGGTATGGCATTGCATTTTTTGGTGTAAAGTTTTCCAATTGAAATGTGATTGTTTTTTTGATGAAAATCATTTTGTTGACCATCAGATTATGGAACTAGATTTTTCAAATATTTATTTATAACATGTACTCATTATGGGTGGTGGGTACTCACTAACAAGTTCAAAGACATTTTTTAGGAAGTTTATGAAGTAGGATGGAAGGTTAAATTTGAGGCTACCAAAATTTGGCGAGTTTTTAAAAAATTTCTTGATGTTTAATGAGACTTAAAATTTTGGTTGCACCAAGTTTTGTAACTCTAATCTCCAAGCCCACTTTACCCTGGCTTCGAAAGCTTTCAAATGAATGAGTTCTGAAAGTTCTAGAATACATGAGCATCTATTTACTTGTTGCACCCATTTACTAGTAGTGAACCCTTCTCATCATGTTATTGTAAGGTGTGGTCAATTGCTTTATTCTTTCTTTCAAGTTGTAAACCTCTATTTTTATCTTGTACCAAAACTGGAGTTTGTAGACTAACAAAAGAAAAATGATGTTAACAATTAACAATTAACTTGGCCAAATGTTTACTTGGAAACTTGGGTATGATGAGCTTGCTTTTGTTAGGTATGAGCATTGATTAATTGATGACATGGTTCATATGCACTAAAGAGTGGAGGTGGTTTTGTATAGGCCTACAAAAATTATGATGGAGATGTCCAAAGTGACATGCTTATTCAAGGTGCTTTTCCTTTGTGACATGTTTCTCCATGTTCCAATCTTGCATTTCACATTTTTTCTACTAATGACAAAAACAAATGTTCACAACTTTGACTATGGGTTTTTATTGATGTGATGTGTAGGATTTGGGTTGTTGGGTTTGATGAAATCTATGTTGGCGAGACATATGATGACATTGTTTTCTAACCGTTGTTCTTGCCAAATGTGATTGGTGTAATGGTTGAAAAATTGTCTCAATTTTTTTGTGATTTGTAAATTCAATTTCTTTCACAAAGTTAGTTTTACTTGCAAGGTTAAAATAACCTAATCATGCTTTTCTTGCTTGCAAATCTATCCAGATGGGAAAATAATTAAAGCAAAAGCTGCATATGGAACAATCACCCAACACTTCCATGTCCATCATAAGGGTGGGGAAACACACATAAATAATATTTCTTTTATCTTTGTTTGGATTTAGGGACTAGGTCATAAGTAAAAAAACTCTTGACACCCCCCACACTTCATTCTCCCCATTCAACTTTTTTTTTTTTCAAATTGCAAATGTGTGGTTTGTTTTTTGTTTTTGTATAATAATAAACTAATTATTTTTCCCTTTGTGATAGGGGAAAGCTAGATGGCAATGTGAAGCTAGAGCAATTTGCAAAGAAGTTGGAAGAGGCTTGTGTTTCTGGCACTATTGAAGTTGGCAAGATGACCAAGGATCTTGTTCTTTTGATATATGGTTCCAAGTAAGTTCACTCTAGCTAGACTACCACCATTCATGATGAATGTGATGATCAATTTAATACCTTCTGAATGATAAGGTTACAAGTGTGCACTTGACAAACTATATTCAAAGGTCTTTGATGGAGATTTGTTTTGATGTTTCTAATAATTTGTTTATTTGACAAGACCTTATACCTACAAATCACTACAACATTCCACATTGCCAAATATCAAAATACCATCCTTACATAATGTTTCTACAAATTACAAAATTGATTTTGCAATGCAAGGGTTTTATAGTTCGGTGTAAACATCCTTCCTTGGAATGCCGATAGATGAAACATGCCTGCCATCCATATGTTGTAAATCAATTGCAAAATGTAATCATTTTCTAGATACATAGTTATTGTATGATGATTGTATTTAGTGGTTTTGGTTTTCCCCACCACATTTCAAGATAAAGTCTGCATTGTAACAATTAATGGATGTTTGGCTATGTGCATTTTGTAATGCATAGGTCATGAATGTCAACATCCTTGTCGAAGCTTGTTGCAACATGGGCATGCATCAAATTTTTGCACCTATGGCTACATTATCAAACATTTGGTGTTATATGTTTCAGCACTTTCAATGGTTATCTTTTCTACAACTCCTCTTTACTTCTTTAACATAACACGATGCCACTATATTTGCTATAATTTTTACGAACATGTTGTGATTTTAATAGATGCATACCTTTTAGGGATTCCATTTATAGGTAACACATGGTGGAAAACCAAGCAATGGCATTTTGTTATATTTTGCCAAATTTTGTTAACAATAGCTTTCCATAACATAATTTTCTATCCTTACACAAGGCAGGTGTTGGCATTATGATGAGTTTTGGCATTATGGTTGTCTATCCTTTTTCTAGTTAATCTACATTTTTTGACAAGTTTAGGGTTTGTGTGTGAAATATTTACTATGACCTTCCATCATATACAACAAATTGCTATTAGATAATGTATCATCTTCATCTTATCTAGGGTTAATAGATATGTTAACTTGGGTTCAAAATTTTTTACTAATGCCTAATTCCCATTTGGAAAGTCTATTCTCACAAAAGGTTTCACATTCCAAAATTTTGCAGATACATAACTTCCTAAATGTAATTAAAGGATGAAAAACATGGAATTCAAATACTTGAACTAAATTAAGGAGGGGGTGTTAAACAAGGAATGAACTCATAGAGCCGACATCTTGGTAATAACACATATTTTTTAGATGAGCCCCTTCTAACATGTGCTTATTAAATTATGGGCAATTTGAGGTGAAAGGCTATGGTTGTCCCACACCTTTTTAGGGTAGTCAACCTCAAATTAGCCATCTATCTAGTTAATGGTCGGGCAAGGGACAAGGCCACTAGTAGGTGCTCCCATAGTTTAAGTCCCCAAGACATCCTTGATTCCATTTAGTTATTTTACTTTGTTTAATCCCAATTTGAAAAAAAAAAAAAAAAAACT
>Ga0209611_10006106_pt1 | contig 19895 bp, 18 predicted proteins | sample S1TSphgellanicum_3_FD_187693 | JGI IMG/M metagenome (GOLD analysis project Ga0209611, IMG submission 187693) | Host-associated microbial communities from peat moss isolated from Minnesota, USA - S1T2_Fc - Sphagnum magellanicum MG (SPAdes) (version 2) | ecosystem: Host-associated > Plants > Peat... | reverse complement strand
AGCGTGAGTCACAAGTCTTTCACGAATTCGTAAAACCCTACCTTACCGACTGCGCTGGTTATCTCACTCACACCGCCGACATCACTTCCACCACGGTTCAGGAGCAGCAGCAGACGCTCAGCTGCGTCGTCACGATGCAGGCCCGCGAATCCGTCTTCGGCGATCAGCTTTCCGTGATCGGTAACATGAAGGGATTCGGGCCGCCCCTCGGATGGTGGCAAATGATCCCGTACTTCCACATGGCCGAGCAGAAGGACTTCGCCAGGGATCACCCTGAAACGAACGCCCCCACGGTTCACGACCAGCAACAGGCAGTCTCTGTCCTCCCAGATTCCAAGGGTACCGATGTGTCGTTGGACGCCGACTTTGAACGCGGCCGGAAGCAATAGCGAGGGAAGGACCCATGCTCACCCGCCCGGTCCGTCCGGGCCCACGAAGCCACCCGACATGATCGGAAGTCGTGACCGAAAAGCTGCCCTTCGTATCTGGCTGCTTCGGGTCGACGCGAGCCATTCACTAATGGCGACGTTAAGGACCACCCGGTTTGACTCCATATTTATATGCGCATATAATGCGCATATAAATATGGAGAGACTATGACGGCAAACTTCAACTCAGCGGCCCGCAAACGACCGGTTAATTTGACCCTGAACGAAGACCTGGTAACCCAAGCCAAATCGATGACCAACAACCTGTCCAGTGTCGTGGAATCGTTGCTTGCGGAGTTCGTTGCTCAAGAGACCAGGGATCGCCTATCAAGAGGCAAAGCGATACAAGAGATGACGGCGGCGTGGAACCAATTCAATTCTGACACGGGCTCGATTGCGGATGAGTATTCCTCTCTTTGATGGCGCAGTTTGATGTCCACCGTAACCTCGGGAAGCACAAGGAACACATACCATTCGTCGTAGTGGTACAGTCTTCGCAGTTTGATAGTTATCGCCGAAGAGTGGTAGTGCCATTAGTTCGAGCGACGGCCATTGGCAAAATCGCATACACCGCATTCAATCCAACCTTCAAAATACGCGGTACGACAGTCGTATTCCACCCGCTGGAAATTGTGTCGGTGCCAGTGGACCAGCTTGGTGCGAAGGTTGGTTCACTTCACGATGAAAGCCAACTGATTGTCGCGGCCCTGGACGAACTTCTGACGCGCGCTTGGAAATAACCAGAGAGCCGCGAAGGGGTCGCTCGCGAGTGACTCCTTGGGGTCGGGAAGTGACGATCGGGCGGCGAGATCAGAACGGGTTCGTAACCCGCAACTGATTATCAATGACCTGCCCGTGCTGTAGATCCTCCGAGTAGATCGTCTCGGCACCCGCAATCAACGCAGCGGCGATCAGCATGGAGTCATAGAGGGAAAATCTGTAGCGTTCGAATACTTCCAAACCCCGATCGTGTGTTTCGATGGCGATCGGTTCAACGTCACAAACAGCCCGGATCGTGTCGAGAATCTCGCGTACTTCGTTCAAGGGCATCTTTAGCTTTCGCAGCGCGACAACCGCAAACTCGTTCAGTACTTGAACGCTTACGACACCCCGGGCCGAGAGCAGGGTCTCGACCCTGTCAGCCTTGGCGGCGTCGGCCGAAAGCAGGTACAGCAGTACGCTGGTATCAAAAAATGGCTCAGCCCCGCTCATTCGCTTCGAGACGATCGAACCTGAACGTCGCGGGTAACCTTCCGCGGAACTTATGCAGCCGCGCCAATAGCTCGCGTGTGCCGGGCGCCTTGGCTACGGCGAACGTGTGTCTGGCGGCAACCTGAATTTCGATCTGATCACCCTCTTTCAGTCCGAGGGCATCGACCACTGTCGCGGGAAGCCGAACCGCCAGGCTATTGCCCCATTTCGAGACTTGCATCGTGCGCTCCGTAGATATACATCCTATTCAAAGTATATCATCGACGATGTTTTGGCGCCAGATTGCTGGGGGGATGTTAGGGCGCAACCGGGGCTGCGCCGGCGAGCGCAGCGCGCAGCGCAATGCCTTCATCGTCGGCCAGCGCCGCCTGCTTCAGCGAGCGCACGCGCAGCGCCGCCTCCGCGCGCTCCTGCCACGCCGGCAGGTCGGCCAGAATCGCATCGAGACTCGCGCTGCCGCGCTCGTGCGTCTCGCCGTAGCCCTTGACCAATTGCTGGCATTCCGCGATCTCCACCGCCAGCGCGTAATTGCGCCGCGCTGCCTGCCCGATGACCTCCAACCAGCGGCCGATGCGCCTTTGTTCCTCGGCGTAGCGCAGGGTCTTGCGGCGGTAGCGGCGCAATCCCGCGAGCCAGTACAGCTGCAGGAATCCGCCAATGGTCGAGGTCGAGATCTGCCGCCCGCCCGTGAACCGGGTCAGCCAGCGGCGCATCGTGGTCGAGCGCATCAACCACCCGCCCAGCCCGGCCGGCAGCGTGCCGCAAATCTCCTCGACGCGCGGCTTCATGAATTCAGTCACCTGCACCAGTTGCCCGGCCGACGGCCGCACCTCCTGCAACACACGCCGGGACCGCGCGCCGCGAATCTTCAGATCGGCGACGCGGATTGTGTCCTCGAAGGACATCCACAGCGCCAAGCCGCGCGCCACCGATTCGGTCAGCGCGCATGTCTGCGGGCCCGCGAATCGCCGCGAGCCCGCGGATACGTCCTTACCCTCGAATGACTCCGAGCCGGATGGCTGCGAGTCGCAACTTTCCAACCCGATCACCGTCTCCAGCCGATCCAGATACAGGCTCGCGTAGGGCGGGTCTTGGTAGTCGATCATGCGGCGCACGCCCTCGCGCGCCACCGCTTGCGCGGCGGCGGGCACACGCTGCCGGATGCGAATCTCGAAGGACTCGGGAATCGACGGTCGCGGCGGCACCATCTGCGGCATAGCCTCACCACCGGGCGCAGCGGCGCCGGTCGGCGAGCCGGCAGCCGCGGCCCGCGCCGCGTCGAAGGTTCGCGTGCTCGCGGCCACGTCGATGCCACCGGCGCGAATCGCCTCGGCGTAGTGTTCAGCGGTGAACGGCAGCGCATCCGAACCGCAGAGCGCACCGAGCATCGCGGCGCTGATGACGCTGCCGTTGGCCTCGGCCAGTGCCTGCATGTCGAACTCGATGTAGCGCTTCGCCTGGGCGCGCGCCAGCGCCGCCACCTGCGCGGCATCCGAGCGCCCGTCGGCCATGTGCGATTTCTCCTGGATCGCGTAGATTCGATGCGACGAGGCGATCAGCGTGGTGCGCTCGGTGACCAACCCGCGCTGCATGGCGCGGCCGGCCTCCATGATTTCGGAGGCGATCACCACGTCGACATCGCCGGGGGTCGGCATCAACGCGAATATCGGCCTGCGGCCGTCTGCCGGCAACTGCGCGCGCGGAAAGAATTCCAAATAATAAATCGTGGCGCCGGTCCTCTGTGCCACCCCGGGCACGGATGTCGCCTGCGCCAGGTAGCCGGAGCGGCGCGCGGCATCGATCAACCAATCCGTCACTACACCGCCGCCCTGCCCGCCGAGGGCGGCGACGGTCACGGTGATCGGCCGCGCGCGGCTCATGCCGCCCGCGCGGCGATCCGCGCCAGCCGGCGATCGAAGCGGCGCTGCAAAAATCTGATGACCGCACCCCTCACCTTGTATGTCAACCGGTCCCATGCGCCCGGGTTGGTGATGACGTCGGCCCGGTAGAAGGACGGACAGAGCACCGCCGCATGGGCGACTTCACCGCACACGCCGCATCCGACGCAGCTGTTGTCGACGTGAGCGACCGGATCGCGGCGCAGCGGATCGGGATTGGATTTGATGGTCAACGAGGGGCATCCGGAGAGACGGATGCAGGAATGATCGCCCGTGCACACATCGGGGTCGATGCCGAAGCGCTGCCGCACCACCCGTTTGCCCTCCTGCGCCATGCGCTTGAGCATAGGCGCCACGCGCCGCTTGCGGTTCAGTTCGCACTCACCTTCCGCGATGATGACCTTCGGCCCCCGGTACGCGGTGGTCAGCGCCTCGCGCAGCGCATCGATGCCCTGCTGCATCTTGTAGGTACGGACCGTCCGCACCCAGTCCACGCCCACGCCGCGCACCGCGCGCTCGATGGGATTTCTGCCCTTGCGGTTTTCGACGTCCGCCCGTGAGGACGGAATGTATTGACCGCCGGTCGCTGCCGAATAGCCGTTGTCGACGATGACCGTGATGGAATCGTGCTTGTTGAACACCGAGTTTCCGATGCCGCTGGTCAGGCCGTTGTGCCAGAAACCGCCGTCGCCCATGATCGAGATGGAGCGTTTGCCGCCTTGGCCGCCGCTCAAGGCCGAGCCGCTGGCGGCTCCGAGTCCGTAGCCCATGATGCTCGCGCCGCTGTTGAACGGCGCCAACGTCGCGAATGAATGGCAGCCGATGTCGGCGCTCACGTGCACGGCGCCCAACTGCTTTTGCACGATCTTCATCGACGCAAAGAACGGCCGCTCGGGACACCCCGTGCACAGCCCCGGCGGCCGCGGCGGCACCGCCTTGCGCAGCGCCTCGAGCGGCAGCAGCGGTTGCAGGCTCTGCTCAGGCGGCGCCAAGGCATGCGGCGCCCATTGCTCGAGGAAACTCTTGATCCCGGCACCGACCACGGCGCCGGTGTATTCGCCCGCCATGGGCAACGGGCCCTTGCCGACGATGCGCGTTTGGATATCGGCGCTGCGCAGGAATTGATTGACGCTCTGCTCGATGTACTCAGGCTGGCCCTCCTCGACGATCAGCAGCGCCCGCTTGCCGGCGGCGAATTGCCGGAACTCCTCCGGGACCAGCGGATAGGTGACATTGAGCACATACAGCGGAATCCGCGTTTTGCCGAACACGTCGGCCAGCCCCAGCATCTCCAAGGAGCGCAGCACGGTGTTGTACAGGCCGCCCTGCATGACGATGCCGATGTCGTCCAGATCTCCGCCATGCATCTCGTTCATGCGGTTCTCGACGATGAAGCGCACGGCCGCGGGCCATCGAACCAGCACCTTCTCCTGCTCCTGGGCGTAGGTGGCCGGCGGCAGAATGATCCGCGCGGGCGAGCGCTGCGGGTGTTCCAGTGCCTGCTGAATGCTGAAGCGCGGCGCCCGATTGTCCTTGGCGATGAACGAACCGTGCATGTGGCAGGCGCGGATCCGCAGCATCAACATCACCGGGGTGGCGCTGGCTTCGGACAGTTCGAAACCCCGCTCCACCATGTCGACGATCGCGGTGGTGTCCGGGCGCGGATCGAGCAGCCAGATTTGCGACTTCATGGCGAAGGCGTGGGTGCGTTCCTGCATGATGCTCGCGCCCTCGCCATAATCCTCGCCGACGATCATCAGTGCTCCGCCCTGGACCCCGGACGATGCCAGATTGGAGAGCGCATCGGACGCCACGTTGGTTCCCACCGTCGACTTCCAGGTCACCGCGCCGCGCAACGGATAGTTGACCGACGCGGCGAGCATGGCCGCGGCGCCGGCCTCGGAAGCGCTCGATTCGAAATGCACGCCCAACTCGTCGAGAATCGGCCGCGCATCGGCGAGCACATCCATGAGATGCGACACCGGCGCGCCCTGGTAACCGCCGACGTAGGACACGCCGGCCTGCAGCAACGCCTTGGTGACGGCCAGTATCGCCTCGCCTTCGAACGTCTCGCCGGCGCCGAGCCGCAGCGTTTGCACTTCCCGCGCGAAGGACCGTTCTGCCATGTCTTGCTACCGCGATTCGAGCTTGATCCCGCCGTTTTTGGCGATGGTGCGGCCGATCGCCGACCAATCGACATCCTCGCCCTCCGCGCCGATGGCCTGCAGCAGATGATCCCGCAGTACGTTGAGCACGGGCATCGGCACACGCAAGTGTTCCGCGGATTGACCCACCAGGCGCATATCCTTGAGTCCGAGCGGAGCGGCGAATCCGGCCGGCCTGTAGCGATCTTCCACCAGAGCCGCGCCGTATCCGCGGTACAGCGGCAGGTCGAACACCGTGCCCGTCAAAATCTCGAGGAACTGCTTCCTCGCAATGCCGCCTTTCTGCGCCAGCGTCATCGCTTCCGCCATCGACTCGATCGCCGCGAGAATCGTGAAATTCCCGCACAGCTTCATCAAATTGGCGGCCGAGGGCGCTTCACCCAGATGAAACGTGCGCTGTCCGATGGAGGCAAACAGTGTGTTGGCCTCCTTGAAATCGGCATCTGCGCCGGCGGCAACGATGAACAGTTTGGCGGCAGCGGCGGCTTCCGGCCGGCCGAAAACCGGAGCGCTCAACAGGCGCTGACCGCGCTCCCGGTGCAAGGCGCTGATCCGCTCGGCCGCGCTCACCGAGATGGTACTCATGGAGACATGCAAGGCTCCGCGCTCGAGTCCCTCCAAGAGTCCGGCGGAACCCTGCAGCACTTCATCGAGCGCTGCGTCGTCGGCGAGCATGGTCATGACGATCGCGCGGCCGGCGGCGGCCGCCCTCGGAGTCGCGGCCGCTACGGCGCCTTGTGCCACGAGACCCTCGGTTTTCTGCGCAGTCCGGTTCCAGACCGCGACTTCGTGCCCGGCGCGCAGCAGATTGGCGGCGATCCCCGCACCCATTCGTCCCAGCCCCAAGAAGCCGATTTTCATGCCCTCTCCTGCGTGCCGCTCAGATGGATCGAAGTCCGACAGATGTCAGTGTACGGAATTTTCATGATCGTGCGGCGCGAACCGCGCCGGCGACAGCGCCGCAGGCTCGACTCCCTCGACCGACAAGGACTCAGGCAGCGGGGCGCCGGTAATCTGCGCGACCACGAACTCCGCCAGCGCCGGCGCCATTTGAATTCCGTAACCTCCTTGGCCCGCGAGCCAATAGAATCCGTGCGCAGCAGCGTCGAATCCGGCTACCGGGGTGCGATCCGCCGCGAATGTGCGCAAGCCCGCCCACGCCCGGAGCGGCCGTCCGACAATGAGTTGCGTCGCGGCTTCGACTCTCGCAATCACCGATGCAACGTCGTAGTCGTCGGGCTGTACGTCGCACGGCACGCTCGGCGTTTCATCGGCGGGCGACAGCAACAGTGCGCCGGCGTCCGCGCGGAAGTACCACTGCTCGTCGACGTCCGACACGAATGGCCAGTCGGTGACGTCCCACGGCGCGGCACTCACCCGCACCGCGGTGCGCCTGCGCGGTTCCAGCCCCACAGGGGCCACGCCGGCGGTGCGCGCCAGCTCGTCTGCCCAAGCGCCGGCCGCGTTGACGACCACGTCCGCACGAAATCGATGCTCGCCGGCGCGGATCTGCCACGCGCCGCCCGAATGCTCCAGGCCGACGACTTCCGCGTCGCGGCACTGCCGGCCGCCCTGCGCACGGAAACACCGCACGTAGTGATCGACCACGGCGGCAACATCGATGTCGCGGGCATGCGGATCGAGCAATCCTTCCCATGGCGTATCAGGGCGCAGCATGGGGCACAGTCGCAGTACGGCCTCGCGATCCATCAAGCACATGCCCGGTGACACGGCGGACAACGTCTCATGTAGCGTGGCCAACGCGTCCCGCTGCCCGTTATACGCCACATACAGCGCGCCGCGCGGACGGGTGAAAGGCAGCGGCCTGTCACCCGCCAGGTAGAAGCTGCGGCTTGCCCGGGTCAGCGCGCGAACCGGGTCATTGCCGTAGGACTCGGCGAACAGCGCCGCTGACCGTCCGGTCGAATGGTAGGCCCAATGAGGCTCACGCTCGATCAGCACCACGCGCCGCACCGCAGACAGGCCGGCGGCTGCGGAAAGCCCAGCCATTCCGCCGCCAATCACACAGACGTCGAAATGTTCCAGAGCGCTATCCCCTGGCGCGCCGGCTGATGTGTGCTACCGGGATCCGGATTTCGGGCGTTTGCTGCGCCGCCGGCTGCTCCGAGCCGCAGCTCTCGCACCCTGAGCAGCCCCCGCCCCCTTTGCCCGCCGCCCCCATCGCGAGCCGCTCGGCGGCCCGCCCGAGACCCCAGGCCGGGGGCGCGAATGCGGCCAATCGGCCAAGTGCGCTCGACAGATGACGCCGAACGCTCTTCGGCCCCAGTCGGATCACGGCGTAGCCCATGCTCACCAGCAGTGCGAGGCCCACCAAACCCTGATCGAGAATGCCCGGCATCGATGTCCTCTAGCTCAACAGCGCCAACGCCGCATGATAGGTGATCCACGAACCGACATATGCCAGGCCAAACAGGTAGGCTGCCATGATGATCGGATACCGCCAGGAATTGGTCTCACGCCGCACCGTGGCGAGCGTCGAGAGACATTGCGGCGCGAATACATACCAGGCCAGCAGCGACAGCGCCGTGGGCAAGCTCCAGGAGTGCGCGATCAGCGGCGTCAGCGCACCGCTCACGTCGGCGCCCGTGGCCGACAGCGCGTACACCGTGCCCAGTGCGCCGACCGCCACTTCGCGCGCCGCGAGCCCCGGCACCAGCGCAATCGATATCTGCCAGTTGAAGCCGATGGGCGCGAACAGCACGGCAAGCCAGGATCCAATGTGGCCGGCAATGCTGTACTGGATGGGTGGCCCCATTGCGCCGGGCGGCGGCGCCGGAAACGAACTCAAGGCCCAGAGAATCACCATCAGCGCGAGAATGATGGTGCCCACCCGGCTCATGAAAATTTCCACCCGCTGCCAGAGTCCGATCGCAAGACCGCGCGCATTGGGCCAGTGATACGCCGGCAACTCGAGCATCAGCGACTGATAGCCGGCGCCGGGCCCCTTGCGTTTCAGCACGAACGCCACCCCCATGGCGCCCACGACGCCCAGCACATACAGCACGAAGAGCACCACACCCTGCAGCTGCAAGCCGGCCCACAGCGTTTGCTGCGGGATGAAGGCGCCGATGATCAGCGCGTAGACGGGCAGGCGCGCGGAACACGTCATCAGCGGCGCAATCATGATGGTCGCCAACCGGTCGCGCGGATTCTGGATGGTGCGGGTCGCCATGATCCCGGGGATCGCGCAGGCGAAGCTCGACAGCAGCGGGATGAAGGCGCGGCCCGACAGGCCGACACTGCCCATCACGCGGTCGAGCAGGAACGCGGCACGCGGCAGATACCCTGAGTCCTCGAGCATGAGAATGAAGAAAAACAATATGATGATCTGGGGCAGGAACACGAGCACGCTGCCGACGCCGGCCAGCACGCCGTTGATCAGCAGATCCTTCAACAAGCTCGCGGGTAGCGCGGCGCCAAGCCAATTGCCGAAGGCGGTGACACCGAATTTGATGGCGTCCATCGGCGCCTGCGCCCAGGCAAACACCGCCTGGAACACCAGGAACAGCACGACCGCCAGAATCAACGGGCCGGCCACCGGATGCAGCACCACCGCGTCGACGCGATCGCTCAGCGTGACGCCGTCGAGCCGGTCGCCGCCTGTCAGACCGAGGATCCGGCGCACTTCCGCCTGATCGTGCTCCAGTTCCGCCGCGCTGGGCGTGCGCCACACCGCCAAGGGCCGCTCGCGCGCCGGAGCGCCCAGTGCGTCGAGTTGGGCGACGAGGGCGCGCACGCCCTTCGCTTTGACGCCGACGGTTTCCACCACCGGCACGCCCAATTCCTGGGACAGCCGCGCGCTGTCGATGAGGATGCCCTTACGCCGCGCGATGTCGCTCATGTTGAGCGCCACCAGCATGGGAAGACCCAGTCGTTTCAAGGACAGCACCAGGCGCAGGTTCTGACGCAGGTTGGTGGCGTCGGTGACGCAGACGACGAAATCCGGCTGTGTCTCGCCGGCACGCCGGCCGAGCAACACGTCGGCCGTCACCTGCTCGTCGGGCGTGAGCGGATCCAGGCTGTAAGCACCCGGCAGATCCAGGATCCGTACCCGCAGCCCCGAGGGGGTCAGCAGCGATCCCTCTTTGCGTTCGACCGTGACGCCGGCGTAATTGGCGACTTTCTGGCGGCTGCCGGTGAGGATATTGAAGAGAGCCGTTTTGCCGCAGTTGGGATTTCCAACCAACGCGATCAAGGGACTCGGAGCGCTCGCGAGGGCCTCCATGGAGTTACGCGGTCGGCTGCTCCGGACGCACGCGGATACAGGCGGCCTCGAACAGTCGCAGCGCGAAAGTTCCCGTCCCGATACGCACGGCGATGGGCGCCCGCGCCATGAGCCCCTTGGCCACGATGCGCACCGCCTCGCCAGGCAGAAATCCAAGCTCCGCCAACCGGCGCCCCAGCTCGACCGGCGCCTTGCCATCGTGCTGCACCACCGAGACCACCCGGGCGCAGGTCCCGATGCCCAAATCCGTCAGCTGCATGTCGCCGGAGCTCGAGCTCAAACCAACGCTGGAGCTCGAGCCAGCGATATAGCCAGCGCTGGCGCCTGCAATCGGGTTGCAGCTGCTGACCGCGCTGAAGCTCCCGCTGGAGCCCGAGCCAGCAATGGAGCTGCTGCTCGCGCTGAAGCTGGGAACCGCAAGGCTGTCGCAGGGAGTCGCCATGAACGCAATCCTATATGAGAATCGTTCCCATTACTATTACGCGGCCGACATCTCCGCCCGCAGACCGCCGCCGGCCGGGCGGGCGATTTGCCACACACCCGTCCATTCCGCCAGAATTGGTGCAGTGCACACCCGAGCAGCGGCCAAGTTCCTGCTAATCTTAGCCCCCCCTGTCACCGGAGGCGTTGAAATGCCTACGCTTTTCGAGAAAATCATCGCCGGCGAGCTGCCGGCCACCGTCCTCTATCGCGACTCCCGGGTGATCGCTTTTCTGGACATCAGACCCGTGGCGCCGGTACATATACTGATCGTGCCGAACAAGCCGATCCCGACGGCCAACGACATAGCGGACCAGGATGAGGCGTTGATCGGACACATGTTCGTCGTCGCGCGCGATCTCGCGCGGCAGCAGGGTATTGCAGAGAGCGGCTATCGCCTGATCATCAACTGCAACGCGGACGGCGGCCAAGAGGTGTATCACCTGCACGTGCACTTGCTCGGCGGACGGCCGCTCGGCCCCATGGTCTTGCGAGCTTGATGGTCAGAATGCCAAAAGGAAAGCCGATGAAGATCAAAAAGAAACGGGGTGTGTCGCTCAAATCTCGTCCAGCGCCGCCACGCAAGCAACGCGCCGCGAGCGCCGCCAAATCCGCGACGCGCAACGTCCGATCGATTCCCGCACGCCGCGAGCTGTATCCGGCGATCGAACCCTTCAATCACGGCTATCTGCGCGTCTCGGAAATTCACGAAATATATTACGAGGAGTGTGGCAATCCGGCCGGCAAGCCCGCCGTGTTCCTGCACGGCGGCCCAGGCGCCGGCTCCGACAAGCGTGCGCGTCAATTCTTCGATCCCCACCATTACCGGATCGTGGTGTTCGATCAGCGCGGTTGCGGCCGCAGCCGCCCGAGCGCCAGCCTGGTCGAAAACACCACCTGGCACCTGGTCGCGGACATCGAACGGCTGCGCAAGCATCTTGGGATCGAGCGCTGGCTGGTGTTCGGCGGATCGTGGGGCAGCACCCTCGCCCTGGCCTATGCCGAGGCGCATCCCGACCGCGTGACCGAGCTCGTGCTGCGAGGGATCTTCCTGCTGCGGTATGCCGAGATCCGCTGGTTCTACCAACACGGCGCGTCGGAAATATTTCCCGATTCGTGGGAGGCCTACCGCGACGCAATTCCCCCGGACGAACGCGACGATTATCTGAACGCCTACCACAAGCGCCTCACCGGCAGCGACCAACGCGCCGCGATCGCCGCTGCGCGCGCCTGGTCGGTGTGGGAAGCCTCGGCCAGTTTCCTGTATAGCAACGGCGACAACATCCGCAAGTGGGGTGAAGACCAGTTCGCGCTGGCGGTGGCGCGCATCGAGTGCCACTACTTCGTGAACCGCGGCTTTTTGCGCAGCGAAAGCCAGTTGCTCGACGACGTGCCGCGGATCCGGCACATTCCGGCCACCATCGTGCAGGGCCGCTACGACGTGGTCTGTCCCGCCACCAGCGCCTGGGACCTGCATCGCACCTGGCCCGAAGCGGATTTTCGCATGGTGCCGGACGCCGGCCACTCTGCGTTCGAGCCCGGCAACGCGCACGAGTTGGTGACGGCAACCGACCGGTACCGCAGCCGCTGAGGAGCCTGTCTGAGACATCGGCACCTTTCTGCTCGATGAGGGTCGCATCGTGACGGCGCCCCTCTGAACCTGCGCAGCGTGCGTTCCCGCTGCGTCGGCATCGGAACCGCCGCGCTCACCGCGGCGCTTCTGCTCGGCCTGTGCTCCGCGGCGCAGGCGACCAAGCTGCTGCGCTTTCCGAATGTCTGGCGCGACCGCGTGGTCTTCAGCTATGGCGGCAATCTGTGGACCGTCGGCAGCCACGGCGGCACCGCCGTCCGCCTCACCTCGAATCCCGGTCTCGACCTGTTTGCGAGATTCTCGCCAGACGGCCGCTTCATCGCCTTCACCGGTCAATACGGCGGCGATGAACAGGTGTACGTCATCCCCGCGCAGGGCGGCGCGCCGAAACAGCTCACCTTCTATCCCGCCGCGGGACCGCTCGCCGAACGCTGGGGATACGACAATCAGGTCTACGGCTGGACCCCCGACGGCGCCGCCGTGCTGTTTCGATCGGCGCGCGACGGGTCCGAGCCCACCGATCGCAAACTCTACACGGTGTCCTTAGGCGGCGGCGCGGCAACGCCGCTGCCCATGCCGCGATCGGGCGCCGGCGACTTCTCGCCCGACGGCGGCAAGATCGTGTACTCGCCCCTGTGGCGCGACTTCCGGAGCGAAAAACACTATCAGGGGGGTTGGGCCAACGACCTCTTCATCTTCGATTTGCGCCACCCCGCCGTGCTCCAGGTCACGAACGACCCGCATACCGACCGCGATCCCATGTGGATCGGCGACGCGATTTATTTCAACTCCGACCGCAACGGCGTGTTCAATTTGTTTCGCTACGACCTCGCCACCCGGCAAACGACGCAGCTCACCGATCACCGCGACTGGGATGTGCGCTGGCCGAGCGCCGACGCGTCGGGACAGATCGTCTACGAGCTCGACGGCGAGCTGCATATCTTCGACACGCGCGACGGCACCGACCGGGCGCTGCCGATCGACGTGCCCGCCGATACCACCGATGCGCGCCCGCAAACCGTCAACGCCGCCGACACCCTCGAGAGCCTGGCGCTGAGTCCGGGCGGCGAGCGGGTGGGCATCGTGGCGCGCGGCGACGTGTTTTCGGTTCCCGTGCAGTTCGGCGTCACGCGCAATCTCACCCACTCCTCCTCGGCGCACGATCGCGAGGTCGCCTGGTCGAGCGATGGGCGGCGTCTCGCCTATGTGTCCGACCGCAGCGGCGAGGAAGAGGTCTATGCCCAGACTCAGGACGGCAGCCAACCCGCCGTTCAATTGACCTTTGGTTCGATGTCGCGTTACTTCGCACCGCAGTGGTCGGGAGACGACCGGCGGATCGCGTTCAGCGACAACGCCGGCCGTCTGTTCGTGGTCGAGATCGCGACCAAGAAGCGCATCGCCGTCGCGCGCGACCCGGCCGATCTCGCGCAGGACTATCGCTGGTCGCCCGACGGCCAAAGTTTGAGCTACTCCCTGAATGACGCCGCCGGTTTCTCCGCGGTGTACATCTGGTCGGTGGCCGACGGACAATCCCGCCGCATCACCCCCGAATACTTCGACGCGCAATCGCCCGCGTGGGCACCGGCCGGCGATTTGCTGTACTTCCTGAGCAACCGTGAGTACCGGCCGCTGATGAGCAGCATCGAATTCGACTTCGCCACCGATCGCAGGACCGGAATATTTGCCGTCACGCTGCGCAAAGACGTCAAAAATCCCTACCGCCTGCGTGATGACGAACCAGGGGATGCGGACAGCGACGCGCGGGACTCTGACGGCGATGGCTCCGCACGGGAGCGCTCGGACAGCGACGCGCGGCGCTCTGCACGGGCCGGCGATGGCTCTGCACGGGCCGGCAAGGGCTCCACGCGGCAGCGCGCGGCGCCCCTGAAATCGAAAATCGATTTCACCGGCATCCAAGCGCGCGTCATCCGCGTGCCGCTGGAGGCCGATAACCTCAGCGGCTTGCAGGCCGGTGACGACAATCTTCTCTATGAGAGAAGCGGTCCGGTTTACTTGGGGCGCGACTCGAGCATCAAGAGCAGCGTGATGAGTTATTCGATCAAGGACCGCGAAGCCAAGCCCGTGCTCGACGATGTCGTCGATTGGGCCGCCACCGCCGACGGCAAGCACGTGCTGGCACAGCTCGCGTCCAAGGAAATCCGCTACGTCGAGGTCGGCCACGGCGATCACGGCAAGAGCGATCAGGGCAAGGGCGATGACGGCTGGAGCGATGACGGTCCGAGCGACGAGGGTAAGACCGTGTCGCTCGCCGGCCTCGTCACGACGCGCGTTCCCGCCGAGGAGTGGCGCGAGATTTTCGATGAGGCGTGGCGGCGCTATCGCGATTACTTCTACGACGAGAAGATGCACGGCTACGATTGGACCGCGCTGCGCGCGAAGTACCGGCCGCTGCTCGATTTCGTCGCGTGCCGGGCGGATCTCAATTACGTGATTTCCGAGATGGTCGCGGAACTGACCGTGCAGCACGCCTACATCGAAGGCGGCGATCTCGGCCTGCCCAAGCGGCCGTTCGTGGCGCTGCCCGGCGCCCGATTCGAGCTCGACGCGGCGTCCGGCCGTTATCGAATCGCGAAGATATTCCGCGGAGAGAACGAAGAGGAGACGTATCGCTCGCCGCTCACCGAAGTCGGCGTCGACGTTCACGAGGGCGATTACCTGCTCGCGATCAACGGCCGCGAGCTTGGCGAAGGGACCGACCCCTACGAGCTGTTGCGCGCGGCGCCGAATCAGCCGGCGGAATGGCGCGTGGCGGCCGGCGCCGACGGCAGAGACGCGCGCACCATCCGCTATCAACCGCTGAGCAGCGAAAACGCCCTGCTGTATCTGGCCTGGGTGAACGCGAATCGCGCCCGCGTGGACCGCCTGAGCGGCGGCCGTTTGGGCTACCTGCATCTGCCCGACATGGGCGACGCCGGAATGCGCGAGTTCATCAAATGGTGGTACCCACAGGTGCGCAAAGAAGGCATGGTGATCGATGTCCGCGCCAACGGCGGGGGCGATATTTCCGAATTGCTGATCGCAAGACTCGCGCGTAATCTGCGAGCCATGAGCTTTGGGCGCAACCGGCAAACCCCCGGCACATATCCGCGCACGGTGCAGCCGGGACCGAAGGTGGCCCTCATCGACGAGGACACTTCCTCGGACGGCGAAATCTTCGCGCATGCGTTTCGGCAAGGGAATATCGGCGCGTTGATCGGCAAACGGACCTGGGGCGGAGCCGTGGGCTACGCCGATCGCGGCCCGCTGCTCGACGGCGGGGTCGTATCTGTGCCAGAGTTTGGGACGGCGGACGCGGACGGTCGTTGGATCATCGAGGGACGCGGAGTGGAACCGGATATCGTTGTCGAACAGGACCCGATTGATGTCCTGAATGGCCATGACCCCCAACTGGAGCGCGGCGTTCAAGAACTCATGCGACGCCTGCCGCCGTCGCCCGCCGGTCTGCCGCGCCCGGCTCCCGCGCCCGTCAAGGCCGGCGTACCTTAAGGAGCCCTGCCAGATCATGTCCGAGCTCGCCACCTTAGGGTTAGCCCGCAGAGCGGATGCCGCCGAAATCGCCGAGATGTCGCGCGATCTGATCGAATACGGCCTCGCCTGGTCGTGGACGCCGGCGCGCGTGCAGCACTTTATTTCCGGCCGTGAGTCGTCGGTCGTGGTGGCGCGCCGCGAGGGGCACATCGCGGCCTTTGCCGTCATGCATTTCGGCGACGACGTTGCGCACCTGAACTTGCTGGCCGTGGCGCCGGAACATCGCCGTCAAGGCCTCGGACGGCGGCTCATGAGCTGGCTGACCGCGACCGCCATCGAAGCCGGCGTGTTTCGCATCAACCTCGAGCTTCGCACCCGAAACGAAGGCGCGCGTCTGTTTTACGAGCGGCTGGGTTTCGATCAGCGCGGCGTCGTGCAGGGCTACTACCAAGGCCGCGAGGCGGCGCTGCGCATGTCGCGACACCTCGCCAAGACCGCGTGCTGAGCTGGAGCCATGCCGGGTAAAGCCAGCGTGTCGGGCGAGAGCGAGCGCACTATGCCGGGCAAAACCAGCGTGTCGCGCGGCTGACCAGGCCATGCCGGGCCAAACCAACGTGTCGGGCGAAAGCGGTGTGCCGGGCATGGGCTTGCGCGACGCGGTGTTCGGCAACACGCAGCGGCGCGTGGCGCGCATCGGCCAGGGAACCTGGAGGATGGAACAGAGCGCCGCGGATTCCGCCGTCGCCGCCCTGCGGCGCGGACTCGATCTTGGGCTGACGCACATCGACACGGCCGAGATGTACGGTTCCGGCGCTGCTGAAACCCTGATCGGCCGGGCGATCGAGGGGCGGCGGGATGAAGTCTTTCTGGTTTCCAAAGTGTTGCCGAGCAATGCCTCGACGCGCGGCACGCTGGCGGCGTGCGAGAAGTCGCTCGCGCGCCTGCGCACCGACCGGCTGGACTGCTATCTGCTGCACTGGCGCGGGTCATATCCACTGGAAGACACGATTGCCGCCTTCGACACGCTGCTGCAGAGTGGAAAAATCCTCTCCTGGGGCGTGAGCAATTTCGACGTCGACGATCTCGAGGAGGTCGCCGCCATTGCCGGCGCCGGGCATCCCGCCTGCAATCAAGTGCTCTACCACCTGCAAGAACGCGCGATCGAACACGCCGTGCTGCCCTGGTGCCGCAAGCACGGGCTCGCGGTGGTCGCCTATACGCCGTTTGGCCAGTCGGCGAGTGCCTTCGATGCGCGAACCCGTTCCGGCGGCGTGCTCGACGCAATCGCCAAGGCGCACGGTGCCACCGCGCGCCAGGTGGCGCTGGCATTCCTGCTGCGTCATCCCGAGGTGTTCGCCATCCCCAAGGCATCGAGCCCCGCCCACCTCGCCGACAACGCCGACGCGGCGGCTCTGCAATTGAGCGATGTAGAACTGAAACAGATCGACGCCGCGTATCCTTTGGGGCGACGGCCCCGCGGGCTGCCGATGATCTGAATAGGAACCGGGCGGTTTACGGGCTATGATGAAATCATTGACGCCGCACCACGTCGCAGGGAGCTCCATGGTCACACCCGCGAACAATAACTACGCACCCCCCAAGAGCGTCGTGGCCGACGTGCCCTTGGATGGCGATGCGCCCCGCAAAGCCAGCCGAGGGTCGCGATTTGCCGCCGCATTGATCGACGGTCTCTTGTTCGGCCTGCCCTTCGTACCCAGCTATATGATCGCAATACCGGCGCTCACACGCCGGGGGGCACCGCCCACGGCGCTCGCCATCGGTGCGGCCGTGCTTGCCAGCGGCTTCTGGATCTTTGCGGCCTTGGTGGTCGTGGTTTGCATCGCGGTGATCACCGGGATCCTGGTTTACAAGAACGGGCAGACCATCGGCAAGAAATGGCTTGGCATCAAGGTCGTGCGCAAAGATGGTTCACGGGCGGGGCTCGCCCGCATTTTCTGGGTGCGCTACCTGCTCAATTCAGTGATCGGATATGCGCTGGGCATAATCATCCCCGTCATCGGCCGGTCTTACGTGCTGGTGGATTTGCTGTTCATCTTCGGTCCCGCGACGCGCTGCTTGCACGACTACATTGCCGATACCATCGTAGTCGAGGCTTGAACGCACCGATCGACACCATCATCACGGCGGAAACGCCGGAAGGCATTGCCATGCAGATACGGCCCGCCGGATTCGCCGTGCGCGGCGCGGCGTATCTGACAGACTTAGGTGTAAGAACGGCCATCGTGGTGGTACTGATCAGCGCGCTGAGTGCCGGCGGACACTTTGGCGTCGGGCCGATGTTCATCGTCACATTCGTCGCGAATTGGCTCTACGGCATTATATTTGAATTGCTGCCGGCGGCGGCGACTCCCGGGAAGCGCATCTTTGGTCTGCAGGTCATCATGGCCAATGGCCTCCCCGTCACGCCGGCGGCGTGTGTCATCAGGAATCTGATGCGGGTGGTCGATTTCCTGCCGCTGCTGTACGCCTTCGGCGTCATCTGCATTTTGCTGAGGCGCGACGCACGGCGTCTCGGCGATCTGGCCGCCGGTACCCTGGTCACGTATCGCAGCGAAGTCGCCCCGAGCGGGGCTTTCGGCGCCGGCGCACCGATGCCCTCCCCCGTCGCCCTGTCAGCACGGCAGCAGGCGGCGATTGCCGCTTTCGCATGGCGGGTGCCCCGCCTCACGCCCGAGAGGGCGGAAGAAATCGCGGGGCTTGCCATTGGGCCCATCGGAACAGGTTTGGCGAATGCTCCGATGACTGAACGCTTGGTGGGAATCGCGCGCTGGCTTCATGGTCAGCGGCGCCGGTAAGCGGCGGCTTCGGATCGTATGACGCCGCTGGAATTCGAATCCTCGAACGCAGCCCGCTGGGGCGAGCTCGAGAAGCTACTGGAGTGCAATCAGCGGGAACTCGATCCGGAGCGCTTTCTGACGCTGTACCGGATGTGCTGCGAGCATCTCGCGCTCGCCCAGGCACGCGGTCTCCCACCCCATGTCATCGAGCGCCTGTCGATCGTCACCGGCCGCGCGCATCAAATCGTCTATCGGCAAAGCGATTTGGGCGGGGCCCAGGTCCTCCGTGCACTGACCGTTACGTTCCCGCGCAAGGTGCGCGCCCACCTGCCGTACATGCTGGCCGCGGCCACGCTGCTGTTCATCCCCGCGGTCATGCTCGGCATCGCAACCTTCGTGCGCCCGGAACTGGTCCTGTCCGTCGTCGACCATCGCACCGCCGCCGAGTTCGAGCACATGTATTCCCCGTCCGCTCAAGCGATCGGCCGCTTGAGGGATGTCGGCAACGACTGGGGCATGTTCGGTTTCTACATCATGAACAACATCGGAATTGCCTTTCAGTGCTACGTCACGGGCGTCGTCTTCGGACTCGGCAGTCTGTTCTTTCTCATTTCGAACGGCGTCTACACGGGAGCGATCGCGGGCTATGTCGCGGCACGAGGCTACGGGGGCACGTTTTTTACCTTTGTCGCCACGCACTCGGCTTTCGAGCTGACCGCCATCGTGCTGTGCGGCGGGGCGGGCTTGCGGCTGGGACGCAGTCTGCTCTTTCCCGGCCGGTTCCGCAGGCTGGCCTCGCTGCAGATCGCGGCGCGGGACACCAGCTCGATTGTCTTCGGGGCCTCCGTGATGCTGGTCATCGCGGCTGCGCTCGAAGCCTTTTGGTCTTCGGCCGCCTGGGTGGCGCCGGAGGCCAAAGCGGTGTGCGCCGCGGCTTGCTGGCTGTTGGTGATTATTTTTTTCGCACGGCGCCCGCATGCAGATTGAGTCGATCGACCTCGTCCTGCGGCCGCGCGGCATGTGGGAGGGCTGCGATCTCGGCGTGAGGTTGCTGCAATCCTGGCTGCGCTCCGTTTACACGAGTTACCTCAGTGTCGCGCTGCCCTTGTTCGCGATTATTTTGACTGCCTCCGGGATTGCGGGGTGGCTTCCCATGCTGCTCATCTGGATGGCGAAACCCTGGCTCGACCGGACCATCCTGTTCGCGCTGTCGCGCGCGCTGTTCGACACGGCAACCGCGCCGATCGATGTGTGGCAGGCGCGCCGCGAGCTCTGGTGGTCGCAATTGGCCGGGACGCTGACGCTGCGGCGATTGAGTGCGTCGCGTTCCTTCACTCAACCCATCCTGCAGCTCGAGAAGCTGCAGGGATCCCTGCGGCGCGCGCGCGTGAAGCAGCTGGCCGCGCGTCATCGCGGCGTGGCGCGGGCGATGACCCAGGCTTTCGCGGCAGCGGAACTGTCCGTGTTCTTGAGCCTGCTGTCTTTGAGGATCTGGCTGTCGCCTCACCACCCCGAGGCCGGCTCGCTGCTGCTTCAATGGGAGCGCGAAGTGTCGAACGGCCTGCCGGCGGCGGTGATCTACGCCGCC
>Ga0209611_10006105_pt1 | contig 19897 bp, 10 predicted proteins | sample S1TSphgellanicum_3_FD_187693 | JGI IMG/M metagenome (GOLD analysis project Ga0209611, IMG submission 187693) | Host-associated microbial communities from peat moss isolated from Minnesota, USA - S1T2_Fc - Sphagnum magellanicum MG (SPAdes) (version 2) | ecosystem: Host-associated > Plants > Peat... | reverse complement strand
AGAGAGAGTCTAGGATGCCCCTTTTTTTTTTTTTTTTCTTTTTCAATTTAAATCAAAAGTCCATGTCCAAATTCTCGCCACCTCCTTTGACCCCATCTTTCTAGTCAACTTGGCACCTTAGTCAAATTGAGTTTTTTTTTTAAGTTGCTTATAAATGGCCTATATTTTTGTAAAATACAACTTTGGTCAGAGTTTGTGTGATTGAGAAGCTTTTCCATATGTCCCCACACAATTCATGATGTCCCATTAGCTTAGGCCAAAATAGGTGATGAAAACAAACTATGCTCACCCAATGAGGAATTGCAACATGCACCCAATAGACCCAGTTTTTTTTTTTTTTGCTTTTGGGGACGAGGGTGGGGACTGTTGGAATATTTTCTGGTTCCCAATGTGTTTCCATCAAGTTCCCAAAAGGTTCCCCAAGATGTTCCCACATAGCACCAAACTTTTATTTATTGTATATGCTTTGGCCAAAGTTGAACCGTAATATATAAACTATAAAGTTGAGCCAAAGGGAAGCACATTTGTGCTTCTATTTATGTTATGGAACAATTTTTTTGGGGCTATGCATTAATCATCTATAAATTGCAGACTATGTATCCCACTAAACTTGGTGGTCATTGCAACTTGGAGTTCATTAGACAAAAAGAAATGCTAATAGGGTCTTACTTCAAATAGATTCTGACCTACCCAAAGACACTTGAAGACCATTTCCCCATGACAAAAGTGTCTAGTGGGTTTATGGCATGGTTTAGGGTTAGAGGTATAAATAGAGTCAATTGGTATGGTCCACTTCAAACATCAGCTATTCCAGGTCTGGAGAATTGAGCCTATATCAATTTGCATGACCCTATTTTTAATGTCAAGATCCCAGTGCACCAATTGTGGTTTCGTGTGAAAGAGATATGTTTTGTGAAGTTTGAGGACCCCTACAGATCAAAGGTCCTCTCGCCCCTAATGTAGGTACACTACCCAAAAAGAGTGGAACTTTTACATTGGATTGCAAAAGTTTTAGGTGCCTTTCACAATGAAACTCACATTGAAAATAGTGACCCAACTAGCATGTACAATATTAGTCCTATGCCTTAACCTCTAGAGGTTGGTGCACAAAACTGGACTCATAAAATGTCGGGTTCAATGAAAAATTCTTCACACAAAATATAATTGTTCACATAATATTGCTGTAGTTAGTTGGTTGGGAGAATTTGGAGGCCAGGACATACTTGTTCGATCGATCTTTGCCAACGTTCAAACTTCAGAATGATCAGTCACAGAACAACTGGCCATCGCAGAATGATGGAATCTTGTAAACAAGATATTGCTTTCTGAACTCTCTCTCTCAATGTCGGTTGCTGTCTCCTTAGCAGCATCTTAAGTTGCCATCCAGCATTTGCCTTAACAGATGCTCATTAGACATCTCATGCCTGCCTGTCTGGAGTTGCCAGCTTATTAGACATCTTGGGTAGTGTTCCCCTTTGATTCTGTTATGGAGAATTCTTTGTTCTATGCACTCGTTTGCTGTTACATATCTTGTTATAAGAATTCTATATCATTACATGAATGAGGTGATCCTGATACATGACATTGTAAACTCATCCTGAAACTTATGGATTCCCTAGGGAGTTCTTTATCCAAGAATGGTGATAAACCCCATTTCGTGTCATCCATCTGAAATATGATAAATTCCACATGTGGATTGAAAAATCAGTTGCAATTGATGAAGATTTTATGTGGGATAGCTAACCTTGAATAACAAATGCTTGAAAAAAGCAGTGTGTTTTTTTGGGTGTCAAAATTTTACACAAAGGACTGGGTACAAAGGACTTTTTTAGGGGAAAAAGCAGCAAAGTTGCCATAGATTTTGGAGGAAAAAAAAAGCCTGAAGTCACCATATTTAGACAATATATTCTTCAAAACAAAGCAGGATCCTAAAAAAAAGACTTACTTTACTATCTGACCTCTAACCACCAAATTTGGCTCATTCCTCTTGTGGATGATTGCAAGTCCACCTACCTCAAATTGGAAAAACAAAAGAAGCTTCACCAAAATGCCAAGTTATTATTTTGGTAGAAAATACAGGAATGGCTTTTGGGTGGGCACAATTGTAGTTAGTATGTTGAGAGTATGTTGGTGAGATGATCCATAATTGGTCCAATGTCTGAGGAGATCTAGGTGGGGCATGTACAGGAATCTGGTAGAATCCAGCTGGAACTTAACTTCTTCAACAAGTTTCAAAATATCCAATTATAACCTATTCCAACAACCCATTTGACATGCACCTCCAATTTTTGTCTTCCACACACTAGCCTAATTGGAAATGTTTACTAAATTTTACAATGTTTGAAAAGCTTGCAGGACACTCCTCATATGCATGTAAAGCAGGGGCAGATAAAAATTTCTAATGTATCTGGAGGGGACTTGTATTCATCAGACTTTCTCTTGTGCAAAGGAAGCCACATTTTGAAAAGCAGAATGCATGTTGAATCATTTCTCATGATACATGGTGATTGATTACCTATTGTCCCTATTCCTGAAATAAGCATGCTTCTGCTCTGCCACAAGCAGGCGGTTACTTCAGGAACTCCCCACCTCTTAAGAAATGTGCTCTCTATATTCAATCGTGTCTGTCACATGGACACTACAGTTCCCTCCTCTCCTTCTCAGTCCCTTGGCTCCAGTGATTGCTCTTTGTGGGTCATAATTCACTACTACTACTAATTGTACTACTACAAGAGTGACTCTCTGTTTCTGTTTCAAGGGTGTCCCAGAGGGCCCCTCAAAACCATTCATCCGGAGGCTATTTTGCCATTTGCAAGAATCTATTGCATAGCTGTGCAATGTGGAGTGAACTAGAATACCATCGTGGTCGAAAGTAGAATATAGGATTTGCATAGATTAAAGAATGAGTTCCAATTTAGAGGAGAGAGACTGTGCCATATCCTGGTTTGAGAGCTCTCATGATTAGTAATATAGAATTCAAGACTGACTTGGTCAGAATTGCCACCCACCTGCAAACTGAACTAAATACTAAAAGTTTAGGGGAAATTCCCATAGTGGTAATGTACCTCCCATTCTTTAAGGAGTAGGTGCAAAATTCTAGGAGGGATATTCATGGACACAAGGTGTCTTCAAATACACAAAGAAATTTCTCTAAGCTGTGCAAGCTAAATACTGTTGAAGAAAGCCAGTTTGCTGATCTAGATCCTCATCAAAGGCTACTAAGAAGAGTACATCTTATAAGTTTGTCTTAAAGGCTTAATAAACCCTACATGCTTTCTTCCATTCTATGGATTTGATTGCACATAATGAATGGTACTTGAAACTCTGCAACTACAGTCAGTGAATTTGTTTTGAGGAAAAAAAAACTACTGGAAAAAGGGTTGTGTTTTTTAAGTGTCAAACGTGTTTCTTTTAGCAAAGTTTCACCATTCTTTGAGAATTCAAATTGACAAATAAAACATAATAGTTGGGATGATGAGATTAATTGACAAACAGTCTCCATTCCTTTTTTGATGGGCAATATTTTTTCTACCAGTCTTTGCACGGGGTTGTTGAGTTTCAGCTGGTCTTCTAATGGTCTTCTAATTGAGAAAACAATTTTAAAACAATTTTTGAACTAAGGGTAGCCCCACACACATTGTGGGAGCATGTTTTGGATGTACAATAATAAAAACTTGTGTCGGTTTGGTTTTTAAAATGGTTTTGAGACATCATACTTGCACACGATGTGATGGTTGAAAAAGGCCATTGCATAGTTCAAATCTTGCTATGGATTGATTAGATTGTTTGATTGGTCCCCATGGCACAATCTCTCACTCCTATTGGTTGGTCAAATTGTCTAATTGGTCCACTTGTTTTGTTATCAACAATCTCATCCTTTTCAAAGTCACACTTTCAAGTTTATGGGTGGAGCTTAGGATATATGAATATGTTATAATAAATCCAAAATATTGAAACAAGCCTAGATACCCAACATGGATGGAGCCTCTCTAAGAAAAGGAAATTAAACTTCAATACTTTATTGAACAAAATCAAATCATATCTTCAAAGGGGAATATGTCCTATCAATTTTCAACTTCATCAACTCCTCTTTTCATTGCTTGAATCTTGCATAAATTTATTCAAAATGTGATCCATAATCAATATTGAAAAACTAATGACAAAATAAGAAGTGCTCAATTCAAGTGTATAGACAAAACAAGATAGACAATCAACATGTCAGATGTACAAGAAGAATTCAAGAGTTGAGATACTTTTACTTCACATATTCTTTCATTCTTAACGAAGAGCTAACCAATCAATATCCATTACATCTATTCTGCAAAATGATATGCACATCACTGTATCCAAAGTATTTTACTTAAAGGAGGAAGCATTGAGCTTGACAACTTGTACCCTTTGCATAACAATCTACCTAGTTCCATAATTTCACATGGGACCATGAATTTCAAACCATGAACTGCATTTTACACCGGAAGCCTCAAGTCTTACCCTTTTCAATGTTAATTTGGAGTTGAGAAACCCACGGCCTTTAACCAATGACCCAACCTTCAAATCAGAGTGGATTTTCTCTACACACTTATTTTCTACGAATCTATTAGGTTGGTTTGATTGAAGGGCAATAAACTGGGGCTAATAACAGGCCCTTCCCTATACACCAGACCCAGATGGGTTTATTGTTCATTCCATTTGCCCCGGAGGAGTTTTTGCATGCAAATCATCTCAATCATCACCTTCCTTCTTTTTGGAGCTTCAAGTAGAGAGGGAACTCATTTCATGGTCCCTTGATGTTGAATCATAGTATTGTTGTTCCTCTTTTAGTTCTTCATTCAATGTTGTCAATTTGACACCCAAGGTTATCTACTCTTTTCATCTCTAAGTTTTAACAATGGATTTTGCCATCTCCACTTGAGAAACCTACATTTTCAACTCCTCTTATTCTATTTTGATCTCCATAACTCTCTTCCCAAGCTCTACCTTCTATAGCCATCTTCTCTTTTGTGACTCCCCTTTAGAGACTCTCTTTTTCAACTTTGCTCCCAACAACCTCATGCAAAACATTATATTTACAACCATCAAACCCTAATCATTATAAAAGAGAAAAAAATCAAGTTGTGTGGACCTAGAGAATTTAGGCACCATAAAAAAAACTAACCTTGTTCCCAGGGTTTTGACATTAGGGGTAAGAATTTCCTTAATACATTTCATCATTTAAGAGAAATAATTTCCTTAAGATTTAATATTTTCAAAAGTAATTTTATTATTGTGGAACCTTAAAAAGTATTATGATAATGAAGTTTATTTCAGTTTGGGTCAATAAATTGACTTTCAACTAGCCTATGTGCATATGATTGAACGCTTGTAAATGGCACTACATAATATAATAACTACTCTTGATTGGCTAAATTAAATGATTGGTCCAAATGACTATTTTTAAATCTCACCTTTTATTGTTTGTTTTTGTGTTTATGAATTGAGGTTGGCAAACAATTAGAAAGTGATCTTGGATGCAATAAGCACTACAACAAGCATTTGGGATAAGGGGTATATGTGGAGCTAATACCCACCACTATCAAAATGGTATAAACACTATTTTTTGGATGAAAGTATAAGTGGCAATCAAGTAGTGTGAAACTCAATTTGAGCCCATGGATATGTGCCTTTCACAAAGGAAAGGCCAATAAAAGAAAATTGATTAATTTTTTTATTGGCCAACCATAATGATTTTCCAAGATGGTGATATTTAAATAGTCTATCATTTTTCATGTTCACTTCTTCATGTTTATGGGTGGGGATGGGGGAAAATCAAAGACTATATGCTGGATGTGATAAACCCTAATCAACGCCAAAGCATGCGGTGTGTGGCTGGCTAGAAACATGAACTAGTATCCATGGCATACAATTAACTAATTATGGTGTTTTGGATGGGTGACAACATTTGCACATATGGCAAGCAAATAAATATTGAGAATAATTATTTCCAAAAAATTTGCATGACCAAATATATGTTAACTATGCAAAGGCCAATGATAAATACAAAAATGTCAATTGTAATCCTTATTTTCAATTGCATCTGAAGTTTAAAACAACTAAACCTAAATAAAATCAAACTTTTTGAAAATGAAGAAATTTTGGAGGGTTTCAAATCCTCAAAATTGAGGAAAATAAACAAATCAATCAAAATCTTCAAATTGTCATGTTTTCAGTGTGTAGCCATGAATATGCAAAAGGTCAATGAAAGATTTGTACTTCATATCTGGTTTATAACCAGATTTGGCTAAATCTTCTTATTGAGGATCTTTACTTTTTCTACATCTTGCTATGGATGATGGTGACTTACAGCATCCCCACCAGTGCTCAGTATGCACACTAAAATCAGATGGAAAAGAGCTACCATATGCCGGTTTGGCTCTGGAAAATGGTTTCTCTCCTGCATATTTGCTCAGTTTGCTGAGGCTGGTAAAACGCGCAGCAAAGGTGCAAAGGTGTGCACCTCTTAGAGAAGAGTGTGATAAATATGATCTGAATGCTGGTCCCTGTTTTCGATTGGGCAATCATAATGATTGGTCCAGGTGGTTTGCTATTAGTAGTCCCCCCACCTAATTGCAGTCCTGGTTTCTGTTTGTGTGTGGGGTTGCAAAAAAAGTCATTAACTAAACTTAGATGTGAGAAATTTATTGTGCAAGGTCACATACTGAGCACCACTGGGGACACTCTATTAGGCTACATGAAGAGATTCCTAAAAAACACAATGAAAAGGAGTTGAAAAGATATTATAGGTAGTTCAATGCATTGACTTGAAGGTAAATGATTGTTCAAGAGGAAAATATTTTTAAAAACAGCATGTGTCAACAAGGGTGGGTGTCAGAAACTCCATAAATAAATAGATAAATAAATAAATAAATAGCTAAATAAAATTACTTAAAGCATAACTACTTAAAGCTTCCTCCACTTTTTTCTCTACAACAATTGAAAAGGTTCCTTAAGAGTTCCTCAAGTTTCCTTGGGTATAATAGAAAAGGTTCCCCTCACCTTGTTTATGGTCGGCACATTTGTTGTTTCCCCCTTGGAAAAGCTGAAAGCCCATGTGGATGGGTTGGTTGGAAAACAAAACCAACCATTCTCCCCCCTCCCCCCCTTGTCCTTCTAGTGACAAAGCATGAGGGTGGCCACCAGCCACCGGCCAAAAGCCACCGGCCAAACTCACTCATCTAGGGTGGCCATGCACCGGCCAACGGCCCCCCTTTGAAAAGTAGCCAATGCACACTCTTGGTTTATGTCAGTCATTGGACCACTATAAGTGGGGAAGTGGGGGCTGTTACAGTTGAAAACCCGACCTCATACTCCTTCCACAGCACCCACCACCACACCGTCCACTGGATGTGCCCATTGTGACTCAGTTGTGGATGAACTTTAACTTGAGTGGATATCTAGTTCATAAACAACCCCACTACCTATTAACAATCTGCCACTAACAAAACCAACTAAGCAATAGAGCTAACCATGGTTAGATAAGGAACTGGAACCCAACAGAAAACTTGTTTCTTGACCTCTTACCATCCATCCTTCATGGTGTGCTAGTGGGTGCTGGTTCATTTTGTTGGCCCATTCTATGCACCAAAGCATATTGTAGGTATTAAAGAGTGCACACAAGTTCAATGTTCTTAGAGGACAACCATGGCCTACACACAAGTTTTTTTGCTGGATTTTTTTTTTGAATGTGTCTGTCTGTTTGGATGAAATTTGAATGATTTTCAAATGGACATGCATGCAATGCACTAACTTAAGATTGTGACCTTTGGAGTGAAAGCAACAGAGGATTCAAATGTGATGCAGAGCATTTTATACCACTTCATCAAATACCCAACTTTTATAATTTATAACCCAGGTCAAATTATAAAGGATGAACATGGAGCTAGTTGGCAGAGTTTAGGAAGTTATCAATGGATGCATCTATGAAAATTTCATCCAAGGACCTTCAGAAAGGGGGAAGGTGGATGAAAAAGGTATTAATTGGGAAAAGAGGGTAAATTGTTTGGGTTGGAAAAGTAAAGAATTATGCTAATGGGGATTCCTGGATTTATATATTGTTCTCTTTATTCATCCATTTATCTCAATTTTCATGCATTCATCGATTGTCTCATTTCCCTAGGTTTGTTTGTCCATTGTCCTGTTTGAGTTTGTCCAACTTCCTCAACTTTATTCACTCTTCAACTTCCTCATTTGAAATGAATCTAATGAATATATAATATTTTCAAATAATTTTCAAATTTGAAGAACACTACTTAAAATAGTGTAACCAATGCTTTTAAACATTTTTAATAGAGTATAAGTAACCCTAATCCAAGTGGGCACATGTTCTACTTTGAATGCACGCCCAAATGCCGTTTGTCTTGGCAGCACATCCTCTTTAACTGTATATTGTTAAACTCATGTTTGTCATGTGGGTTTAGAAGAAGATTTGCATATGAATTTACTTGCTTGTATTAAAAAACTTGAACTTGAATGTTTTTTCAACATAGACAAAGGCTTTTGAATACTAAGTAGAAAAAAAGGTCCAAATAGTCAAATGTGAAACTATGATTGACATCATATGACACATGCAAATTGTACTCCATCATTTTTTCAACCAAGAAGAGTTTCAACAAGTCAATTTCATGTTTTGGGAACTATCATGGGCTCTCCTATATACACAAATTGGTCCTTACCAAGTTGTTTTGTTGAATGGTTGATAACCACATTGAAGAAATGCAAATCCCAATCATATTTGTTGTTTGGAGCTTTCCTAAGGGAAAAGACATGTATTGCCATTAAATGATTATCCTAGCAATTGTTCCTCGTAGCTTTGGCAAAGGGTTTTTTACAAAAGTAAACAAAGATTACCATGAGAACAATGCACTAATAAGTTACCAAATTAGTTTGCTCCTATTTGTTCAAAACAATTCGCAACTAGGGACTTGCTTCAAGATCACTTGTTAGGAATTCATTACACACAACCAGTGCATTCAAAGAAGCTATAAATAATTAATCATTGGCCATAACAATTCTTCTAGCTTCTTAACATTTTTGAAAGGATGGTTGTTAAAGGTTGGAAGAGGAGTCTTATTATTAGTTAAGTTAGCTTTGATATATTTGAGTTGTTAATGGAGCTCCTGAATGTATTCTTATTACATTTTTTCTTATCTAGTCAATCCCAACAAGTGTTATTCCAAGTTTTTGATTAGCAAGTAAGCTTTTTCTTTTGGGGGGGGAGGATAACAAAGACAAAAAAAAATCCATTACAAAAGGGAACCTAACAATCAACCAAGCTAGGGAATGGAAGGAACCTCCCAAGGCTAGGTGGCAAGAAATTAGTGAAAAATTGTATTGTTAAGAGGTTTAATGTAATGTCAACTAGTGTATAGCTACCACTTGTCACAAATAATCAAGTAAGAACCCCACTTAGAATTAAAGTTATCTAGTAGGTCTTCCTTATATTTAAGGGCATTTCCTATACCTCAATGGGTTTCCCTTTAAGCTACTATGCCACAGTCAAGAAGATTATCCCAAGTTAATTGTTGTACTTATTCATAACTTCAATCTTCAAACTTAAAAACCTTATCATCATAATCTAAACAAATAATTCACGTTTTCATTCCTCTTAATAAGTTCCACACTATATTTGAACTTATGAGGCTTGTTAAGAAGCAATATGCTTAGTATTGATTGTTGCCAAGTGAGAGCATGTAAGGGCCCATTCCTCCCCAACCATGGCTCCAATCAATTGAGGATGCTCGTTGCCTAATCCCATGCTTTGTGAGTCCACAAACAATTCTAAAATCTATGTAAAATAGATTTAGGAATCGGTGGTGGGCAATATGGGCAACTAATAACCAAAGTGGGATCCATTCTGGCTCAATGATTGATAGGAATTGCATGGTGCAAAAGAGTCCAGAAAAAGCCACAAGCTAGTGATCTATTCATATATGAAGTCATGAAGGGTCAATGACGCCACTTGACATTCAAAGATTTTTGAAACTTTCATTGATTTCTCAAGAATTTTTGACCTTGGGTTGTTGTATAGTCAATTAAAGGCGTTTTTATCTTGCCATGTCCAAAGATTAAGGTCAAATTCAAATAAATCTAATCTACCATAAAAAAGAAAGTAAAGCTTCTTAAGAGGACCATAGGAAACTAGGCCTAACCTAACCTTTTGTGAAAACCATGGGAGCCTCCTCTCCTCCTCAAGAGTACAGAACATATTTGAATCTTGAGTGAAAATGCCTAATTGCACTACAATTTTGTGTTTTGGAGTGGTCAATGGGAGGTCAAGTAGTGAAATTTGGCCTTCAAAGCATTTCCTTGAGTGTTCAGTACATGGCCCTCCACTGAAAATATTGAATGAAGTTTAGCAATCATATCCATTGAATCCACTAGAAAACTAATGTAACCCTAGAAAAATGCACAAAGCCCTGGAGTAGCCCTGGAAGAGTTTTAATACATATAGTCAAATCATAGTTATCGATTGCTCCCTGCTTCCTATTGGCTAGATAGTTCGATTGGTCCAAGTGGGTTGCTATTAGTAGTCTCTCACGTATTTGTAATCCTAGTTTTAGTTTTATTGGTGGGGTTGGAAAAAAGTAAATAACTAAAACTTGGATTTGAGAAACGTTTTTGCAAGGTCACACATACTGAGCACTTCTGGAGATGCTCTCACATTCCTAAACAAGGCAAATGGCCCATTGTCATTTGTAGCATCAAAGATTCCAACCCAATCCTCCTTTACAATAGTGCTTAAGGGTGAGTCTATTGGTGAAGCATCATCAAAGCATAAAGTGTCTAGAATTTGGGTCTAGTAACCTTGTTCAACCTCAACGAGACGATGTAGTTTTTGAGCTTGGGACCACGATAAAGGAGCAAATCTGTCTTTTACCAAAATTGTCATTTTTCCTCTAGACCCCCTTGCTATATAGTTAGCCAACTCCTTCCGTTGACTACCTAAATCAGTTTCTTGTACACTCCATCTTCCACCACAAATTGGCATGTAATTTCACTACACCAAGCCTTGGATTAGTCTTCCATTGTTTTTGTTTCAATGCTTTTGATTTTAGTTTGTTCTGAACTAATTGTTGTATGAATTCACTAACCTTAGACGTGACTTGAATGGCTTGTCTATTTCCACAAATGTTTTGTCTAGGAGTGAATTGATGACTTTTGTTCATCCTTTGTATGAAAGTTGCACAAGAAAAGTTGGCAATTGGAACCTTCATCTTTCTTTATCATTAGATTTGGTTAAATCATTTTATGGTTCACCACCACTATAACTACATCAGAACAATTGAAAAGAAGAAAACTAGTTACATGATGTATTTACACTAAAGTAAACTTTGCAACAAATAGTTCTTCCAATATCTTTTTTCTCTAACATGAATGTGTTGAACAAATAGCCAAGGTTTATTGGTCTAGTCACTTATGGCAAGACATTGATATAGACTCATCTTCAAAAGGACCAACATGTGTGCAACTCCACTTGCAACTCAAGAAGAGGCTATGTGCATAATAAAAGAAAGCAAAAGAAAAATTCCTCTCCATTGACTCCCTTCATTACTACCTAATCTGAAGCTAAAATAAGTTCCAATTAGTAGGTGAACCATTAAGCAAGCATGATCAAAAACACACAAACAAACATCCCTCCATTCTCTCTCAAACATTCAATAACCACAATAATAATCCCTTTGAAAGTGATTCAGAAAAAGGAACATGAAACCACCTAGATTGGAACCACCATAATTTGTTGTTCCTACTAAGGAGATAGTGAGAAGATGAGTTCAACTAATTGAGCAGTTGATTGATTTTGATGATAAGTTATCATTCGAGAACAAGGATAGATGAATTTACATTGAAACCCTGAAAGACAAAGGCTTGTAACCAGAGTTTTTTTGTGCAAAACTACTGACATTTATCACTCCATCCCTCTTGGGATGCTCACCACTGACTTGGAAACAGAAACTTGAAAAACAAAAACACTAGTAGCAACTTAAAAGCATTACAATAAGAGTGAAAATTATTTTAAAACAAAAGATGACAAGAAGAGCCTTTAGCATGCAGGTTAACAATATATAAAATGAGTGGATGGCCACCACACCCTTAAAACAAACGAAGCCTTGCAACCCATTCAAATGTCACAGGAAGAAAGAGCATTACTCAAGAACATGAAACAATATGCAAAGCATGTGTGACTTTTGTATACTGATAGGTACTACAATGGCATAAATATTAATCTGTATAGTGACTTGTTGCACCCATGGTATTGAAACAAGTTCAGAACCAATATCTCTTATTTGCAAGCTGTCCTCATCCTGGCTTGATAGGAATACATAGTGGCAGCTCTGTAAGGGGAGTATAAACTAACCACCTGATTATACTTCTACTTTTGAAATGATCTTGACAAAGCATATGGGCATGCCTTCTTCAATCCTTCAGTTCTGACCTTTTTAGCTGAATGTGTTGGAACCAGTTCTAAACTTGGTTGCTCAGAATTGATCAGGCTACATTTCATTTAGCCATTAACTGACTAGGCTGATAACGAAGCAGTAATATGGAGTCCCAGGTTATCAATTGATCAATAACAAAGTAGGACATTCACTGATTCAAGAGTCCAGAACCAAATTTCACTCATATTGCCAAATGCAGGGCCTCACAATGGCAATTCAAATGGAAAATCCACACAAAGAATTGGGATTCATACCTCACAATACAGTGACTGCAGCTCTGGAACAGGCATTCCATAGCTCCGGAACAAATCAATGCCATGAGCATATCTTGCAAGAACACATCAAAATCACCAAAATCCACAATTCCTTCATGACAGAATCAGAACTGGAACTGCATTTCCTTAGTGTAACCAAGAGCATCGCAGTGGCCAGCTATTGCCTTGTTCATGGGAGGGGGTCCACACCGCAAAATCTGGAGACACAAATTGTCACTCAGGCAACTGTTCAACAATTTTGTCTCAACCTTTCTTATCCAAAAAAACTGTATTTGAATGATGTCGCCTTATGGCATAGCTACTCATTTTCTAATTTGCAGGAGATTAAATATCCCATCCCCTGAAAGTGTACATGATCAGGAGTATATTGTTTTCAGCCAATATGACCAGGTGGGGGGGAAGGGGAAGAATAAGCTTCTGATTTATCCCTAGTTTACCCCCACCAATTCGCCAAGTGCAACAGGTCAAAGGAGGAATCTTTACCATCAATACATTATGAATTGTGTATGGACTAAAATAACCTACCATTAAGCAAAAGTTAAGAAAAATATCACTGAATCTTCTTGCCATCTCAGAATAATATAGAATTGGGCTAAGAAACTATATCACAGTACCCATTGGAAGTAGGTGGATGGGTCGCATATATTACCTGGACATCATCAGCTGGTGGGGGAAGGTTAGCCTCCACCATTCCTTTGGAGACATATCCAACACCACCATTCCATTGCACGGGAGGCTGCACAAACCGATGCCATCTTGTGAAAATCCATCCTCATGTTGTGTTTAACCTCACCAACATTAACTAAATGGGTTGCACACAGCTCATTTAGCAAATGAACAATATCCAATATGATAACAAAAACCAAGCTTGGCTATGTAGCTGATCCTAATGATTCCTGCACTTAAAATAGTTCATAACCACTCCAGCCCAAGACAGGCTGGCAAAACCAGCTAGTACAAACTGGTTGAAACTCATGGCATTGTCATCCCTACAGTTACAGATAACAGTGACATGACCATGGGATAGTAATAGGCAGATACAAACATTATTTGCAATCAGATCTGGAGTGAAACTCTCTCTGAGAACAACCATAGCATTCTAAACTCCGTGTTGAATTCAACAATCTGGGTTGTAAGGAAAGCCTGGCTTCACACATAAATCTCAAGTCAATGTCAATAGTAGTAGCAATTAGTTCCAAATTGGTGCAAAACAACCATTTGGCATAACAAAGCAATTCTCTATGAAAGCACTTTACCTGATTGAGGACATAGTAAACTTTGAATTGGTCAGGATAATCCAATGCAAATCTGTCCAGATCCTCCTGTCATACAAATTGCCCCTATAATCAAGCATATACCATGACTGGCAGTACAGATAGTGCCAACAGTAAAGAAATGTAAAGTAACCACACCACACCACATCTATAGGCAGCTGCTGGGTTGATTCCTTGCATGAACAGCCACCCATTACTTGTAAGGGCTATTTAATTCATCTTAGTATCCAATCAAATAATCAAAGCCTCTTAGCAAAAGGTTTATCTCCAGAACTTTTCCAGCCCAACTATCTGTGAAAATCCTAGGCATCCCCTGGTGTGAAGTTGTTCTAATTGTCTGGTCATAGGACAAAGACTTGAGTGTCAGACATGCATCATACTTGAGTTGGAAAGAGAACAGGAAGGGCCTTAATCTACCTGAGATGTGGACTCTAGTGGCTGAACTAATCAAAACAAAATTAAGACAGCAAAGATTATAAATTGGCACCTTGAGTAGAATGTCATCATAAGTGACATTAGCATAGATCAAATAAATCTTTGTCTTGTCCTCTGGATTCTCCAAAATTGCTCGTGCCACCTGGACCAGACACATTTACAGACATATTAGCAGCAGCTCATTTGGTGCTGTATGGGACTTATGATCCCATACTACATTCTGACAATGGCTCCATGAATTTTAACCATCAAACTATTGACACCCAGATTGAGAGCTCTGGACTCTGGAGCTCTGGAACTTGACTTGTTCTACTATATCACAAAGAATGGGAAATCCCCATGTAGGATAATGCATTGCTTCTGGGCATCATTCATAGCTCTAGATTTCCCACTTATGTGGCAAAGGACAAGCCTCTACAGAAAGAAACAAACTAGTGTGTCTAGTGTAAAGCACACTATTAAGATCCGTTCCTTGACAAGATGGAGAACATTTTTGAAGAGGTTAGCAAAGAGGGCAGCAGACCTGGTACATGGGGGTAATGCCAGTTCCTCCTGCAATCATGCCAAAGGCCCTGACTTGATTGGGCTTGTAATGGAAGCGCCCCTACACCTCACACACCAAGATTTCAAAACACATTGCACCAGTAGCCTCAAAAGGCTTTCAAATCTCAACTTGCAATGTAAAACTCCAGTAAATACTTCAAGAAAACCCAAGGTCATGTCCAAATTTTTTTTTTAATGCAGCTTCCCAAGGCCTGTTTGCAAAACCAATGCCTTTAACATGGGCAAGTCTCATAACTTATACCATATGACATTCAGATGAGCATTAAAAAAAGGCAAAGTAGCACTGATTAAAAAGCTACATCTAGGTCATACCTTGGGACCCTTAGCAGAGAGGTAATCACCCTCCTTCATTCTGCCAAAGTAGGCCGACACTTTACCTTCCTTGTAGACCTGCCAGAACATTTATCAATTGCTGTTGGTCAGAAAAATCAGAAGTTTTCCATTCCTAGATTTGAGTCAACCTGAACAGAATTGAAAGATGACCCCATGATAAGGTATAGAGATTTCAGATCTACCAACATAAAGCAACATGACACAAGCCTGAAAAAGAGGAACCCACCCCTAAAAACCAGAGAAACCAAAACAAGAACAGGACTGAGGCGCAGTTTAATCTAAAGAGATGTCAGATTCCAGGATTTCCCATACAAAAGAGGAGGTGATAATTGAAAGACATTGCAAGAGAAGCTAACAAAACAACTTGCAGCAACAGGTACTTCTCTGTATTCCTTGCCTATGTTTTACTACAGTATCACAAACCTCTAACATACTCTGATAACCCTCAGATCCAACTTTCAGATCAAGTTTGATCAATTTTCGCACACAGACAGAGGATGAAAAGATTTGAAATTAGTTAGTCCTGCCTCTGCTGTCTGTGGAACAAGCTTGACTTCTCACCTTGACAACCAACTCAAAGAAGCCAACATCTGAGTCAAGTGTAGTTGGTGTATATGGCCTCACAACCTCTGCCCCATCAGTGTCAAATCCCCTGCAGCAAAACACACTCAGAACTGAATACAATATGTAGCATTCATTTCCAACCAGGACCCATGGATAGTGTAGAATGCACAAAAATCCAGCTGACTACAGAAATGTTTGGAACTCTGACACTACTGCAACTAAATATGCACTTTCTATGCTGTATTTGTGAACACTATGTAGGAGACAATTTTGGTCCTCATTTCTGGAGACACCTGCACAACCCCACATCAGCAGTGGGCTATGCAAAAGTACTCACCTGCAAACTACCTTTTTCATCACCTCTTCTAATGGGACCTGCAGGTCATACTGCTCCAGCAGGAGATACTTTACAAATCCACTATGAGTGAGTGCTGTCTTCACAGATGTATGCATGATTTTGTGCATAGTGCTGCATGAAGACTGTTTGGTGTACAGCAATGATCCTGACTGACCTTGAACTGGCCTGACAGAATAGCATCTGCGGGTGGAACTAGGGGACAATCTGCCAGGTGACTAAGTCTGCTGAGAAACTTCAAATTGGGACATATGGATGTCAAGTGATTACACAGGAAACAAATGTAAAATACTGAACAGAAGCCAGACATGCAAGAAGGGCTGTTAAGAACATTGAACTTGACACCTAAGATATCAGCGTCCTATGTTACAAGAATCAGCAAGATATCTACCCATCATTAGGTTTTAAGATCCAAAAGTGCAAGAGAAGAAGCAGATCAGGGGGCAACAAAAAGGATGTGGTTACATGCAGCTGATGTGCTGGCCAATGGGAAGACCAAGCACTGATTTTGGAGTAGGCAGTGCAAAATGCAGCTTCACCACGTTGTGACTCACTTGTTCCTTCTTTGCCAGCTTGAACTTCAGCCATTTGTCAGGTTTCAGCACCGCTGCATGATACCAGAGTCCAATTCATTATCTTCCTGGTTACCAGAGCCACTTTCTTTCTATTTATCTATTGACCTTTCGTTCACAAAGCTGACCATAAAATGCACATTGTACTCCATAAAAGGATCTGTCAAGAAGACAGCTTCAACTCTATCAATAAAGACCAGAGATCCCATATTCCTGAGTAGCAATTATTCAACAAAACACAAACTATTGCCAAGCAGAAGAAGCACATCATTATTGTCCAAAGACATTAAGTATCAGTGTCCTGAACTACTCTAAAGAACTGGAGTTTTTACCTTCCTTCACAGAGCAAGGCCGATTGCTTGGCTTTCAATTTTTAGATACAGAATCTGATCAGCTAATCATCATGAACTTGCTCTAAACCCTGGAGATTGAAAGCACTTCAGTCTTCCTTATATGAATCCACAATTTCTATCACATGATTTCTAAATCGCAGTTCCACATCCTAAAGTTTGGATAGTTAAAACCTACTGTCAATAACCAGAAACCAGATCATATATTCCACTTTCATGCTCATATTCTCAGCTCTAGTCTGTCACTATTTTGGCTTATTTCCTACACAACTGTCTTCTATGTGCAGCGACATCATTATCACCATCATCATCATCATCAACAACAACATCATCGTTCAACAAGAAGTGCAAGCCCAGAGTAAATACAGATACAGACAAAAGAAAAGAGAGAGCATTCAGAATGTAAACCAGATCATATATTCCACTCTCATGCTCATATTCTCAGCTCTAGTCTGTTGCTATTTTCGATCATTTCCTATAAGACCATCTTCTCTATGAGCGGCAACATCATCATCATCATTCAACAACAAGCGCAAGCAAGCAATAAATGCAGACGAGAGAGAGAGAGAGAGAGAATCAGAATGTCAGCATGTTGAGAGAGGGACAGACTGAAGAAATCCACTCTCATGCTCATATTCTCAGCTCTAGTCTCTTGCTACTTTGTCTTATTTCCTAGAAGACCATCTTCTCTATGTGTTGCGATATCATCATCCTTATTCAACAACAAAGCGCAAGCAACGATTAAATGGAGACAAGAACAAAAAGAGAGAGCATTCAGAACGTGATCATGTTGAGAGAGGGACTTGACTGGAAGAAATCCTTACTTGCAGGCTTCCGGTTGGAGTACCAAATGTAAACCGTTGCGGCAACGAGAACCACCAACGCCAAGCCCAACCCGAGTTGCGTTGCCTTGTCCTGCTGCAGCAGTTGCTCCACCAATCCCGCCATCTCTTCCCAGCGTCCCTCGTCTCCTCGTCCGCGTCCCTCTTCGCTCTCTCTCTCTCTCTCTCGCACGCACGCACACAAGTGCACAAGAGCTTACGCAATGCAGAGAGAGGAGGGCGCTCTTCTTTTTCTCTTCACAATCTTTGTCTTCTTTCTGGCAATGTAAGTAGGTTTAACACAAGTGATAGCCATTTGACCACCAAACCAAACACAAGAATCAAAAAGAAAAAGAAAGTACGTACCGAGTACCTACCTACCTACCTACCTACCTATCTTCCTCTTCTTTTTCCTTTTTTTTTTGGGGCTGATGGCATTTTTGGGTAGGCTAACATCACTTCAACTTAAGTCAAGTCTGTCTTTCTCTTGTGGAAACAATTAAAAACATAGACACACACCTACGAGTCTTGCTGGCTATATTTAGCCAAAAATACCATATTAAAAATTAAAATGGGCTAAAATTACTAGCTTTTTGAGATTTTCAATAGCCGTACTTAGACCACAATTTAAGAAAAATCGCCAGATTTTCATACATGGTTCAATTAGGTAGCCAAAAATGTTTTAAAAATATTACTTTCATATTTAGCTTGCGGTAGCCAAATTTGGTTCAATCTTCCTAATGCATCATCACCACTTTGGCTAGCATCATGTTTTTAAGTCAATGCTCTCTTTTGGAACACAAAAAGATACACGCACACAATTTTATATTTGCCAAAACTTATATTTTGTGGTGACATTTTTAAAAAATATTTTTTGAAGTTATTATAGCCACTTGACCACCACATTGGACTCAAATACTCTTTAGAAACCTTTTTTTTTTAAAAAAAATCATTTGTGACGGAATTCTTGGGTATCATCATCTATTAAGCCCTAAATGTCTCAAGGTGGACCAAATTGGTCCACTTTTCAGTTATTATTTTGTCTTTCTCTGAAGTTTTAATTTTTGTAAAAACAAAAAGTAAAAATGAAAGAGCCCTCATCATCCCAACCCCATCACCCATATCATCCAAAGTCCCACACGTATATCATCCCAAGTCCACCACCATCTGAATAATTTCATTCCTCATATGACAATATCATAGTAGAAGATCATGGAAATAATAATCATTTCAAATTTTTAAAAAGAAGTACATAATAATCTCTTGGGAAAAATTTAATTCCACCTCTTGTGAATGTGGAAGCTGACTCTAGGCTATGGTATTAAAATATTGAAGGATACTTCTTTTTTGGGTAAAGTTATAGCCAAATTTGGCTAAATCATCTCATGGAGATCACCACCTCATTTGCATTACAAAATCAGAATATTAAAATAATAATAATAATAATAATAATAATAGTAATATATAGGTGACACTCTTTGGAAATGGGAAATTTGACGATGAGTCTTGGTCTTAAAGTCCCACCTTTCGTCAAGGCTCATTGCTTGCATCTACTTTAGTTGAAAACTTGTATAGGTACTCTTGGTCATGGTTTTACTTTTGAGTTGAGTGCATCTTTATTGGTGGCCAGTCGTAGGGACAAGGACTATCGAATTGGATCATACTTGTGGAAGTTTTTTGACCTTATTAGAATCAGTTTCACATTAGGAGAATCGGTTTCTTTGGTGAAAGTGTTTAGACTGTTTAGATTGGAACGGATTGTTTTGGTGTTCAACATGTACAATATTGGCAGGACCTTGTTTTGTGGTGTTGTGTGGGTGGTGATGCATCATTTCTCCTTCAAAACTCCCTTTGAAAGAGATACCTAGTGAGAATGTCTAG
>Ga0209611_10006102_pt1 | contig 19902 bp, 9 predicted proteins | sample S1TSphgellanicum_3_FD_187693 | JGI IMG/M metagenome (GOLD analysis project Ga0209611, IMG submission 187693) | Host-associated microbial communities from peat moss isolated from Minnesota, USA - S1T2_Fc - Sphagnum magellanicum MG (SPAdes) (version 2) | ecosystem: Host-associated > Plants > Peat... | reverse complement strand
GAAAGGACATGTTATGGATGAATGCCTTTACATTGATGATCCATTGTGCTAAGGAATAATATAACATGTACTTGATGTATTTACATATCAATATATATCATCATATTTAATTGTTGATAATGCCATATCTATACCCATGAAAACAATGGAGGCCATGTGTGTGGAAGCATGGGTGTAAACCAATCTTCCAATTACAATTAGATTACCTTTATGGACATATCAATTCTTATAGCACAAATGTAGATTCATATTGTTCCAAATCGATTAAAATCAACCAATGTGGCTATGGATAACCTTTATGTTAATACCACAAGAGGAATAGTTTGAGGTGCATCTTGATGGCCCCAAGGTTGTTAAAAATGACATGACATGCCCAATTTGGGTTCGTTGTCACATCAACATCCATCTAAACACATTAGTTTTGTCTATCAGGACAGACATTGACCAATTTTTTCAATAACCCAATTCTTTTGGTTAGATTAATTTTGCAATCAAAATTTTCTGAGTGCCCAATTTTTTAATCATTAAACTAGGCAACCAAAAAAATTCAATCACCAAATCAAGTGACCAAAATTTTCAATTGTTTCAATTAACAATGGTTCAATCTTCACCATTGATTTGCAAGCACTTGTAATCACTACTCAAAAAATTTGATCATTGCTTAGAAAATTCGACCACTAGCTTAAGCAATCAAAAATTCCATGCGAATCATTTGATGTTGAGATAAAAAGTTTTGTGATTTAAAGTTAGATTGTCCTCCTAATGGTTGGTTGGATGACATCACTTAATACAAGATGTCCAAAAAATCTTTAAATTTTCCAAAACACTAATTATTAGAAACAATTAGAGTTTCAAAAGGTCAAAGTTTAAAGTTTTCCATATTTTTGAGAAAATATAAAAAAAGACATCACATATACAAAGTTTCAACCTCAAGTCACCTAAGATTTCACACAATGGTTTGAAAGGTGCAACCAAAGAAAGAAAATCCAAAGGGAAAAAAAGGCAACATAAAAATAAAGCTAGAAGTCATTATAAAAATCTGATACAATTTCAACCCAATTCAGTTGCCATCAGACACCCAGATGCTCATTCAGTCATTTGTAGCTTTTTGTTCACTATTTTCCTGATAAAATTGGTGCTAATTCCACAGGGTTATTTGTCCTGTGGATTTTGTAGGCTCCATTAGGTACTGCATGCATGCAGAGTTAATCCCATCACCTAGTGACACTAAGTTAGTGGTAGGTCCTTTGTGTTCTTGCAATCTTCGGAGAGTGCTCCTGGACTGCATGCCATATTTTATTGTGAGCCAAGTTGAACAACATTCACATATTGAAGCTTTGAAAAATAAACTAGTAGGTTGAAACTCCTCAGGGCTTGTTGTGACACCAGAACCAGCAGAGGATGAGAGCTGGGGTAACAGTGGCCCAGTGGCCCCTCAATATGGAGACCTGGGTGATGCAGGCTCGGAAGATTGGGTCTTTTTTGACCTATTTAGGCAGGGATGTGGTGAGAGTGATAGCCACTGGGAACAAATTCCTGAGATGGGGGTGGAGCCCATCCACGTGTGCGTGTCTGCAAAACGCAGTACCTTGCTGGAAGAAGTTTTTTTTAAGGAAGAGGTTAATAAAGACATGGGGAGAGTGGTTTCACTCGGAGGCATGCAGAAAGGGCTGACTGCGAAACAGGAAGCTGGAAATTCCAAAGACCCTTCAGTCAGTGAAGACTCACCCATTGTTGAAACTTGGAGGTCAAAGAACAGGAAACTAAAGTTGCACCATGAACAAAGAATGCACAATCAAGCTCCGTCTCAGAGTTTTGCAGCATATTTGGAGTGGTTTGTTTTGGATGGGGCTTGCTGTCAAGGTGAGTATAGATAGCTACAGAAGGCTTTCTGCTGCACTTCAGTCATTAGATTGTGACTCGAAGGATGCTTTTAAATTGTCCATGTGCAAATCAACTGTGGCTGTGTACCAGGATATCCCAATTTTAAAGTGTGAGGGATAATTCCATGTCCGGCAAACAGTTCTTCCTGAACAGAGTTCCAATTCACCCAAGGATCTTGAGCATGTTTCCAGTTCACCTACGAATTCTGATGAGGACGTGAAAGATTCAGATTCTTCATAGGAGAATGAAACATCCTGAACAGAGCCTCAAGATGCTGTCACACAGTCTATCCAAAAAGACCTGGTTTTGGTACAATCTCCTCCCAGCAAGCAAGACCTGTAATGCAGTGCAGGCAGTAAAGTTTATACAGAGGAAGTATGTTGCGTATTGTCCAGTTTGACAGTTTTGGGATTGAATGACAGGAGTAACGAGGAGAGTCTATACCTTAGTAATAAGAGACTGCTGATTTGTTTAGAGAACTGCATTTGCATTGCAGGGTCACCTGCCGTATCTTGTGTCGGGACCAAGAGGACTGCTGCCAGATGCATTAGTGGTTTGGCAACTCAATTGCAAAATCTTCAGGTACATTGCTTCCTTTAGCTAAACCTTGAAGACTTGAGAACTGTCTGAGAGTCATCTAGAAGTTTCAAGCATTTGTGGATTGAATGGCTAGCTCTCTGAGTTTCTCCTAGGATTATCAGACATACTTGGATTGCAAATTCTGAGTTTCATCGGGAATTATTAAGCATATGCTTCCCATCATGATTTCTGGAGCTGTCAAACATTCAGCATGCAATTTGATCATATGCGGATTATTTGCCTGTAGGTCTTGCCTCAATGGGCAAAGGATTTGCCCACTCGTTAACCTGATGTCTTTGATGCAGCCTTCGTTACTCTTTTCCATATCAGGCCATTGATATTTCCTCAGAAACATCTGCATGGCCTAGAACCGTTCTCAATCTTGATAATGTAGTGTTGTGGAAGTGCAAAATACAAAGTGTGTATTTATCTGCACTTTTGTCTCCTTGATAATCTCTGAGGGGTTTTGGGTGAATGAGGTTTGTTGTGAGTGTTCATAGTCATACATCCTGGTTTGCAGGCTCAGCCATCAGTGACAAATTTTTTGAATGTGACTGCAGAGCTTATGGGTGAAGGTGAAGGTGAAGGTGCTTAAGGTTAGCTTCCAAATCCCTCTTATCTTGCCAGCCTACGTTGTGTAACAGAAGCACACATCATTCCTGAGTTCATGACAAGCATTGATGCGTGCAATTGTGTTGAAAGATGGTGTTGTGGAAAATGTGAGTGCAGTGCAGGCAGAAATCAGTCAAACAGAACTTGATTGCTTCTCTTCCCATTCTCTTTATTCTCTCAGGAGAGAATAAGTGGCGCTTCATGTCTCTTCCTGCTGTTTACTCACCTCTTGTACTGGGATGCACTTGAATGTGTAGACCTTTCAAGGTTTTGTTCCCATGGAAACCACACCATTCTGCAGCACTTCTGACCAGATGCTTTTCAGTGATTGCAGTACGATCTGTGGAACCAATCTAAGTTAAGTTGCTGGCCTTCTGTCTCTTTTGCAGTGGATGGTTTCAGCACATGCAAACAGGCAATGAGGTGACAGACACAGAAAATGAACTGCAATCTGGAGACCCCTTTCCAAACACCTCCTTCCCAAACCCTGCTAATGCAGATCTGTATGCTGTGGAGAAAGATCCATATTAATTAGTTTTGATCAAAAACATAAAATCACAATGAGCCTCTTTGATAAAGTTCTCAAACTTTGGAGACTCTGGAAATTAGAAGTTTTCACTCCAAACATTAAAATAGCTAAGCCCCAATATTGGCCCTCCTAGATATAGGTTCCAAGAGCAAAAACAATTCTAATCTATATGTATAAAGAAATGTACTAATGTTGGGCAGATAATTTTATTTTTAATATATATCAACCACCTAAAGCTATATAAGCTTTTTAAAAAATTGGACCAGATAAGGGTAAAAGTAGGGGACAAACATCTACCTTGTTCAAGGGTAAGAGCTAGGGTAAATTTCATCATTTACCCTACACATACCATGTTTGGTGTAAGTGGGTATACTTAAGGGTAAAAGGAATATTTATGCAACAATGGCACATTTTGAAGTGGAGAAAAATAATTTTCTTATGTGTATCAGATTTTTTTAACAAACTATATGCAAATCAATCAATAATGTTAGAAATATATTCAAGTAATTTTATAACAACAAATGGTAGTAAAATCTGAAAGGGGTCTAGAACATAAAGAGTTTTCTTGAATGTAATGAATGCAAATGAAATGCCAAATCAATTACATTCAATAATTAGTCACTGTAATTTCGACAAATTTCCATTTATTTACCCTCTTCAAAATAATTATCCTTCTCTTGAGTGCGGATAGATGTGAACTATGTACTAGTCAGGTGAAATAGATACAAGGTAAGTAAAAAATAATTAGCATGCAAATAAGGTAATAAAAGGGTAACCAAAATTTTTATTGATGGAGTAAGGTACATTATTACATATTTGTGAACACATTCCAGATAATTCACCTGCCCAACACTGCTATGTACATATGTTGTAATGAAAAATGATGTGCCGCATGTGTTCAATAGCAAATACAAACAATGTCGCTGGTAGTGTGGAGAAGTGCGGAGCCCAAATTGATAAACTAAAAATCAAATATGATGGATGGGTTCTGACAATGTCCCACAATTGACCCTAACCACTCCTAACAGATTACACATTGCCTCCATCTTGAGACAGGCTGTTACTGCAAGGGAGGGTCCATCTAGACTTGGAATTTTATTGGGTTTACCTCCCCCTCTCTTTAGTTGATATGCTTAATGTGACTGGTGGAGGGTTCGGTTCTTAGTGGTTCCCTTTCCTCCTTGGGTTCTTAGTGGCTCCCTTTCCTCCTTGGGTTCTTAGTGGCTCCCTTTCCTCCTTGTGGCCTGCCTCATTTGGGCTACTTGCTTGCCTGGACTTTGGTCCTTGCCCCTGGTTTCTTTTTCTCTGCCTTTCTTTGATCGCTTTCCTTTTATAAAGTTTGGCAGGGTTTCATTAGATTACACATTCAATGAAGGAGATGCTCTAGTCTTGTTTTCCTAGTTTGATTATATTTCACTCTTGGCAGACAAATCAATACCAGTGATTAAAGTTTTACTTGTGGTTATTTTCCTGGACCTTCCTGGGCGGCTTTAGTTATACTTTAACTAATTTTCAGTCCGGAATTGAGTAATGACAGGCAAGTTGCATCTCTCGAGACTAGCATATGTACATGAGTGGGTTTATAGGAATTGGTATCTTGACTTCTCGAATCATGTTTGAGACACCATTGGTAACAACAGTTGAATAAGTCAGGATATGACCAAATCTGGCAATAATGTATGGTCGACTCCACTACAGGCCTGAGGAGTGAGGATGATATGGTGGCACCACTTCTGTTGCCTCAATATAGTATGTGTGCCAGAGGAAAGTTCTGAGATGGATAACTATAGGGGGGGAAAACTTCAAATAGCCTATCAATTTTGTGAGCAGGCAAACACACGGTTCCCCGACTGACTTTCAGGCTCTAACAGCCCCACTTTTCTTTGCTGACACAGGCTGCGCATCATCAAACAATGCATCCAGTCTGTGAAGGCAAAGAAAAGTTCATTGATCACACTCTGCCCCACCGTTTGGGCCCCTGCCATTAGCATAGCCCAAAATTCGTTGCTTGTTTTTGGTCCATTTCACAGCATGGGAGGTGAAACGACAGTGCTTTTTTATCAACATCTACGTGTACGGAGGTTCGAAAAAAACAAAAAAAAATCTAAAATTATATATATATATATAAAAGAGGAAAGTTCTGATGAAGTATCATGGTAGACTCTAAATAGCTTGCCAACTCATAGTGTACACCCATCAATCAAGGACCACTTGCATCCATTTCCTAAGGCCAAAAATTTTGCTAATAAAAGGAAGTTCCAGGTCTATTACAGACGCCAGGATCGCATTACTTTACGAAAGGCTTGGAATCTTGAACAGTGTGAAATCACATAAAGACAGGAGAAAAAGTATCTACCTACAATAACTTATTCCGAATGGAAGTTCTGAGTAGGTATCAGGGAAGACTTTAACCAACCTTCCTTGTCTTTGCTGCCACACGGTATGCCTGTATAATGCACCTTCCTACAAGGGTCTCTTGCATCCTTATTCTAAAGCTCCTTTCTCATAACCAAGTTCCAAGTTTTCCACTGTTTTACATACACACATCAAATCCATCTGACCATTTCTCACTTGGCTCATATTTGCATCGAGGAGTGTGCTACAATTGTTTGTCAATATTGGTTCACCCCATGTGCTATTGTCATCAATCCCCTCACATACACTTAGAGGCCTTGGTGGCTCAAATTAACAACAAGAATATTCATCATCCAAATGCCACATGTAAGTGTGTGTCTCACACAACAGCTCACCTTGTATGTCAAACATACTATGTTTAAAACATGAAAACTTTGGTTGTGTCTTTGAAACCATAAGTAGTAAAAAAAAATAATGGACTTGGAGTGAAGATTGTGTAATGGCTTAGATTTATGCAAAAGAGTCTACCATGATTTCTTTGTTAAGGTGGGTTAAATTGGTGTTCTTCTTTGTTACATTACTCACATGCATTTCATTGGGTTTGCAGCTATCATATTGGGACAACAAAACTATTCGCATCATTCAAGTGCCACCTCTTTTGTGATTTGGCAAAACTTGTAGGTATGTACTTCACACATTAACGCCTCGCATCTTGAACTCAATATGTCTTGAAGTGTCAACACTAAGTTTGTGTTCTTATAGAAAGGTATCTAAATTGCAAGGTGTGGAGTTTGTTTCAAAGTTCAACTACATTGAATAATTAAAGTGCAAACATGATATTTTTAGGTTTCAAGAGAGATTATATTACATAATTGAACTGAGCTAAAAATGGAACCCACATAATTGTACTACTTCAAATAATATTGAAACCATCAAAAATCATGAATTTAACACATGTAGAATATTGCACTAATACCATAATACCTTGGCAATTGCAACACTAAAAATTATTTGTAGGAATGTTGAAATTTTCAAATTTTATTTTTTCAAGGAAAATTTTTTTGTTAACAAAAATAAAAACTCTATTAGATTTTATTTTTCAACATGGAATTTTCAAATCTAATTTATTATTCGACAAACATGTGTTGAAGCTATGTTTGTATTATATTGATGTAAATGCCAAGGAAAATAGTTCATTCAAATGATGGAGTAATGCAACAATAATGTTGGACATGGATTGTCCATCTCCATGCAATTATGCATGTAATGGACTGTTGTAATCATATTGTTTGACAATGATCAAGTTTTTCATTCAATTCACATTGGAATATTAGCATAAGAACTTATGAGATTACTACATGCTTTGAATGATTCAACAATTTATTCATTTTAATTTATGGTTTGTCCATCTATGTTTGGACCTAATTCACTATATGGAGATTCAAGAAGGATGATAGGAAAATGGAACAAGATATTTTAGCAATAAGACCATTGTACAAAATTAAGATGCAAATCTTTCAACTACACATATTGAATTAAACAAATGGAGCAATACAATGATATGTTTGCTAGCAAAGGACACTTTGTACAACAAGTGAACTATTCATTAATGTTAAAAATTACATATGTAATGATTTTATAAGCTAAAAGTTAGATTTGAAATCTTTATGAGAGTAAGGTTAGATAGAATGAAAGCACAATCAAATATACATTTCGTCGTCCTTGTTAAGAAAAATGTAAAGTACCCATTAACTAAGCCTTAACATATTAAATTTCAAAATATTATTTATTTCAATGATCAATATGAATATGTTCTTTGAATGTATGTCGATGATATTGAAGAATCACATGTTTAAAATAAATTTAAGTAACATTTTCAAAAATGCAAGTAGAATTTTTTTCACTTTGCAGGTTATTTAAACAAGCTAAGCAAGTAAGTAGATGAAATATTGATTTTTAAAATTTTCTTGGTTAATGCCATTTAAAATTTACTTATGCACTTTCAACTTTGAAGGTAAAAGTAATAATATATGAATCTTTTAATGTAAAATTATTTTTTAACAAAATTTCATTAGTCAAATTTAAAAGTACTTTTGACCTATTGTTAATACACTAAAGTTTCTCAAACTTTGTATACAACACATTATAAACTCAATATTTAGTAAAACAATGGATTGACAAAGATTGAAAAGGTTTTGATTCTACTTTCTTGCATTTGCGTGTACAAATATGATTACAACTTTTTGGATTATTTTTTGTGTATATTTGATTATGTTTTCACCCGATAAGCTTTCTTGGGAAATTCCAATTTTTTTCTATAGATCTATCCTAAATATTGTCTACTATCTCATCTATTGCACTATATGTCATTATGTTTATTGTTCTTCATGTTGGTGACAAATAAAAACATTATTAAAAACGTTGGACCACCTTGACAAGGTTCATGTTTTTAAACCAAACAATGCGTTCATTTTAAAAACCCATAGAAATATTATTTATGAATGTTCAAGGATTTTCAAAAAACTTTGGAGGACTTCGACAACATTCATGTTCAAGGATTTTCAAAAAACTTTGGAGGACTTCGACAACATTCATGTTTTTTAACCAAACAATGTAATCACTTTCAACATGTGTGCAGACGTGAAAAGGATGTTGCAAAGTCATCAAGGAACCCTGGAAGAACTTGACAAAACTCATGTTCTTGAACCAAACAATGCATTCACTTTGACAATTCGTGCACATGCCAAAAAGGTGTTGAAAGACTATGCCTTGGAAAACCTTGACAGAGCTCATGTTCTTGACCCAACCAATGCATCCATTTTGACAACTCGTGGAGATGTCAAAGGGGCATTGAAAGATTATCAAGGAGCCTTGAAGGACCTTGATAAAGCTCATGTTCTTGACCCAAACAATGCATTCACTTTGACAACTCGTGGAGATATCAAAAGGGCGTTGAAAGACTTTCAAGGAGCCTTAAAAGACCTTGACAAAGCTCATGTTCTTGACCCAAACAATGCATTCACTTTGACAACTCGTGGAAATGTCAAAAGGGTGTTGAAAGACTATGAAGGAGCCTTGAAAGATCTTGACAAAGCTCATGTTCTTGACCCAAACAATGCATTCACTTTGGCAACTCGTGGAGATGTCAAACAAGCATTGAAAGACTATGAAGGAGCCTTGGAGGACCTTGACAAAGCTCATGTTCTTGACCTAAACAATGCATTCACTTTGACAACTCGTGGACATGTCAAAGGGGCATTGAAAGAATATGAAGGAGCCTTGGAAGACCTTGACAGAGCTCATGTTCTTGACCCAAATAATGCATTCACTTTGACAACTCGTGGAAGGGTCAAAAATATGGTGAAAGCCTATGAAGGAGCTTTGGAAGACCTTGACAAAGCTCATGTTCTTGACCCAAATGATGCATTCACTTTGACAATTCGTGGACATGTCAAAGGGGCATTGAAAGATTATGAAGGAGCCTTGGAGGACCTTGAAAAAGCTCATGTTCTTGACCCAAACAATGCATTCAATTGGACAATTTGTGGAAAGGTCAAAAGGGTGTTGAAAGATTATGGAGGAGCCTTGGAAGACCTTGACAAAGCTCATGTTCTTGACTCAAATAATGCATTCAATTTGACAACTCGTGGAGATATCAAAAGGGCGTTGAAAGACTTTCAAGGAGCCTTGAAAGACCTTGACAAAGCTCATGTTCTTGACCCAAACAATGCAATCACTTTGACAATTCGTGGAAATATCAAAAGGGTGTTGAAAGACTATCAAGGAGCCTTGGAAGACTTTGACAAAGTTCATGTTCTTAACCCAAATGATGCATCCACTTTGACAACTCGTGGAGATGTCAAAGGGGCATTGAAAGACTATGAAGGAGCTTTGGAGGACCTTGATAAAGCTCATGTTATTGACCCAAATGGTGCAATGACTTTAACAACTCGTGGAGATGTCAAAGGGGCATTGAAAGATTATGAAGGAGCGTTGGAGGACCTTGACAAAGCTCATGTTCTTGACCCAAACAATGCATTCACTTTGACAACTCGTGGAGATATCAAAAAGGTGTTCAAAGACTATGAAGGAGCCTTGGAAGACCTTGACAAAGCTCATGTTCTTGACCCAAACAATGCATTCACTTTGACAACTCGTGGAGATGTCAAAAGGCTGTTGAAAGACTATGAAGGAGCCTTGGAAGACTTTGACAAAGCTCATGTTCTTGACCCAAATAATGCATTCATTTTGACACTTCATGGAGATGTCAAAAGGGTGTTGAAAGACTATGAAGGAGCCTTGGAAGACCTTGACAAAGCTCATGTTCTTGACCCAAACAATGTATCCACTTTGATAACTCGTGGAGATGCCAAAGGGGCATTGAAAGACTATGAAGGAGCCTTGGAGGACCTTGACAAAGCTCATGTTCTTGACCCAAACAATGCATGCACTTTGACAACTCGTGGAGATATTAAAAAGGTGTTGAAAGACTATGAGGGAGCCTTGGAAGACCTTGACAAAGCTCATGTTTTTGACCCAAACAATGTATCCACTTTGACAATTCGTGGACATGTCAAAGGGGCATTGGAAGACTATAAAAGAGCAATGGAAGACCTTGACAAAGCTCATGTTCTTGACCCAAACAACGCATTCACTTTGACAACTCGTGGAAATGTCAAAAGGGTGTTGAAAGACTATGAAGGAGCCCTAGAAGACCTTGACAAAGCTCATGTTCTTGACCCAAACGATGCATTCACTTTGACAACTCGTGGAATGGTAAAAAAGAAGGTGGAAGACTATGAAGGAGCCTTGGAAGACCTTGATAAAGCTCATGTTATTGACCCAAATGGTGCAATGACTTTAACAACTCGTGGAGATGTCAAAAGGGCATTGAAAGATTATGAAGGAGCGTTGGAGGACCTTGACAAAGCTCATGTTCTTGACCCAAACAATGCATTCACTTTGACAACTCGTGGAGATATAAAAAAGGTGTTCAAAGACTATGAAGGAGCCTTGGAAGACCTTGACAAAGCTCATGTTCTTGACCCAAACAATGCATTCACTTTGACAACTCGTGGAGATGTCAAAAGGCTGTTGAAAGACTATGAAGGAGCCTTGGAAGACTTTGACAAAGCTGATGTTTTTGACCCAAACCATGCATTCATTTTGACACTTCGTGGAGATGTCAAAAGGGTGTTGAAAGACTATGAAGGAGCCTTGGAAGACCTTGACAAAGCTCATGTTCTTGACCCAAACGATGCATTCACTTTAACAACTCGTGGAGATGTCAAAAGGGTGTTCAAAGATTATCAAGGAGCCTTGGAAGACCTTGACAAAGCTCATGTTCTTGACCCAAACAATGTATTCATTTTGACAATTCGTGGAGATGCCAAAGGGGCATTGAAAGACTATAAAGGAGCCTTGGAAGACCTTGACAAAGCTCATGTTCTTGACCCAAACACTGCATTCACTTTGACAATTGATGGAGATGTCAAAAGGGTGTTCAAAGATTATTAAGGAGCCTTGGAGGACCTCGACAAAGCTCATGTTTTTGACCCAAACAATGCATTCACTTTGACAACTGGTGGAGATGCCAAAGGGGCATTAAAAGACTATAAAGGAGCCTTGGAAGACCTTGATAGAGCTCATGTTCTTGACCCAAACAATGCAGTCACTTTGACAATTCATGGAGATGTCAAAAGGATGTTCAAAAATTATGAAGGAGCCTTGGACAACCTTGAGAAAGTTCATGTTCTTGACCCAAATAGTGCATTCACTTTGACAATTTATGGAGATGTTAAAGGGGCATTAAAAGATTATGAAGGAGCCTTGGACGACCTTGAAAAAGTTCATGTTCTTGACCCAAATAGTGCATTCACTTTGACAATTTATGGAGATGTTAAAGGGGCATTAAAAGATTATGAAGGAGCCTTGGAAGACCTTGACAAAGCTCATGTTCATGAACCAAACAATGTATTCAATTTGATAATTTTAGCCCATGTGAATTAGAATTTAAACAATTATGACATTGCATTGAAAACCTTGGATGGGGCTAATGTTTTTTAGCGAAATGATTATATCATATTAGAAACTCGAAAATGGTTGAAATGGATCTTAGATAAATATCAACCTATAATAAAAGCCCTATAATGTAAATCAAATATTTGAGCTTTTACATACAATGAATTGAAATTTCAAAAATGTTTAAGGAAACAAGCATTTGGGGTGGTTTATAAAAGTAAATGGAAAAATATCAAGATTGCAATTAAAGTTTTAATATGGAGGGGCTCCCATAATGAAGGTGCACAAAAAAATTTCATATCAGAAGTGTTTACTTTGGGATCAATTCAGCATATGAATTTGGTTCGACTTTTGGATTATTATACTGAAGGCTCAAAACATGTGTTGGTGTATGAATACATGTCAAATTCATCTCTTGACAAATGGTTTTTGAATGAAAATCTTTTGGACTAAGACAAACAAATGTGCATCATTATTGGAATTGTTCAAGGATTGGCATACTTGCATCATGAATGTAATCCAACTATTATCCACCTTAACATCAACCCACAAAATATCCTTTTAAACAAAAAATACACCCAAAAATTGGCTGATTTTGGGTTGGCCAAAATTTTAGATGGTTTGAATGAAAACATGGTATGTGTCCATGATCATTTTAAAAATATTTATTAAATATTTTTATATTCAATGAAAATGTGAACCTTGCAAATTTGAATAGTCATGTTTCATAACTTGCCAATTTCATGTATTTATTGTTATAGGTCATTGAATAAATATGACAATATTTAAGAACCTAAAATAAATATTTGATAAACATTTAATGTAGATATTCAAGAAAAAATATTGCATATATGTCCAAATAATGATGAAAGACTTAAATTGTTTATTAAAAGATAAATTATGGTTTTTTTTTGGTATTGAACCATATTAAGGGTGGGTTTTATGTACTTCAACGTGCATTATTGAATGCATGAAAAATCCATGAATTATTGATTACATTGTTTGGCAAATTCAAATTCAAATTACATTGGCTTCAACTTTTACACCAAGAAAAAAAGGATATATAGTTCTAGAGATTTTAACTTCAAAAGAAGCATCACCAAAGAGTGATGTATATAATTTTGGAGTATTATTGATCCAACTTGTCAATGGAATACCATTCATCCTAGATGGATATGAAATTGATATTCACCATTTTATCAAATGGGCACAAAAGGTTCACGTGCAAAAAGATGGATTTAAAGATATTATTGATTATGTTGTAGTTAATAATTCAATTGTGGGGTTCAACCATAATGAAGCCAAATTGATTTTGCAAATTTCCCTTAAGTGCATCCAAGTAACCTTTTTGCCAAGTCTTTTATCGAAATCGTTAAATTTGAGGTAAAAAATATTTAAATTACTAAAAATCATGGATATTTGAATAAATTTTAAATGCATTAAATTGGACTATTCAATGAATGCAAAACCTTATGGAGATTTGCATATATAGGTACATTCAAAAACCTATATTTCACTTGGAAGTCCTTTAGACCATTTGCATGTTTAATATATATATAGTTAAAGAATATCCTAGTACTTTCAAAGTTGATAAATTATGATGTTGAATATGTTGGCTTGAACTTTGTTTTTAAAGGATATGTTCAAATTGAATCATTGAATATTGAAACATGAACATACAATCCTGTATTTTGATAGAATGTCATCATGGTTTGATTGTAATGTATAACAATTAAATAATAAATAGATTCTGGTGGTTAGAATTTATTTTGAATGGTATGGAACAATGTTTTTTATGATCTTTGTGTACTTTCACTTTTCAATTTCATATAGGAATGAAATAGGGTTTGGTGTTTCAAGAACATTCACTAGTAGAAAACCCATTTTTTCCAACTACATTTCCAACTCCTCTTCAATTATAATTTCTAGTTGAAAACAATAAACTAAGTTAGAAAATATTAGTTGCAATTGAAAACCATGGCAATCAACAAGTACAAGTTGAAAGCAACATTATAGTTGAAAACATTAACCACATGTCAACACCACATCAATTACCATTTCAAACCATTTTAATTGTGAATGACATCAACTATTATAATTGAAAATGATTTTCAACTTGAACAATAGGGTGGATGAACTTCATCTAGTGACATATCATGACATCATCAACAAACCTCAAATGAGGATCTTATGTATATGATTGAGTATTATGTTGAAGGTAATGATCTGAAATTTCTTTAGTGATGGGATGGATGTGCATTTCAATATTAAAATATTAAAAAATTATATGAATTGTTCAATTGAAGAAAGGAGGATGTTTTGACACGTGGATTAAAAAGATTGTGACACATGGCACTAATCAATTATTTAAAAATTAAATATTGTTAATAAATAACATTAATCTAGATTATCCATCTTGCATCTAATAAGATTTTGACACATGAACATAAACTTTATATTTTAATAGGCCTACCTACCTACCTACCTACCTACCTACCTACCTACTTACTTGATTAAATTTAGGTACCTATGTAAATAGGTAGGTAAAATATTTACCGACCTACCTAAACTTAACTAAATAGGTAAATAAATTATCTACCCATCGAAACCTATTTTCTAAACAAATTAATTTAAGATAATCCTATTTTATTTTAGGTTTTGTTTTAGGGTCAAACCATTTTGATTGGCTCATCCCAAGTACCATTTGTTTTATAAAAATGGTTAGTGCATCTAGTTATATAATTTTCAAACTTGAAACATGTGACAAAGAATATGGGACAAACATTTTAGTTGCAATTACTAAGATAAACATGTTGATATCTTAAGGACAAAGATTTCTAAATCTTTGTACATTGTTTTGTTTCTTTTGGAGCTCAAAATCATTTTATAGCCCTTCATTTAGCACATTTTATGCAACAACAATCATCAAATTGATGAAGGAATGAACAAGATATGTGTTTATCAAATGAAAGGGGTCATGGCATGATGTGGGTTCGCACATATGACCAATTTGCATTATGGTGCTTATGATATTTGGATGTCACTTTATTGTCTTTTCACTTCAAAAAGGTTTTCTAAAGCTTCAAATGGTGTTTCCATAGTTTTTTAAATTGTTCAAAACAAACAAGAAATGAGGAAGATATGAAATTTGGAAATAAATGGGTTTAAATGTTTTTTTTTTCTTTGAACAAGCTCATCCTCTTCTTGCTTCTTTGTTTTTGAAGTTTCAAGAGGCATGAATCAATCTTTTACAGAGGTTAGAATTTTGATTTGAAGAACAACATATGTTTATGTTTGTTCACCAAGCACATGAAATAGTGTCTAAGTTTGTAAGGACTAGAAAGGACAATTTTGGATTTTTGTTTATCTATAAATAATTTAATTAGTGTCAAAACTACCAAGGTACTTTGGTATTAGTGCAATATTCTATGCATGTTAAATTCATGACTTTCAATGGTTGCAATGTATCATTTGAAGTAGCAAGATGATATGGGTTCCATTATTATATGAATTAAGTTTTTTAATATAACCCCACTTGATACCTAGGAATATTGTGCTTGAGAATAAATAAAATATTAAATTATTTTATGTGAGGGAATTGATGGTTTGGTTTAAACCAATGTTGGCAAGATTAGACATATTTAGGTCTAGGTTTTCAATTAGGTTCTAGAATATAAATGAACCAAAGGTTCAAATACAATGTCATGAACATGAAGATTATCACAACCATGGGATTTATAATCCAATCACACAACACAATAATATAAAACAAACTAATGAAACATGCCAAAACAATTTCACATCACCGACCTATTTCCTTGTTGATATTTTTAACATGTTGGAAGATCCATGTGTCCATGTCAAGACACAAAATGCTTTGATAAAAGGTTGTAAACATCAAATAATCGAACAAATTAATATACATTCATTGTTTTTATTTTTCATGTTTTTTTGGTGTCAAATGCCAAAATATAGCCAAAATATAGGAAATTTGGTTGAATTCACACTTGAAACCAAAAAAATTATTGAATTTTCCCAATTTTTTTGTCAAAGAATATGAAATGTCACCCAAAAATACATTGAAGCCATGCCATAGTGTGCCATATTTCACCATAGATTTGTCATCAATTGTTGTGTGGCAACCAAAATTATTGATGATTGAAATAATTTTGAATGTCAATGGTAATGGTGACTAAATGTTGTTTTGGTTGCCATAGAATTTGGGGTGACCCAATGGTGCAAATTTTGGTCACCCTCAACATTATTTCAAAAAACTTGATATGGGTTTTGACCTCGGTTAACTCAACATGACATTGGGCAACATCAACAACCAAATACACACATGTGACAACCCTATCATGCACATGTTAGATGAAAACCTAACATTCATAGGAGAAGGGACAAAAAAAACCTTTATTCAAAAAAATGTTAATTTGATTTAACAAGTTGAATAGATGTAAGCTACAGTAGTTCATTTTTGTGACGAAACAATGTTTTCTCCATGGGTACCTTTTATTCAAATGCATATGGTGATTAATATATCCATAGATTTATTAATTGGGATTTGGATTTAGACTAATAACTTCATTATAAAAAAAGTTATGTGGTTATTTATTGATAAACGATTCATTTGTTAATAGTAATGGACTTTTGATGTTGAAAAATATGGACTGGTCATCTAACTAGAACATCACAAAATGGAAAAAATTATATTGATTCACATTCCAAATTTGTTATTGGGACTTGATATATAATGTAATACAAAATGATAAGCTCATATGAAAAATCTTTTCTTTGAAAACCTTAACTATTTAATAATTAAGGACTTTTGAATGGTTAAAATTTGACCATATTTTCATAAGTTCATAACCAAACCCAAATTATTTGGCATACAACATAACTTGTGTATGGCCCTCTTGATTATAAATTAATCCATGCAATATGATATAATTTTAGTTCCAAATCATAATTTGAGACGGTTAAGAAATGGTTTTTACAAGTCTCATATGGTACATCATAGAACTAGCAAGTGTCACAAAAACTATCATTCCTAAAATTCAAGACCAATTTTTTTCAATTGTTTTGTTCCACATAATAAAGTGAAGTGAACATCACTTGTTGTGTATGAGTTTAAGTGAGTGCAAATTACAATGAAGGAGGGGGAAAAAATGCAAGCCTAAACATATAAATTCATGATAAAAAATGTTGCATCCTAAATCACAATTTATTTGATAAAAACATAATTATCATATTTTCCATTCTATTGTCAATAAGTTCATTTGTGCTTCAAACACATTTTCAAATTTGTTCTTTCTTGTTTTTTATGTACATGCAACTTTTATATCACATTTGCAAAATTGCAAAAAATCACACAAATTTGTACAAGTAATGATCTTTGAAACCAAAACAAAAAGTTGGGAGGAGTGAAGAGGAGATTGAATACCATGAATAATACAACTCCATCATTATTATTTTCACATGCTAAATCAAAGGAACTTTTCCATTCTCATTTTTTTGCATCGACATCTATTCCTTTGTTAATAGTCTCTTGTAAAACGTTAACACATCCACATGAGACCTAACAAGACAACACATGTATGTTGAAGTAAACTTGATATAAATGGATTTTGGCCAAAAGATAATAATGATATGATGCAATGTGTAACATGTAATGAATCTTCTTTATTTGCACAAAGTGAAGGAAAACAAATGTTCCAAATCATTAGTAGAAAACCCCTTTTTTTCAACCACAATATTTTCAATTGCATATAATTTTCAACTACGTCTCAACTACAAATTTTTATTATTTAATTAAGTAATTTGGTCCTACCAAGCAAGTTGAAATGTTAACTATTTTGGTAGATAGTCCAACCTGAATCTTAACTAAAGGGATAGTCATAGAATATTCTTGGTATCCATATGTGCTGCAATTGAGTTATAGTTGAAGTTTTGATTGGGAGAATGAAGACATCCCAAGATGAGTCCCATGTCCAACTACTTTGGTCTCAAACATGGGCATGGATGATAAATGCCAATTATATGGATGAAATGTAATTTTGGACTAATGTATTAATTGCAACTTTGATGCGACTATCTTTCAACTATATGGATTATTTGTAAATATAGTAGGTTATACCTATATTAGGTACCTATTAATTACTAGTAAGTAGATACCTACCTAATTAATAATTAGGTATTTAATTAGTGTGTACCTAGAGCACTAAGTAACTAGGTCTTTAATAGGTAGTTAATAGGTAGGTATTAACTAAGTAGGTTTAACTTTTAATTAGTTAATAGGTACCTATTTACTGCTATATATATGTTATTATATCTCACTTAAATTAATATAACATAGGTATATATTATTATTATGCACAATATTAATGACCATATTTACCATTAATGTTTGACAAGATATCATAAAATGAATATTTATTTATAAATATCAAATTTATGTTGTATTTTATATGACTACTAACATCAGTTATATGATTAACTATAAATAATGAGTTAAATTATAACTAAATATATAATGAATATTAGTAATATTATTTGAAATTCTTAACAAATACAACTATAGTTAATATCTAGCAAAATTAATAAAATATCAATACTAGTGGTTATTATTATTATATTATAAATATAATACAATGATGATAATAGGTTTTTTTATTTCTTAGATTTTTCTATGTTTAATATTTAGTATAGCTAGTAGGTGGATTAGGTTAGTATAACATAACTAATGGATAGGGTAGACACACTTATCACCAAACCTTTACCATATTTTTGAAGTTTTTTTTTTTTGGAAAACATTTCATGACCACATGTGAACCAAGTGAAAATTTACAATACTTCTTGAAACTTCAAAAACAAAGAGGCAAGAAGAGGATGAGCTTGTTCAAAGGAAAAAAAAACAATTAGAACCCCTTATTTTCAAATTTCATATCTTTCTCATATCTTGTTTGTTTTGAACAATTTAAAAAGCTATGGAAACATCATTTGAAGCTTTACAAAAGATTTTTGAAATGCAAAGACAATAAAGTGACGTCCAAAGATCTTAAGCACCATAATGCAAATTGGTCATATGTGCCAACCCACATGCCCATGACCCCCTTCATTTAGAGAAGACATATTTTGCTCATTCCTTCATCGATTTGAATGATTTTGTTGCATTGGATGTGCCATTTGAAGCTTTACAAAAAAAAATTGAGGTGCAAAGACAATAAAATGATGTCCAAAGATTTTAAGCTCCAAAATTCAAACTAGTCATATGTGCCAACCACATCATGCCCGTGACCCCTTCACTTGGAAAGGCATATCATATTCATTCCTTCATTGATTTGAATGATTTTTTTTTGCATTAGATGCACCATTTGAAACTTTACAAAAAGAATTGGAAGTGCAAAGACAATAGAGTGACATTCAAAGATTTTAAGCTCTAGAATTGAAACTAATCATATGTGCCAACCACATCATGCCCATGACCCCTTTCACTTGGAAAAGGCATATTTTGCTTATTCCTTCATTGATTTGAGCAATTTTTTTTGCATTGCGTGTGCCATCTAAAGCTTTACAAAACCTTTTTGATGTGCAAAAACAATAAAGTGACATCTAAAGATCTTCAGCTCTAAAATATAAACTGGTCATATGTGCCAACCCACATCATGCCATGACTCCCTTCACTTGGAAAAGACATATCTTACTCATTCCTTCATCAATTTTAATGATTTTTGTTGAATAAAATGCGTCAAATGAAGGGCTGTAAAATGATTTTGAGCTCCAAAAGAAATTGAACAATGTACAAAGATTTTTAAATCTTTGTCCTTAAGATATCAACATGTTTATCTTAGTAGTTGCAACTAAGATGTAACTAAAATGTTTGTCCCATATTCTTTGTCACATGTTTCAAGTTTGAAAATTAT
>Ga0209611_10006101_pt1 | contig 19905 bp, 13 predicted proteins | sample S1TSphgellanicum_3_FD_187693 | JGI IMG/M metagenome (GOLD analysis project Ga0209611, IMG submission 187693) | Host-associated microbial communities from peat moss isolated from Minnesota, USA - S1T2_Fc - Sphagnum magellanicum MG (SPAdes) (version 2) | ecosystem: Host-associated > Plants > Peat... | reverse complement strand
AAATGTGTGCAAACAAAAGAACATGGAAGGAAGTTATGTGTAACAAGTAGTCGTAATGAATTTCATGAAGTGATTTCCATGAACAAGCCTTTAAATTCTTTATTAAAATAGTTGTTCTTCTTAGATTCACCGTTGGATTTGTTTCGAATTTCATACAATTTTAGTTTACAAGGTTTAGAATGATCTCTCAAAATTTTTGTTTCATTGGGTTTGCTACAAGGGAGCTACACTTGCCAAAAGTAGATAAGGTTGAAGTCATCTTTTTTTCTCAAATGGTCAAAATAACTTTTAGTTTTGAAACATAACTTTTGATTTTAGAAATAAAGATTTATAAGATTTTGCAACATTGTTGCTTTAAAGATTAAATTTTCAACAACCCTATGCATGTTAAATTAAAAGATTATATGAAAATATCATGAGGAATGGAATGAAGGGGGGTCAACTATTAAGCGTGAACATTGATTAAACATCAACACAATGTTTTTTCACATTTCATCATGGTGAGTTTTGATTCTTTCAAAATGTCTTGGTATCCTCCAAGTGGACACAACGCATTAGATTCTTTAATGAATTTCATTATATTCTATTAAACCACCTTAATTTGTTAAAATACAATTACATGGTAGTTCCACCCTTAAATGAGTTTTGTGAATGCATATCTTCATGTGGAAAGGTGTGTAAGAATTCCTCACACAAGTCCTTAACCATTGCACCACCATTGCATCAAATGATTTTTTTTGGGCAACATATTGTAATGAACATGATTTTGGACCAACATATTGTATAAATTTCCATGAATTGTTTTCAACATATTGCATTAAATGAACTTGAATTCTTTTACATTATTTACATAAATAGGTAGGTTATAAGCAAGTTAGTTTAGGTAGGTAAGAGGTACTTATTAATAAATGCATGTACTTAGGTAACATGTAGGTTATAATTTATTAAGCCTTATAAGTACCTACTAGGTCTAGGTCTATGCTTATAGCTATTTATGCTTATGTTATTTAGTAGGTTACGTAGGTACCTATTAACTTATAATTAATAGATCTAGTCTAGGCATATTAGGTGGGTAGTTTAGCTTATTAAATAGGTCTAGGTTTAAATTACCTACCTAATATTAAGTTAGGCTACCTACCTAGTAGCCTAGGTGGCTTAGCCTATGTTAGCTACATACCTACCTAGTAGGCCTAGGAGGCCTAGGTTAGGTTAACTTAGGCTACCTAGGTTACGTTACTTACCTAGTAGGCTTAGGTTGCCTGAGTTAGGTTACTTACCTTGTAGGTTTAAGTGGCCTAAGTTAGGTTACTTATCTAGTAGGCTTAGGTTGCCTAAGTTAGGTTACTTACCTTGTAGGTTTAGGTGGTCTAAGTTAGGCTACATATGTATTTAATAGGCTTAAATTAAACTACGTACCTTGTAGGTTTAGGTGGCTTATGCTATGTACATAGTTACCAAATAAACCTTGATAACTTAAGTTAAGTTATTTTATACCTACTAGGTCTAGGTGGTTCAAGTTATTTGCTTAATTAGTAGGATAGGCTACCTATCTATTAGGCCTAGGTGGCCTATGTTATTTACTTATTAAATTTAATTTATGTACCTATAGTAGGCCTAGGTTAATAGGCTACCTACATGGCTTATAGGTCTACTTAATAAATTTAGGTCATTTAAGATACCTATTTAGAAGGCTTACACTACTTAGTTATAGGCTACTTAATAGTCTTAAACTACGTCTTAAACACCCTATTAAATAGGTCTAGGTTAGGTTATTTAGCTAAGTTATTAGTTAGATTATTACTTAACAAATAACCTATTAGCTTAATTATGTTAGGCTAGATAGGTAATCTAGGCCTAATTAACCTATTAGTTATGTTAAGTTAGGTAGGTAGCTTGGGCTTAACAAGTAGGTTAAGTCATCAAATGAGTATGGTCAATTTGACTAAAGGTCAAATCAAGATGGTCAAATTGACTAAACCCTATCCATTTAATACGGCTAATTTGATTAAGTAATGGCCATTTTGATGGACATTTGTCTATTTTGACTAGATCTTTGATTTGATACTTGGTCAAAAAGGTTGCTTTAGTCAAATGTACTAGTAAAATGTAATATGTGGTTTTCATGCCCCAAACCTTTAGTCAAAATGGACACACCTTTTGGTCAATGTGGACACTTCGGTCAAGTTGGTCTTCTAATAGGTCGCTTTTTCTTATAGTGATGAATCATGACAAGAATTCAAATCCACCGCTTTTGTTAATGGTGTGACATTCCACCACATGTAAAATGTAAAAAATATAACTCACCAACACAATGTTGAATTGCCAAATGTTTAGTACAAAAAATTGGTTACAAACACCTAATGCCCTGGAATAAACCTTTAAAAGTGTTTATCTCCAACTAAGCTAAAAACTCCCACGCTAAAAGTGTTCCTCACTAGGAATTAATTCCATTGAAAGCTCTCGATCTTGCCTTGGTATGGGTGAGGATTGAACTCCCAAAGTTGGATGGTAAATAATTCCACAATTGTTAAATCAACCTCTGGCCTTCAAAACTTTTTATCTTCAAAACTTTTGTAGCTTCACACACATGTAATTATCCTTTCAAAAAACTCAATGGTATAGATGGTTTGTTAATCCGACTATGTATGTGAAAGGTATAAATTTTCGAAGAAATTCAAAATGAAAATTAAAAAATGAGAATAAAAATGAATTAAAATGGAAAAATTTGTTCAGTTGTAGGGTCAAATCGTCTAGTGTACATTCATAGGTGGGTTGTTCATTAATTAGTCTACAACATGATCATTAACCCTTATTCGAATTCACCCACTAGTTACCCCTAATGAAATGGATGATTATTTTCATCCAAAATTTGGATGAATTCCTTCAAATGGATGAATTTTTTATAAAAAAAATGTTGGTAGATTCGGATTGGTGCTAAACTTGCACTTTAGGTTCGAAAATTTTGAAAAGAAATGAAAAATAAAAAGGGAGGTCTGAATTGGACCCCTTGACCTTCCTTATCCCCAGCCTCCCCTGGACCTCATGAACTTCCCAACCCGCCAAACTTGGTAGGTTTGGGAGGAGGCTTGAGTGAATTGAGAGTTCATGGCGATGGTTTTTTTTTTTTTTTTTTTCCTTCCTTCCTTCCTTCTCCTTCTTTCCTTATTTCTTCTTTTTCTTCCTTGAGCTACAACTACATGCTACAATTCTTCCTCCTTTTTTGTTGTTGTTTGTTGCCTTTTGCTGTAGCTTCAACAAAAAAGGCAAGCATGGTGGGGAGCTCTTTTCCCTACCTTTTCTTGTTCCCACATTGTAGTTGTAGTTACATTACAAATAATAAGATTGATTAAGGGCGACGAGTGCCCCTACTTTTCCTTGTGAATTGGCGTTGATGGCTAGGTAACTAGGAGTTCAAGTTTTTGGCGATGGTGGTGGCAGCTCTGGCTGCCATTGTCATTAAAGATGATGTAGGGAAAAGAAAAGAAAAGAAAAGAAAAGAAAATACAAAACACCATTTTCATCATGTAAACTTCTTCAGCTCAAAAAGAAGACCAAGATTTGTGAACAAATGATGTTTGCACCACAAACAAAGCTCCTACACAATTAACTTGTAATAACACAAACAACACACAACTACTCAACATTTGCTACTAATCAAATCCCATGCATAACAACACAAAAAAATTTCAGTGCTAAATAACTATAGCCTAGTTGTAGCATAAAAAAACTACTTAGATTTTTGGTGATTCAAAAATTTGTTCATTTGCAACAACACAAGAATTCAAGCCCAAAACATAGAAAACTAAAACACTTGCATAACAAAGAAAATTGCAAAGCAAAAACTATGCTTTGGAACCTCAAATCGCCAAAAGTGATTTGAAGTCATATAAGATGGGATTATATTCTATGATAAATATTTTGAACTTTGTTCACACATGAATTGGTTTGAGATTAACTAATTAGCTTAATTAATCCAATTTATCTTTAATTAGTTAGGACTTAACTAAACAATTAAATTAACACACCTGACAACAATACCCCATAGGCATCTATTAAATCTAAGCAGTTGGGTGACATTAAAATCTTTATTGTCCAATAAATATACAATTTATGGCCCAAGATATTATTCAACCCAATGTTTTTATAAAAATTTTGTGATGTTGCTCAAGTGAAGATAGTTTGTAAGTATATTTAGCTAAATTTGGTAATATTCAAAATATGAAAGTATAAAACCTTAAACACCTTTTCATATTGTAAGCAATTGTTATGATTTTTGAAGACTTTAAATTTATAAAAAAATTTGACAAAATTTTCCCCAAAGAACAGGGAATTTGTGACAAAATATTCATTTTTGAAAATATTTTTTGAAAAATGGCGAAAATTAACCCAAAAAAATCATTGATTCAACTTTTCAAATAAATTCACTACTTTGAATTTGTTGAGGTTTTTGATTAGTTCAATGTAATGCAATAAATGATACATCAATCTTGAAATTATACTTCTAAAAGTTTATGAGTGGGAGCTGGGTAATTCTTATTATTAAACTAAACTAATATAAAGGAAAAATTTGCCACATGTGGTGAACATGCTTTAGGGTTCAATTTGTTTCAAATTCAACTTATATCTGTTAAAGTCATTTTGGTTTCAAATTGAGCCCCTGAGTTCACCCTAATGGGCTCACCCAGTGACTTGCTGGGAACCAGAATTCGCCCTGGCCTGTCTGTTCTCTAATACATTGTTCTTGGTCTATTGTCTAGAGTGGGTAAGTGGTCTTAGTTCTTACTTAACCCTACATAAGGGTAGCTCTTTTTTACCACAAATTTGGGATCCAAGGCATAATCATATTCCATATATCCTTGTAGGGTTTTTGATTTTTGGGTTTTGAAACATGATTTCCTCCTATTTGGGCCTCTATTGGTGTTCATTACATCCCTCCATAGGGTGTTCATTGTTTCCCAAGCCCACCCATAAACATGAAAAATTACAGAATATAACAGGAGAGAGAGTATTTAAAAGCCACCACACTAGCTAGCCAATCATTCCGATTGACCAATCAAAAGTAGTACTTTTTATTTATTGGGCCTTGTGAAGACCACTGTATCCAATGGAAATTTACAGGTCTAAACTCATTTTGTCACTCTATTTGAAAGCTCTACTTCATCCAAAGTACACTGTACAGGCCATTTTACTGCTCTGGGTGACTTTAGAGCATATCCATGCACACTACCCTATTTTGGCCTCTATTTGCATGTGCCACAATCAACACACAATGTTAATTATTCTTCCATTCCCATAAACATGAAAATGTGGATAGTATATAGTGACAAACTATTTAAATGTCACCACCTTGGCCAATCAAAAACAGTCATTTCTGTAGTAGCCCTCTTGGAGGGGCACTGTACACCTTGCTAAAGTACAGGCCCAAACTAAGCTTCACACTATTTGAGTACTATACTTCATCCAAATTGTGGTGTAGAGGCCATTTTATTGCTGTGGATGGGGGGATGCTTAAGCTGGCTATATGGTCAGGTGAGAAGCTCTAGAGTTGTAGAAAAATCAGCTTAGGAGGAGGAGGAGGAGGAGGAGGGGCAATCTGGGAAAATGTTTGGACCATTGAGAAAACTGTTTTCCTTGGAAGCTGAATTCTCTAAATTAAGTTCAGATATATGCAATGGTGGATGCTCATTCTCAATATAGAATTTGCACATCAAAAGGTTTTGTAAACTGTGAGATGGGTTTGTGAAGAAGCTTAATTTAGCTGTAGAAAATCAGCTTAGGAAGAACAGGAGAGGAAAATCTGGATTTAATTGGGAATTTGACAATTGGAATTTGTGCATTGTAATTTTTCTTCCTCGGTGTAGCTGGTTTTGAGCTGTCAAGTAGCTTTAAGAGTTCAGCTCTTTTAGCAGAATAGTATATCACAGTTTGACAAGAGGCAGTTGAACTATGGATAGAGAGATTTTGCATAAAGATCTTGCCTGTCTAAAGCTTTTCAATTTGGGAAGCTTTAATATAATTTCTTTAGAATTTTTGGAGAGTTTGTGGTCTTCTCAAAGGTCATACACTCAGTTTGCCTGCAGACACATGAAACCTTCATTGCATGCTCACATATCAGCTCCAGACTATCCACTCAATTCTCAATCCACAAATGAGACATGAACATGGCGGGATTTGTAGGTGCTGGGAAGTGATATTTAACAGTGTTTAGAATTATAGAGATGTCGCTACCTCTAGATCTCTTGCAATGTTGGATCATTTGTATGGGTTCACTGCAAAGATGGTATGCAGCCTGGTGGACTGTGCATACCACCAGGCTCAATTCTCTGCTATTGCCTAAACCCTAAACCCTAAACTCTAAACCCATGAGGGTTTTGAGGAAATTTTTTATGCTCACCTGCTATGCAACAGATCATAATTGGTCATAATCAGACTCTTTGCAACTTAGTGCTGTGGTGGTGCTGTGGATGTTTAGACTGCATCCACAAAAGAAAAAATGTTGGGGATAGCACATTTTTCTAGAAATGCCATCCACTCTGCTTTGAAGTTCACTGAGTCTCGCTCTTGTCATGTGGATCATGCAGAACACCTTGATTATCCCACTTGTAAGCAAGCTGTCCAGAAGTTGCTTCACCTTAAAAAGTTCATGTCCACAGAGTATTTGAGGTGGTGCCAGATCAGGGTGTAGCTGATGATGCATCCAGTTGAGACCATATCTGTTGGTAGCCCAAATGTTCATGTTTGTAGAGCATACTAGGGGGACCTCCTGAACTTTGCAGATGAGAATGCATCTAGTTGAGACCATAGTTGGTATGCAAAAATGCTCTCTTAATACACATCTAGGAGCTTCATGCTGAAATAATTTGGGCAGAAATGCAGGCAGTGGAATTGAGCAACAGAAAGCCGATTGAGATTCCTTATAACAAGGGGCATAGGACGTTTACAAGTAAATTCTTGTGAAGCTGCATGATGGGTGATCCTAGCATAGCAACTAGGTGAGACATCCATACTTTTCCATTGAATTGATTCATCAACAATCATGCAAAAATGTTACGAATCTACGATGCCTTGTCTTCTGGGTAAATCAGATTGCTAGTGAGGTTGATAGAATTGGCTTGAAGCTGAGGTCTGGACAGTCTAGTAGAAATATATTATAACCAGAAAATGATTTCACTAGATAATTGCTCACTGCCATAACTTTCACGCCTATGGACTGCCATTTTGCAATTGCTTACAAATTTGGAACTCTTGTACATGTATGTGCATATATGCCCAACTCACACATACTGGAATTGCTTTTACACTCACAGACAATCACAACCACATGGTCTCATTACATACATCTATCAGCTGGTCTCTCTCTTTTATGTAGGAAACAGCACACATGGTTACAGTTGACAAAAGTTTTAGTATAGACAACGAGCAGGAATTCATTTTGCTCCTAAACTTTCATCCACACTACATGAAACAGGCAGTCTTCCATTTACCATTCTTGCCCTTTATTATCATGTCAGACATGATCAAAGAAAACTTTCAAAGAGGAATTATAATTTGGGAAAAGCTAATTTGATATGGCCATATTACAATTAAGCATAGTGGAAATCGCCAACAATAATGCACATCAAGTCCAATTTTACCAATTGTCATATAGCATCAGACTTTCAAGCACAAATATCTGAAGTCATTTGCAAACAACTCTGATATGTTATCACAAGTTTCATAACAAAAGCAACAAGTAGTCTAAATCACTGAGGCTTTCACTGCGGTCTGAAAATTAGAAACTCTTCTACCAAGATTTAGACATTCAAACTTCCTGACATTTAGACATTCAAATATACTTGACACAAGTTTGATTGTCTAAATCTTGGTAGAAAATACATTTTGTATGTATCAGCTTGTTATGTCTAAGCCTTAGTAGAAAATAAGTTTTGTACAATTTGTCAAATATACAACTTGTTAAGCTTACAGTCACTAGAACAAAAGTATCATAAAAGACATACATCTGTCATGAACTACTCTTGTCATATCCATTGACTCCTAAACAATTATCTTATCTAATTACATATAGCTTTCATTGCCTTTGTTGGAATTGTTTGACATTCATCATAAACATTTTATGCAATCCCAATTTGAACCATGTTTGTGTAATGTGTGTTACTATCTTGTCCTCATAAAAAATAGCACCATATGATTAGCAGAAAGATACAATCATATGTCAAGCTTCAATGATGATTTTTTCAATTTAAATTCACGTATGGTGCAAAAAAATTGGTACTAGATTAGATTCCACATGCATATCCAGACATTACATCTTCCAATTGTGTATCACAATCTAAAACATGTTCTGAGGAGGCCTTGATGATCATCAAGCTATGCTTGATGCTTGATGGACTTGATCAACCATTCCGCCATTCCAATTAGAATGTGTAAGATGCATTTGTGCAAGGCCTTGGTTCTTGTTACCATAGTTTGCATGGTTCCCCAAAACTTTGCTACTTTTTCTCTTGTTGTGTCAATTGGTACAACCTGGATTAGATTATTTCTTCTTCCCAAAAATCTTGTTGATGTGGCAAACCCATGGGCATACCAGTTAGAATAGTGGCTACGAAGCCATATGTATTGTAGAAATAGATTCAATTTCTAAATTGTAGGCTAGGGTTTGGGTTGTTCCAAATAAATGTGGTACAGCTATTTATTTTTCTACACCATGGCGTGACATGCATTCAGCCATTTGGTTGGCAACATAATATTTTTTATGACATGCTGTAATTCCAGTATGATAGCTTGGTATGCAAACTTCACGATAATGGGTGAGGAGGCAAAAACATAATAGATCATGGACGCGTTCAAACTCAGGGAAGAAGAGGGAAAGAGGAGTGTATACTTGAAAGACTTGGTAGATACTAGCCGTTTTCATCTGCAAGTTGGAATTGATGTTTTGTTGGTTTGAGGATGGAGAGTAGTTCTTTGTTAGTAGAGGTAGTTTGTGAGGCATTCGAGCTAAGAGACTCAATGGACCTTTGTGGAGATTTGGAGATGGAGTAATAGAATCCAAAATGTTCTCATGAGGTATATGGCTATGGGAAATATGACACTCGTAACATTATGTTGTAGATTGGGTGTGGTGAGAAGAAAGAGGCGCACAAGTTTTTTGTACATAGGCATAAGTTGGACATTAGCAATTGTCTATTTGTGTTGCCAAGATGAGGAAATATGTTCAAAAAGGGTAGTACAATGTTTGCTAGAACAACACCTGATGAACACAATAGTTATTGAAGCCTCTAGTTTTCCCTTGTGACAATGTTTTTTGCAATTTCCTTTTGCACTAAATGCTGTTCATGTTATAACGTTGGTTTGTTTGTGGATAATGTCCAGGCCAATGGACACATTGCCTACAATGTAAGATCTAACGATATATATATAACTTTAATAAAATACATTGCAATAGTGACTTTTGTGGGCTATTTTGAAGGTTGCAGTTGCACTGTCAATGTGTATGCATTGCTAGATGTAGATTTCTTGGTACCAGTAATGTACACCCCTATCTACATACTAATAATTTGAAAACTGAGTCCAAATAGACTGATAATCTTCTGTTTTTAATATGTGACAATATTTTTAATTACAATTTAAGGTGATTGTCTAGAGTTATAGAAAACTAGCTCACCATTCCCACTACCTATGCAATGTCTAATCATGTCTAGACCATTATATCCATGAAATTTCTCACAAAATGATGACAAGGTATTGATGGTGTACTCAATTCTCTTTCATCTTGAGCAAGTTTAGGACACATCTCCTTAATATGCTTTGCTATTAGGAAGAAATGGGTTACTCATTAACATACTTCTAACCATACCAAAACAATATCATTCATCAAGCTTAGGTCAATCATTTGGTCTTGTCAAACATGAGACATTTGGAGGCTTATGTAATATCAAATCTCTTGTATATCCATAATCACATACTTCTTTGAAAGATTGTTGTTAAAGCATTTCCAGCAGTGCTCAATATGTGACCCTACAAAAATATATCTCACATCCAGATTTAGTTATTGATTTTTTTCAAACCCCACTCATGATAACTAAAACTGGGACTGCAAATAGGTGAGAGACTAATAATGGCAGCCCACCTAGACCGATCAAAGTATCTAGCCAATCAACAGCAGGTGTTAGGCTTTGCTGTGCCTTTTACCAGCCTCAGCAAACTATGCAAAATTTCTAGGCCAAAACCATTTTGCTGAGCCAAACTGGCATGTTTTGTGTTTTCTTCATCCAAATTTAATTTGCAGAGCACATACTGAGCACCAGTGGCGTTGCTCTAGTATGTCTCAACATTTGAAGTCAACTCATTGGAAAGTGAGTTGACATTAGCACACATTGCCCTTATGGTATGATGCTTTGATCAAAAGTGTTCCTTGAACACTTTCAAAATAGAGATTGTGATATACATGGCTCCCCATAAGCTCATAATATTTAGAGGTTGCACCAATAACCTCTTGAAAGTGGATATTACAATAGACTCATAAAGTTATGTAACAAAAGTTTGATATGGTCTTGTTAGTTGTTGGTACAACCTTTGAACTTAACTTATTCCCAGTTATGTTTCTGCTACAATTGTCATGATTCCAAGGTTGCATTCTTCTTGTTAATTTTTTGTGGAACCTTTTTGTCATATGATGGAAGTGGGAGAAATTATATTGGCTTAGAAAGCAAATTGCTAGCATAACAATTGATGCAGATGCTGAGGAAGATAAATGAGGCAACAAGGTAAGCTTTGAGCATTCAGCTCATCTATTGTGGAATCTTGACCCTTTTAGATGAGACAATGGCAGGTTGGTTGCAATAAGCATTGTCAGAGAAGTAGGAGAGAACTTTTTTGTGAGTGTCTGTTTTGTTACTACTCTTGCATTGTTGCTATGTGAGAATTGCGAACCCAACCATATTGTGCCTTGCTTTGGATTTCATGAGAATAGTGTGAATAATAAACCAATTTGAAAGGACAAGCCAATTTTTGCATTAAAGGACCCTTTTTTTGCCTGATAAAAAACCAGCTTTTGTCATTTATTACAGGGGACCAACATATTCCATGTCCACACACACTAAGTGGTGTCAGAGAGTAGTGTGGAGCTCTAATGGGTTGTGCTCTTATTTGTGGGCCAAAACTTCTCTTCCTTCCTGTCAGACTTTCAAACAAAGAGCAAACTTCAAGTCATGTAAGAGCAAACAGCATATGACCTCTTCAGCTCACGATCAAATTGGCTGGCCTGCATTATTATAGGGCCAGCCTGCATTATCTTTGGGGTCCCAAAGATTTACAGTGGAATTCTGCATTTTTGAATCCTGTATATGCTAAAATTCAATTATTTGTATATATATCCCTGACAAAAGTCATCTCTATTTCTGGTCCAAAGATTGCAATTGTTTTATCACCTATTGATATATGTAATATAAACAGAGTGGAGTGGCTTGAAACCAGTTGGGCTACATGGCAATCAATAGTGGGGGAAGAAGAGACTTGTGACAGACCTGGTGGGGGAGTTTGGAGGTGAACAACATTGCTTGACTCATCTCATCACATGGGGTCATGTTAAATTGGGTTTCCCCACAGTCCTAGGCACATGGGTATACAGTATTTGTTTTGGGGTGTCTGCTGATGCAGTTGGGTCATTTGGGATATTTCCCAAAAATGCTTACCTTCTCCAATGGAAGCACAATCGACGACCAATTTTTTTCAGTCATCCAGTTTGGTGATCGAAAATTTTCGATTGCCCAGGAAGTATATGTTTCAATTTCATGAATCATTTCATGAGCTCAGAGATGATCGACTATTGATAACAATGTGGCTTTCCTTTTATGAATGTGGTAAGTACAGCAGCTTAAAGCTTTGTAAGGGTTCCAAAGTTGTCAAATGTGGTAATACCAGTTGGCACCTAAAGTAAAAATTCCAAAATGTTTTACTCCCTTTCAGACATACTAAGTTTGTTTTTTTTAAAGAGGTTTTGCTCTTTTGACCACTTCAAATTCAAAACCATTTTTGGCCTTGTTTGGAATTAGAATTATACAAATATAAATCTTGAGATGGGGAAGATTTGAGACAATTTAGCATAAATTGTTTTGAGGCTTAAACGGGGAAAATTGAATATTTTGTGAGCATTTCTAAATGTGCATTCTTCAATCAAATTCTTCCATTGTTTGGTGGGAATTCCATGAATTGGCATTAAAAGTGACCATTGAAAGGGCCAATACAGGAGTGTCTCTTTGGTGAATGGAATGAGATTTCAGTTGTGAACTCTCTGGCTTGAGAGGAATTCTCAGCTTAGAAAGGCCATTTAAAAAATAATAATGACTGAACAGTGTTGTACACTCATAAGCAAGTCTTCTCTGATCAAGGGGGTCACTGAATGGCCCACATGGAACATGACTTGAATGAAACCATAATGCAAAAGGTTGTGTGGATTCCTTAAGAAGGCAAGAGAATAGGGTTTTTTTTTCTGTTTAAAATTAAAATTAAAATTATTATTATGATTTAAACAATTTTGTGATGTAGCAGAAATGGTGATCATCCATAAGACGGTTTGGTCAGATTTGGCTACATACTAGAAAAAAGCCAGAATCCTTCTGTGTTATGAAAGTAGAAAAAAGCCAGAATCCTTCTGTATTATGAAAGTAGAAAAAAGCCAGAGTCCTTCTGTATTATGAAAGTAGAAAAAAGCCAGAATCCTTCTGTATTCCTGGCTACCAGCTACTGGAACTTAGCATAAAAATCTGGCAATTTGGATTTTTTTCCTTCAAATTCTGTCGAATTTGGTTCTTTTTTTTTCCCATGGAAAATCCTTTGTGTAGGTTGAAATGGTATTTTTCAGGGTGAAATTTAGTGAAATTTGGTTCATCCACAACTGAGTAATAACGGGCATCCAGTGGATGGTGCACTGGTGGGTGCTGCTGGTTCACTGTAGCCCTCTTTTATGCATGTATAGCAAAAATTGTCCTCGACCAGAGTTGGGTGGTTCTTAGAATCAGGGACAGATACTTGTCAGTTATCAACCAGGGTATGTGCCTGTGCACTCACCAGTTCCAAATAAATTCACAGACCCAGCTTGTTACATAACCATTGTTCTAAGAAAAGAAAAAGTCAAAAGAACTGGTCAGAGAACCGTGGGGCTTTTGATTCATGGGTCCGAAACATTGGCTGGTTCTTTAAAATATTCAAAGAACCGCCCAACACTGTTCTTGACCTATCCTTATGATTCCCTGTGGGCATGTTCAAATTGCTTGTTTCTAATGGCTGTAGGCCAACATGCAAGAGCCTGACACACAACATGATCATCAGCCTTTTTGTTGCCAAAGAGAAAGAGAAAGTGTGTGTCAGGAATTTGGGCATAACAACAATGAGCTGACAGTTCTTGTGCCTCAAGTACTTGCGGAGTTTTGTGATCATGCACTCACTCTTTTCTACCTAAACCTTTTTCTTTTCTTCTCACTTCCATATTATAAGCTCTCATGACATTGGGGATGATTGCTCCACTTTTTACTCATTGTACCCAAACAACAACTCACCCTATAAGTTAGTGTGGATTGCCCTTGGAGTTTATGACAAGTGTGACTGACTTTCAATAGGCAGATTATTATCACATCAAACTTGGGGTATACTACTTTGAAGGACTTTTGTGCTTGTGGCTCAGACTTGGGTCCTCTCTCTTTGTTCTTCATTTCCCCCTTGGCTGGGTGCTTTGTTTAATGAGGTTTACCAGGGTTTCATCACTTTCTTCCTTCACGCCTTTGCCCCTTTGTGACCTGCTTTGAGGTTTTGTGTTTCTAACACAAAACCCTAAACCCTAAACCCCTTTGCTGGGTGCTTTGTTTAATGAAGCTTCACAGGATTTCATCACTTTCTTTGTTTTGGGAGCACAAATGAAAGAAATCCATTACAAGAAAATAGACACATGTCAGCAAGTAGGGGAGTGTGGACAAAATATGCTAAACCCATAAATTTAATTAACAAAAACTCTACACAGCCCATGTAAAATCTTCAATTTACCATTGGTTTTTTCTTTAAATTGTTTTTGACCCCAATTTTGTGGTTTTGAAAGTTTGAAGAAAATTTCTAAAATTTTAGAAATTTTCTTTTTGAATCTACAATTTTAGAACAGAAATTTCCAAAACCTTTTGTTGTGCGAAAATTTGCCCAAAAACAAAAACCTACTGATTACCAACTCTTTTACAAATGACATAATTCCTACACCATTTTGGCTCAGGCTTCTCATGATTAATTATTTTTTTTGGCAAGCTAGTAATTCCTTGCAGCAGCAACCATTCCTATTTTTGCCAAGTGAGTCTCAATAATTGACCATGGAATTCCAAAAAAGAGTAGTTGTAACTTTTGACACCTTCAATTGGCATCATGAACCTGCAACCCAAATGCACGTTAAATCGAAAACGGTTTTAGGGGAATATTTAAAATGGGTGTGGGCAAGGAAAGATTAAATACTATTTATTTATTTATTTATTGCTCATGTGTGATTTCCTAAAATCTTTCAAATGGTTTGTTTATCAAGAATTGTCAAATGGATTTGGGTGAGGTTTTAATCAAATAAGTGGATGTGGCAAGCTTCCAGCTGGTGAACTCAGGTGACATCACTTGAATGCACCCATGGTGGTGGGGATTTCAAGTGTGTACCAAGGATTAAGGTTTTAAAACTTACTTATGTGTTGGCCTATGATTTCTAGCACTAGGATCAGGCTAGCTATCCTTTGAAGTAGGCTAGTTGCCTTCTTTCAAAGTTCCTTGCATTCACATTCACATTTCAAAAAATTCAAGGTTTGCATGCATTAGTGTCATGTTAGGCCATCAAAGCTTCAACTCCAACCTTGGGCAACACCACGTGTTCAATCTTGTGTGAAATCAATCTAACTTTGCTATTTTATCATCCTTTGCTTGATTTTGGCTAAATGTTTTTACTAAAAACTTATGAATATATAAATTTTAAATCTGATAGTTAGTTTTGTAATCCCATTTGTGGATGAGAAGATTGAGCCAAAAATTTAATTAAAGTTTATAATAAAAATTAAATGGGTATACAAAAGGGCAGGTTTTAAAGGGTTAAACAACTTGTTACTTTTTTCTATTTGCAAGGTGGTCTATAAAGTAATGCATGTGAGCAATGCCCATGTATAGGTAATTTTGCAAGTAATTTGGCAAAAAATATGATGCACTTCCATTGCATTGGTTATAATATATCAGTGATCTATTCAAGAACACAAGCATAATTTTCTAGCAAGATCACAATTCCAAAATTTGCAAACCACACTTTCAATGGGTTGTTTGATTCAATAAGCTATTGAATCTTGCCTTTCCAAGAATTGATTACTACATGAAACTATTGATTGTACAAACACAATTCCCTTTTTTTAATAAATGTTATTTTCTTCAAATGTCATTTGAATTCAAATACTAGATTTTAAATTCAAATAACATTTTTCGATTTATTTCAACCATATTTGAGTTGGCCTTGCTTGTTTTCAACATCTTCTACTTGGATATAATATTATCATGTCTACCCATTTTAGGGTTAGTAGGGTAGATGTAATTTAAAAATAAACCTTACAATGAACATAGATAAAACTACAATGGTGTAATTTGGGGTTGATTGTTTGGGTTAGAGTAAATCTATTTACCATGATAAGTAAGGTGGGTTATTCAACTAGATGATTATTATTTTAGGTGTAAGTTTTCCACTTTTTTCTTTTTTCATTCAAAAGCTAGTGTTGATATTAAGGGAGGTTGAAGTGGTGGATAACAATGATGCATTTATTTGGTATTTCAAGTAGGATCAGGGTTTCATGATGGCAAAAATCAAAGTGTTCCTTCTTCACAAGGATGGCTAGCCTTTTGTATGACTACGTGTAAAAGGTAGAGGTGTACATATGGCAATCTATTTAAGGCATTGAGATGGTTTTGTTCATGCATAACATCAAGGAGGTAAAGGGGAATTTATAGAGATTTCATTAAGAGAATTTTTTTTTTCCTTACTTGTCTTATGCAACTAAAAAAAATTGAGTATGAAATTTTTTAGTTCCATATATAAACAAGTTTCCAAAAGATAATTATTTTACTTGTGATTTTGGGAAGAATGCATAATAGGGGCTAATCTACGTCATTTGAGTTGAAAGAAAAAAGATGCAAAGAAATGATTCCCTTTAAATTACATGACCTTGAATTTTGAGAGAATGCAATAATGAATGATGGGACTTGTGAAGTTATAATGACTATTGGACCTTTATTTAATAGATTTGCATGTGACATTTGTGTGCGTGTGAAGATACAATAGTAAAAATTGAGTGCAAGAAGTAGTTTCTCAACGAAAGAGAATGGGAGAAGGAATCAATTGTAGACATGTTAATTAAGTAGGGTAGTTGTAGCTTGATTAAGAATAAGGACCATGTTAGATGCAAGAAAAGAAAAAAACTACACTTGATAAGAGAATTAAAAAGAAGAATGAAAAAATTCAAAGATTAAAATGAAGTTTACATTATTTGTGTATACATGGAATGCATAATTAAAATTTTGTGCATAGAATTCTTATGATGTATGTGAAGTGAAAGATCAAAGGTGTAGAAAGGCAAGGAAGAAAAAGTGCATGGTCAAATTAAACTGGATTATAAATTAAGTTACATGGGAATGATTTAGAAGTTGCAAGAAAGGGAAGAGCTACTTGTGAATGGAAAAATTGACCCATAATTATAGTCATAAATTATGGGTTTGACATTAATAATTGCCAAATTGAATAAACTCATTCAAAGGAAACTTGGTCTTGGACAATAGGTTAGGTCATGGTTGGGATAAAGTAAGACATTAATATGTAACTAGCATGCCAAAATTGCATTTAACAATTCCTCCCATTATTGAAAAAAAAAAGGAATGGAATATTATAAAAGACCAATGTTCAAAATTAGATTTTGTTTAAATAGGGGAAAAAATTGTATTTAGTTACTATTTTTGTACACAATCTAGGGGTCTAGATGGGAAATCTTGAAAATACAAACCTAATTTCAATATCTATATGTGCCATGATAAATTCAGAACATATTCTTTCTAGACATTGTGAAATTGATATTTGTGTATTGCCCAATTAAGGTGCAAAGAACAAGGGAGTGGTTGAAAAAGATTGTTATAATGTACAAAACAACAAAGGTGAACTTGTGCTACTTTTCCAAATTAAAAAAATGTAACTTCTCACTATTTCATTACTTGCATTTCACATAATAAATATAATGTAAAAATTTAAATACAAGGAATTCAAATAAATTTCTAATAAACTCAAGGTTGCATTTATAACATGGTACATCATTTTTTTTGAAGCCCTTTAAAAATATATAAGAGGGACATATTACAATAAAAGACATATTTTTTTGTGTTCAATATGTATTAAAATGTGTATAATAAGGAAGAAACAAATTATGTAGCCAAATTTGGCTACAAGCTAATGTGAAAGTAAAATTTTAAAATATTTTAAAATATTTTTAGCCACATACTTGAACCATGTATAAAAATTTGGCGATTAAAAACAAATTGGCTATTGGAATTTTTAAAAAATCAATTTTGCCAAGTTTAATTATTAATATAACTTTTTGGCTACACATAATCATAAAAAATGTTGTTTACAAATTGTTTAAAGCCATGTCCAAATTCAAATATTACTTTTTTTATTTACTAGTAGTAGCCACTTTTTCTAAGTAGCATTATGATAGGCTCCATTCACAATAAAAAAACCAAATTCAATAAGTTATATTTAAAAATTAAAGTTCAGATATTTTAGTGCCAAAATCAAATTAGTGTATGATTTTTTTGCAACTTTTTAGGTTAAACTATGTTTACATTCCCCAATACTTTATTAGGTGTGTGATTATCATTGTTGAATAATTGTATTCATTTTCAAAATGTGTACATGTTTTGTGGTGCGTTTGAAAATTAATGGGACTATCCCAAAATTCATGAGCATTTTTTAATTATTGATTATAAACTAAAAACATTATTTTCATACTTCATCCTAGATGGCATTTAAGAACTTTTGAGATTCAAACATGCTTGAATATATTGAATTCCATTAAAATAACATGTTTTTAAAAATAGATGGTTACTCATTTTTTATCACTCCAACATTTTTGAACATTAACAAGTTTTTTTTATGCCCAATTAAGGTGGTCTTTTACAAAATGGATATTATATTGCAATGGTTGTTCTATTTCAATTTAGTCCTTAATTCATATGAAAACTTAAAATTGGACCATGTAGTCATTTTTCAATTTGAACTTTTCAACATTCATATTAGTAATAAATAACATCATTCTAGAGTTATGATTACTATGGCTTCAAACAATAATGGACATAGAAATGTATATCTAATGTTGTGATCTAATTATGATTGTCAAAATCAATGTGACACACCAAATTTACATTAGTCATCGTGTGAGAATCATATTTGATGCATAAGTTTGTTAATCAATCGATACACATTGACAAATGCTCTTGCTTTTTAAAAATAATTCACTTTTCCAAGTAAGTATTTTCAAAATTCACTTTGTAATTTATTTACATTATTTTCCACAATAATTATTTTTAAAGTAAGAAAAACTAGACATCAAGATTATGATTGAAATTTAATCACAAATTAAATTTGGTTGCCATAGGGGATTGGGACCCCATCCCTAATTCACCTTGTTAAAAAAACAGAAATAAATAAATTCAATCTATCAAGATATTGATTGATAGTGAGGTGCCACATTTGATAATTTAAGTTTATGTTTGCTTTGACTTTGTTTTTTTGCATTACAACAAAATGCATCCTTGTACACCAAGTGTTTTCATTGGATTTTGAGTGAATTCACCAATCCCATTAAATAGGACCTAGTGAGGATGTAGTGAGTCATTAGTCCGTTGGATGACGACTAGTGAACTACACTTAGATTTTATAGTAATGTTGGGATTAAAATTTGACAATTAGGACACTCAACTTAAATTGAATTAAAATAAAATAAAATCAATAGCCACATTTTGACAATCTTTCAGTTTCCATTTAGACCATTAGAATCATGATAACAAAAATTTAGCAAAACATTCTTGATGGTCTAAGTTTTTTTTTCTTTTATTTATTTTAAATTAAAAATATCAAATTTGGGTTGGCATAGGGAACTAGGATTTGGTTCATTAGTCCACCTAGGCTACCCTGTAACCAAAAAGGAGGGTGCACAATCTCATCAAACACCCTGGCAACACGTAGATCCTCACGAATTGCTAATTCCTAATGTCCCGAAACTAAATCGCGACGCCTGATCCTCAAACATACGCAAATTGCACTCTTGGAACATTCACCACTCCGATCATGGAACTCAGAACATTAAATCTTATTCACAGAGTACTCAGACTTGAATCTCACTTCGATATCCGCCGATCTGACATCAATCGAAGAGCTCACAGGACTTGGTCCTTTCGACCAATGAGTCTAGGCACACACATGATCAACAAAACCACAAACTTGTTTTATCCACAGAATGTAATAACAAGACCATGACAGCGCTTTTCTTGACCTGAAGCTCGTTTACTACAAATATGGAAAGTGCGAATATGTACAAAAACGTCAAATGCACAGACAGCTGAGGGCCATCCTCTTAGCATTGCTCTCAGATCCACACAGTTCACACAAGCAATCTCAATCTGTCTCTGGTTCCTAGCCTTGCTCTGCTACTTCTTCAAAGCTAAGCTTCCTGATGCCAATTCCAATTGCTTGATTGGCTACTGGCGTAGCGGAAAGAGTCTGTCACCAATCCAAACTTCTCAAAAAACAACCCATCCACACCTTGATCTACACCTTTCTAAACGTCCAGCACAATCTGCCTTCTTCTTTCCAAA
>Ga0209611_10006100_pt1 | contig 19905 bp, 17 predicted proteins | sample S1TSphgellanicum_3_FD_187693 | JGI IMG/M metagenome (GOLD analysis project Ga0209611, IMG submission 187693) | Host-associated microbial communities from peat moss isolated from Minnesota, USA - S1T2_Fc - Sphagnum magellanicum MG (SPAdes) (version 2) | ecosystem: Host-associated > Plants > Peat... | reverse complement strand
CTTGCATTGTTCATTCTCGTTTTGCATTGCTCACTTTCACTTTGTGTTGTTCATTCTCGCTTTGTGTTGTTGTTGTTGTCTTGTGTTGTTCACTCCCACCTTACATTGTTGTTGCTTGCTCCTGCCTTGTGTTGTTGTTACTTGCTCTTGCCTTATGTTGTTGTTCGCTTTGCATTGCTACTATTTGCTATTGCTCACCTTGTGTTGTTACTACTTGCCTTGGGTTGCTGCTACTCGCCATGTGTTGTTGTTGCTCTATTATTCATTCATGTACTCACTTCACTTTCCTTTGTGATGTTGTTGCTTGCTATTGTTCGCCTTGTGTTGTTGTTACTTGTTGAGGTGTTGTATTCCCCCTCTTGCCATGTGTAGGTTGGAGCCTGGAGCACTTGGAAACTGAGCTTGGGGAGCCCGAGTTTAGGAAAAGAAAAAAAGATACATTTTTAAAAACTTTTTTTTATTTAATAGTTTTGTTGTTGTCTTGAATTATTATTATTTTAATGTTTCTTACTTTGATTAACTTTATTTTTTTTCAACTTTATTTTTTTGGTTGCTAGGTTTTCTAAATTCATTTACATTCTAACATTACATTTCACTTTTGTTGCCTTTTGCAAATGTTCTTGTAAATTGTAAATGTCTTTGTAAAGTTGTTTACTAGTAGTTTAGAGCTTTGCACGAATTTACATATTATTGTTTGATTTTTTTCACCATTCATCTAGTAGAATTTCTTCTTGCAACTAATAATGGAAGAGTCATCCCAAAATGAAAAAAAAATGAATAATAATGATGAAATATATTTAAATGATGTTGTAATCGAAGATGAAATAATGAAAAAATTAGGAATGCAGCCAAGTTTACAAACAAAAGGAAACATTAATGCAAATGAGGGGAAAGAAAGAAAATTTAAAATCTGAAAAAAATGCATTTTCAAAGGAAAAAGTGGAAACATGATAGTAGAAATGCACTATGTTGGTCATTTTATTGTGTAAATGACAATAAGCCAGTAGATGTGAAGTGTTTTCAATTGATGAGATGCAATATTTGTTATGCCAATTTAATTTTAATAATAAATGCCAAAACACAAGCAAAGAAAGGTTTAATATTATATAATTTTACAAATGGAATAAATGCATTAAAAAAACATGTTTATGCAGACCATTGTGTGATTGAAAAAATATTTAAAGAAGAAGTAAACAATATGTCAAAAGAACCCTTTGAGAGAGAACCTACAAAAAAATGACCTCTTGCAAATGGAATTGTTATTTCTAATTTTTTTGCTACCAAAGATTCTTATAAAAAAGATGATGTGTAGTAGAAACAATTTTGGAAGATTTAATTCTTTTAATTGTAAAAAATCATTTGTTAATGCATCTTGTTGAAAGCCAATGGTTAAAAAGATTTAGTCTACATTTGTGTCCAAAGGTTGTTTTATCTTCTATGAAACTATTTGCAAAAGAAATTTTGTTGGAGTTGGTGGAATAAACTAAACAATTGTATTTGTTACCTGCTTTGGCATATTGTTATTTTGTAACAAGTTTTGATTTGTGGATGTCAAAAGGGCCTTATAAAAAAAATTCCCTTGTTATTAATTTTTTGAGGGTTGATTGACAACTAAAACATATTACAATTGAGTTTTTTGAAGCATTTGATACCTTTGGGCATGCATTAGCCAAAGACTTAATTGACTTGTTAAATAAATATGATTTGAGGAAAAAAATCATTATTTATGTTAAAGATGAAGGAACTAATTTAAATATTATGACTACAGCCCTAAAGTCTATTGTAAGTTATGATATTTTAAGTTTGATAGAAAGTTTTCAAGGTAGTTCTTTTGGCCATGCATTATTTAAGGCTTGTTAATATGCTTTAATTAATGGCATTTTTTTTGTAAAGGTTTGAAATATATATTTGTTAAAACTACTCATATGACCTACAAAAATGCATAACTTGATTAAAAAAATCAAAAAAAGTAGACAAGAAGGGAACAAGGCTTACGCAGATTCAAATCTTCTCGAAAGAAAATTGAACACTCCAGCTAAAACAAGGTTATCATCAAAACTTTGACATTTCCTTGTTTATTATTATTTTTGTTAAGATTTGGTAAAATGTGGATAATAATCATTTTTTTTTCTTTGCAAGTTTGTTAGCATAATCATTCTTTTTCAAAAGGTATTGTAGTTTAGGGATGCTATAATGTTTTGTTATAGTAAACAAAATTCAATGAGGATGACAACCAGAGTTCCACCCCCTTTGACAATTTGTCAAATTGTCATTAATTGTTTTTCCCTTGTTATAAATGCTTGTGTTCTAAACCAATCTAGGGGACATTGTTTGCTAAGTGATGCCTTTCATTCTACCATTTCCATGAGTTTGAAATTGAAAGAAGAACCAAAAAATGCACCATCTTTTCAAACCTTAACAGAAGAGGATTTTGGTGTGGCACTTGAGTTAATATGTTTGGCTTTTAACATTAGAAAAGAGGTTTGTAGAGTTTTAGACATCTTTATTTCCTTCTTGAAGAAATTTGATGAAAGAAAAACACATAATATGTTAACTTTAATATTGTTGGACCCAAGATTTAAAAGTTTTCACTTAGTGTCTTCTTTCATTGCTTGTGATCAAGGAGTAGCAATTATTAAGCAATATGACACAATGTCATTATATCCTATGTTCATGAAATGTTATTATTACTTACATCCATCGATAGAATCTAATAATGATTTTGTTAACCAAAAAGTGTATGATGATAACAATTTGGATATTTTAAAAATGATAGCAAGGAGTACCAAGCCAACAAAAAAGCTTGTTAAGAGGGAACTCTTGGTTTTTCGACATTATCAGGTGGATGTGAAGGAGATTAAGTGTCCCCTTTGATGGTGGGAGAAACATGAAACCATATTTCCCATAGTTGGGTCTCTTGCTTGTTAGATTTTAGGGATTGTTAGTTCTCAAATAGAGACTGAAAGAATCTTATCCTTGGGTGGAATCCTCACTAATTTGAGAAGATGTCATTTACAATTAGAAAACTTAGAGAAATTAATTTTTTTGAAAAACAATTCGCTCAATGATTATAAAGTTTGTTGTAAATCCCCTTTTAACCTTTTAGAATTTATTGGGATAGATGCAGACCTAGAAAAGGAGTTAAAACAATTTGAAGGAACTTTTGAAAAAACTGAAATTGTGAATTTATAAATTGTTGAAAATATATTCAAAGTCAATTTTTAATTAGAAAAATAAATGCAAAAAAATTTTCAAAAAAAAATCAAAATTCTAAAATTTGACTTGTGAAAACCAACCAAGAAAATCGTTGTTCTTGAATTGGTGAGAACCACCAAGCTTGATAAGAGGTTCTTTTTTTCCTTGGAGAAAATCTGATACCGAGGATAATTCATGTTAGCAACCTACTTTTTGTGAAATCAAGAATTGACTCGATTTCACATAGAGGCATAAAGAATCAAAACCGGTAGTTTTCAAAACATGAAAACTATCCAACATTGGTTCATACCCTAAAATCATAATCTTTCTTTGTTTTTAACCTTCCAAGTTTTGACCCCACAAGTTAAAAATGATCAAAAATTGAAAATTGAAAATCACTTAAATTAATCAATTATAATAAAGTAAAAGGTCCTTTAAATATGTGTGCATTAGAGAATCCTATAATACAAAAATATTGAAAATTGTTGATTTCCAAGGTAATACCTCCCAAAAAATTAGCCATTTGTTTTAGGCGATTTTAAGGAATTTACCCCTTTAGCATACATGTGTACACTTACACTATTGGATATGTAGAAACAAGTATCAAGTGTAGTATAGTTATTCCTTTTTAAGTAAAGTATGCTTTAGATTTTTGAAAGGCTTTTTGAGTGCAAATTGTGGCTTTGTTATTTCAATTCTAGCACATTTTTTCAAATTCAAGAACTTTTAAGCCCATTTCAAAAACTCCCAATGTTAGAAATTATATAGACACAAATTTTTTCGACAAATTAAAGCATGGGTCTATTTAGTTATAAAGTTCAGTAACTAATTAAAATTGATATGTAATGATAAAGATAAAACTATTTGTTAACTTTTAAAAAAAAATCAACTTGCTTAAACTTAAACATGTGTTCAATAATGGTTTTTCATTATTCTAATTTCAATTTGAGATCTAGCAAAATATTAGTTCCGCTGTCTAATTCTTGTGCCAAGTCCAACAAAACATGCCAACTCAAGTCCTAGTCATAAGAACTTGAACCTAAACCCCCAGAGTTAATGTTACAAACTAAATAACATTGATACAAACCCCACTTAAGAACATTTTTGGGATGACCATTAACTAGGTTTAAATTAAACCATCCCAAAATGAAATTTCATATGTATATTCTATGATGTAAACATTATGTGATGCATTAAGTCCATTAAAACTTTGTCCAATCACAACCACCAATTTTAACCATAAAATATATAATAATATAACATAATATAAAATATAAAATATTTCAACACAAAATACATTGGAGGTGGCCCATTGCACAAACTTTTGTTGTGACGTGGAGTGTCGTGATGTTCGGTGTTGTAAGGGTAAAAATCTAGAGTAAACTCTACTAAATAAAAAGACTAAAACTAGTCAAAGGTAGAAACTAATCAACCAAAAAGATATGCACGTACATATATATACAATGCACAAGAGGAGGCTAAAATGAAATTGTCATGTATTAAATTGAAAAGAAGGAAAGAAAATGTACTATATGTAAACGGTGGTTATGCAATAGCTGTCATGAGCATCTAGAAATCCAATCTAATTATGGAGAAAACTCTCCCTAACAAAGGAATTTTAGAAAAACTAACAAGAGAAGGGAAGATTTGGCCTTTTATATAACTGTCAACAAACTGAAACCCTAAACAAGCAATAACCCTAAAACACCTAATAGCGTACAGTAACCTAAAAACATAAATTAACCCTGAGAGCATACATTAACCTTAAAGGCATGATTGGCATGCCCATAACTGGCCATCATGTATGAGGCCATGCATACGGGTATGACAAATGTCGTGACGTGTAGTGTCATGACGTTCGGTGTTATAAGGGTGTAAATCCATAATAATCTTTACTAAACAAAAAGATTAAAATTAGTCAAAGGTAAAAACTAATCAACCAAAAAGAGATGCACGCATATATATATATATATATATATATATATATATATATATATATATATATATATATATATATATATAATGCATAAGAGGAGGCTGAGATGAAATTTTCATGTATCCCCCCCCAGATTTGAGCCGGGAAAAACGTGGCATGGTCTGAGTAGAAATCAAGGTGTTGTAAGAGAACATGATGAATGGTACCAAATGTCGGCGGGAACTTGAATGAGTTCCAGCTTGAGGTAAAATAAATGGGATCCACCATTACAATTATCGCCAAACAACATCTGATCAACATCGTCTATCCTCTGACATACCTAACATGGATAGTCAAGTGGAGGAATCCAAGTTGACGTGATGATGGTAAGGTCCAAGTTTGGTAGGTGGCAGGGCGCATAATTTTTGGAGTGATTTCGAATTTTGCGTTCATTAGCTCTTTGCAACTCCAACACACCTAAAGGCCCAATCACCTTAATCTTCAAGATAATGCGATCGGAAGAAATGTCTAGAATATCATTAAGTTACCATTAGAAATACACAAAATCACCAATATCAAATTATCTCACCTTATATTTGTAATTGCCACCTCGTGTGTGTGCATATTATAAAGTGTTTCGATGCCATGCAATGGATAAGTTTTCCATGACCATGGGCATAACCCTCCTGAATAGAACAGCCCTCTCTGCGATGACCTTAGCCTAAGTGGCTAGGGAGTCCAAATCCACAACCTAGTCCATTTTAGCAACAATGGAAGAAGGTGGAATGGGATGTTTCCTAAAAAGTAGAAAGTAAGGAGTGAAATGAAACAAAGAGGTGTGTTTGGACATCCTGTAACCCATGGTGATGTAAGGTAAGGCCAGGTCCTAATCCTTTTTGTTCCCAGTGAGGCAAATCTTTCGAAGTCCTTTCTTGCATGTTTGAATCATCCTCTTTGCAAGGCCATCAGCTTGGGGATGATCCCTTGAAGTTCAACGATGGTCAATGAAAGCATGATCAAGTAGGTCTTGGAATTCTCCTTTGAATTCTGATCCTTGATCAGTAAGGCACTTAACACAAGCCCCAAACCTATTTAAGACCTGTTGTAAGAAAGCCCGGTTGGTGCTGTGTGATGATTTGTTCGGCAATGCAACAAGTTCGACCCACTTTGAAAAATGTTCAATAATAATCATGATGTAGACATTACCCTGGAGGTCTCTGGTAACTCTTCAGCTAAATCACATGACCAGTGATAAAACATGCCCTGAATAGGGAGTGGAGAAAATGTGAGCTGTTGAGAGGAGAAGGAAGTTCTCATTCTATCACATTTTTCACACCTAGCAATGACGTCTCGAACTTGAACATGTAAACCTCTCCAATGGTAATGAAAAGTGAGAAGGCTATAAGTACGCTTAACTCCAAAGTGTCCAAGCTTCGAGTGTACCTTTTGAATAAAACTAGGTCGTTCATGTGGTGGAGGAACCACTATGTCGCCTTATGGTAAGCATCAGATGAGGTGATTGCCCCTCCATGAGTAGCATTTGGACCGCTGTTGTATGCGATCTTGATGATTTGATGTAACTTAGGGAAGGTATTCCCCATGTTGAAGAAACCTCAGAGTGTCCAAGTCCTCCCATGTATCCACAACGGGATGCTCAACCAGGTTACATTGTAGTAGTGAAAGATAATTAGATGCATAAGATACATGTATTATTGGAATCTAGTTGAAGTCTTGCCTAGCTTTTGAAAAATCTTCAAGGGTAGTGAAGGGTCTTCACGACAAGGTATCCACGTTTTGATGTGTAATATTAGGTCGGTGAATAACCTTAAATTCATACTCTTGAAGTATAAGCGCCCGATGAACTAACTTACCAGTAAGCTTGTTGTTGGTCATCAACCACTCAATAGGCTGGTGGTCGATATACAAAGTGAATTTGGTGCCATAAAGATAGGCTTGAAATGTATGACGACCCATACAATAGCAAGACACTCCCCCTTGTATGAAGAGTAGTTGTTCTTAGCCTTGTTGTTACCTTGAGATGCATAGGTGATATCATACTCCTTGCTTTCCTCATCAAGTTGGCCAAGAATAACACCAATACCAAGAGCACTCCAGTCAATGTGTAGAATGAAAACCCTGTTGAAATCAGGTCTTCTTAGAATGGGGAACTTTGAAAGCTTTTCCTTGAGTGTGTTGAAAGCTTCTTGAGCTTCTTCACTCCATGTCTAAACAACATCCTTTTTTAACAATGCATAGAGAGGATGAGCAATAATATTGAAGTCTTGGACATAAATCATGTAGTAATTACATAGTCTGATGAAGCTCCTTAAAGTGTGAACATCAGTAGGATTGGGCATCTCCAAAATGGCTACTACTTTGGCCTAATGAGCCATAATACCATTTGGCAAAATTTTATGTCCAAGGTAGATTATTGAGATGATAGCAAACTCACACTTTTTAGGATGGATCTTCATATTAATTTCGTGGAGCCTCTTGAATAACTTCTCAAGATGAGCCAAGTGATGCAAAAGTCCCTTACTATGTACTAGGACGTTATCTATGTAGTATTTTAGGAAATTTACCCTTTCAAGAACCTGGTCCATGATTCGCTAAAAGAAAATAGGTGCCTTCTTTAATCTAAAAAACATCACAAAGCCATTCCCATAATTTATTGCTTCCATGGAATGTCATTTTCTTACAATCCTTTGCAACAAGCACAATCTGGTTAAAACCTTACCTTAGATCCATGATTGTGAAGATGTTTGAGTTTCTAATGTTATCAAATAATTTTTCAGGGATGGGCATGGGGTACTTGTCCTGAGGTGTAACTAGGTTCAAAGGCCTATAATCCCTGCACATCCTTTTCTCAGTCCACAATCTAGTTGAATCCTTTTTTGTTGGCATTACTATAACGGCTACGAAATCAGAACTTAATGACTAAATGGGATCAGCTTGTGAAGTTCTTTGCATCTTTCATCTACCAGTTCCCACTCATGCTTGCTCAACCTATGTTTCCTCCAATAGATGGGTGTTTCATTTGTAAGGTCTATAGAGAACTACATGGTTTTACACCTACCTAAGTCTTTCATTGAGAATGCAAACACATTCTCATACTTAACTAGCAAATTTGTGACCTTGTTTTTTTTTTTTTGGTGAGCTGGTTCCCCATAACAAAAGGGTAGTTGGAAACACATGGAATGGAGTTGGAAAGTGTGTTTGAAGAACTTGGTGTATTGGGTTTTCCATAATCCAATTGCATAGATTCGTAGAACGTTGTAATTGTTTTCCCAAAATATGATGTACCTCTAAGTGTATCAAAAACAACTTGAGTCAAATTACATGGTGCCTCTTCACCCCCAACACTAAGAGTGAAGTGTAGAGTGTTGAAAATAGGCAAGTGTACTTGGTCGGGGTGTCATGTAGTCGCATCGCCAGAACTACAAGCTGATTGATTCAGTGCTGCGATTGTGTACATTTGAAAATGTACATAGGTTACGAACAACCATGTAAGGGAATTTAGGTTTATGCCTTTCCCCATTTCAGCTCCAATGTAGTCACCTTGGTGTGATTAGTAGTGTTAGTTTGGAACCTCGTAGCCCTTTCTTTTTCTTCTGGGTTTGGTTCATCCTAAGTGGTTAAAGCATGATGATACACTAGGCCTGGTCCATCTCCCTAAAAGGCGTGTGCTCTCGGGAAGGAAACAAAGGTGGGCCAAGCACCTCTTGGTTTTCCTATTGTGTTTGCAAGAAACCAAAAAGGTTTCTCTTACTTTGTAATTGGTTGGCAGGAGCTCCGATCATCCAATATGTGAGAAACCTGCAGGTTAGGGTCTCTGATGGTGTATCTCATAGCCAATTGCAGAATTGAGAGTGGTGCAAGGTTGGTCCACTAGTTGCGTAGTCGGTGTGCATAGGAACCGCATTGTGCCGCATCGAGTAGGAGTGGTTCTCCAAGGTAATGCTTGACTAGCATGTAGTGTTCTTGGACTTTCTCCCTCTAGTCAAGTTGAGAAGGGGTAGTCTTAATTACATAACGAAGTGTAAGAAAAATGGATTGAGCCCAGGTGATCAATTGTACCATGTCCATGAAGAAACCGGATCTTGTTTCACTCAAGCCTTCTCCAAATCTAGCAATTAAAAATCCTTGACACTCCCAACCTAAAATCGTGAGGTCCATGGGGCCAAGTAATTACATATGCTTCTTCCAAATTAGTTGTATGTAGGAGGGCAAAAAAATGAAATCGGCCTTCCATGCAGTGGTTGTAAACTGTTGTGGAAATTTAGTTGTGAGCTCTATCATTCTTGATGCCGCCATTTGCCTTGCAATAGGATCAATGTCTATGTAGAAATATTTCCGAACCACCATCCCTGAATGTAGTAGGGTTTTGAGACCTGTACTAATACCACCAAAGAGCTCTAGTAATGTAATCCCCTCCTTAGGTAGTGTCCAGGTGATTAACTAACAAAGTATTGGCTTAATTAGTTTGCCATGGCTCTCCATGTTTTCAAAATTAGACAAAGCTTTGACCAAGGGCTCGTGGGTTGCTTTGAACCTCTATAAAACCTTTGGTCCATGTTGAATGTTAGTAGGAACCACCCTCAAACTTTCAATAGCTTGGGTGTAAGTCGTCTCTTCTTCATCTCCCTCTATCCACTTGTGGCTAGTTTGTTGGATGTAGGAAATGATGTGTGATTCCTTGAGCATATAATGGTGAGCCATAGGACTATGGTTCCCATGTAAATCAAGGGGTATGTATCTTAGGTGGTGGCCATCAATCTCCTAATCCACTCAGTAGTACACATGCTCGAACTAGTTGTCAATTGTGAAACCTGGTGGAAATAAGGCCTTTTGCCCAATGAGCACATCATAACTAATGGCATTGGTGACTAAACATTTGACCTATAAGCAAAACTCCTGATCTGTACCTTCATTAAAGTTAATTGCAATAAAATTCGAGCTCTCCCCAAGTACCTCCTTTACGCTCCCACTAGCGGTGCAAATTTGCCACATAGATTTCCATAGTTTGGAGTCAAACATGCCCATTTTCTTGGCGAATTGAACTCCAAGAATCACTGGTTGAGTACTTGTATCAAGAAGTAGCACTCTGGGTGTATGTCCTCCCACCTAGATTGCTGACTCAGTATTGTCGACAATGGCAACTTTGGTGGCGATGGAAATTCTTTCATTAGGCACCACCTTTGGAAATGAATGAGAGACTTTATGGAGAGAATGGTTAGCCACAATGCCTTTGCTGAACAACAAATCCACAAGTTAGGTGTTCTTAGCTCCCTTCTGATATGTGAATGTAGAATCAGAGGTAGGAGAGCCCACTAGTTTAGCCATGTTAGAATTAGTGACCAGATTACGAACGCCATCTGCAACACATGAACTAATCGAATGTCCCTCCAAGGTGTTAGATGGGACCCCTATAGCATGTGGATCAGGGATTGGTAGAGGACCTGATGTAGTGTTCAGAATATCCTTTAGTATTATAATTATGTCCCTGGTGCTTAGCTTTAAATCTTGAAAACTAAACAACGGTGTACCCACAAGCTTTTACGCCATTTCACGCATTTGAAGTTGGCACTCCATAAGCTGATAAGTGAAAAATTGTATGTTTTCCTGATGTACATGTACTCCTAGGACATGAAAATTTGATGCCCTAGTAGCTTGTGGTGTAGTAGTTTCCTCCCCCCTTGCCAACAAGGTGCATTTTTCTTTCGTGTTGAGAGGACGAAAAGATTGTGGCATGACTGCTTAAGCTCTTTTAGCCTTGGTAATAGGACTTGAACCAAATGCGAATTCATTAGTTTAAATTACATGCTTAGTGGTAGAAATAATGGGTGCCACACTAACCTCTTATGCCACGAAGTAGGAAAGGAAAAAAAAGTGGCAAATTTTGGTATGAGATTAGAATTGTGTGCATTAGAAAGAACATACTCCCCAACCATGGCATCGTGTGAGAGGCCATAGAACGACCTAGGAGATCCCTCCCATGATCCTGAACCCTGTATAGGTTAGGCATGATTAGTTGGTTGGGAAGACTTACCTTTTAAATTAACAAGTTGGGCCCTCAATGATTTGAATTCATTTTGCAAAGTTTGAACTTAAGCGACATGGGTTTGAAGCACCTCCCTTTTGTCAACATTGTGTTTCTTCTTCTTAACATTCTTACTAGAATTACCCTTGGTGGGGAGAGCTTGAGTGGAAGGCTTTTGGTTGAGGGGTAGTGGAAGATGCTAGCAGATTTTGCCGTGGTAATCAGAGTTACTTCCGTTCCGAGAACTTGGCAAAACAAACAGCTTCATGATGTCCTTCTTTCCCACAATAATCACAAAAGAGATCCTTGGAAGGAATGTTACACTCACTAGCTTTGTGGGCAAGATTCCCATAGTAGTTGCAAGAAGGTAGGATGGGTGTAGCCAAGTGCATCGCTTTAGCCCTTGAAAAAGAATGTGATGATCTGGTTAGCACAACTGGTGGAGGTTTAGGTCTTAAACGTGATGGAGGCCTCATAGTATTGGCCTCATAGTGTGCATGAGCCAGTTCCAGCTTTTTAGAAATGTTGTACACATCCAGCAAAGCGTATGAGTTTCCAAATTTTGCAAAAACCCATTGTAAAACCTTCGCATGGAGTGTCAGAGTACTTTTTAACAAATGAAGATACTGATGGGCAGCTTCCAGGTTTGTGATGTTCTGAGTATCCTCTTTAAGCTTGAGAAGCCTCTTGTAGAGCATCTTGAAGGTTTCATCCTTTTGTCGAGAAAAGGTGGCAAACTTCATAATTTTTTCAGAATTCTTGACCTGAAATTCTAGCTCAAGAACTCAAAAAAATTCCCCCATTCGATCAGCAAAAGCTGGTGCATTGATGGTGGGAAGAATGTTTGTGGTAACAATAATGAGTTGTTGAGGAGAAAGGTTTATTGAAATAGGTATTAGATTTGGATTATTGGGCACAGTCCCATGATGTGCAATGGCAGCTTATAGTGCAACTTGAGAGGTGATGGCAATGGCTGTGGCATAAGCTGGATTGGGGATTTGAGTGACACCCAAAATCCTCAGAGAATGTTGTTCGTAGACATCTAATGCTTCATAGTGCACATAACAAGCCTATTATTTGAATACAAATGCTTTGGTGTAATAAACACCATACTTGAGTTCCGATTCACAAACCATAGTTAAGAAAGTTGCCTTGAATTCTTTCAAAGAAATGGTATTTGCCTTCCGCTGAACTTCTTAATTTTCCCAAAGGAATTGCTAACCTCCATGGTGTATATGGGTGTAGAGGTCATGGCTTGCAGTGGAATATATGGTGATGGTGTGAAAGTTGGTGCAGTAGCAAGCGTACCCCACTGATTAACCCCTCCAAATGGACTCTGATGTATCATTGATGTAATGTAACCTAAACCTGAATTCCTGGCAGGAGTTGTACTTAGATGACGGTGGCGCTGTAGGTGCTTGATGGTACCGTCATGAAGATTGTGAGCTTAAAGAAATCGGCTCAAATGATTGTGTGTTACTTTGTAATTGATACCTTGGCTTTGGCTGAACAATAATGCTTTCATCATCCGAGGACATGGTGTTGTCCAATGCCCCAAAATTTTGTAGCAATACATAGCACTAGTTACAAGGTTCTAACACAACATACGGTTTGAAGAATATGGTGTGTCGACGGGGATGAATGGTGATGGACAAATGTCGGTGGATGGACGTCTATGGATGGATGTTAGTGGATGGAAGGGATTGGATAGACGAAACTAGACGGACGGACGAAACCAGACGAACGGACGGACGGACGACAACGGATGGATGGCGACGGACCTTGGACGAAATGGGGACGGACGTCAAGCGAAATGAAACGTCTAAATGCAACGATGAAACATAACGGACTGCGATTGCGATAGATTACATCGGTAGCGACGCTGTAAAACGATCCGTGTCTGCGAACTCTACGGCGATGGCGTGCAAAAAAGAAGAAAGATTTTTTTTTTTCTACTTCGTGTTTTTTTAATATTATTATTATTTTCTTTTTCCTTTAGAGCTACTACAAGGGCTACTCATTACATGACTGCAAGCTCAAAAACACATAGGAGTGCACAGCCCAGATGCTAACCTCCAAATTTGTGTACAATGAAAGTAAGTGTATGTGGGGTTGCATCACTTGGTGTAGATCTTGTACTGCAATCACCTTGTGTGTGTGTGTGTGCATGTTCCCAAGACCTAAAGCTAGTAGTAAAACAAGCTTTGGAGCTATTCGCTCCTTCTTTTGTCCGAAGCTCCAGAACTCAGAACTTCACAGCTTGTAGCTTGTTTCCGGTGTCCCTTCTCCCTTGTTTACGTTGTTGTTAGTTATGGTTGTTGTTGTTCCTATTGTAGCTGCAGTACAAGAGTAGAAAAAGAAGAAGTAGTAACAATTTAAAAACACAAGAAACCAACAAGCAAATAAAAACCCAAGAAACTCAAAGCCAAGAAAAATCTGCCGCTTTCAACATTAAGTGACAGAAAGCAGTTTTTCCAGAATTAAATTGAAAAGAAGGAAAGAAAATTTAGTGTATGTAAACGATGGCTGTGCAATAGTCATTGTGAGCATTTAGAAATCTAGTCTGACTATGGAGGAAACTCTCCCTCACAAAGGAATTCTAAAAAACTAACAATAGAAGGGAAGAGCTTGGCCTTTTTATACAGCCGTTGACAAGTTGAAACCCTAAATAAGCCATAACCCTAAAAGACTTAATAATGTACAATAACCTAAAAACGTACATTAACCTTAAAAACGTACATTATCCTTAAAGGCATGATTAGCATGCTTGTAACCGGCTATCATGTATGAGGCCATGCATACGGGCATGACACTTTCAAAAGTTGAATTCAACATATGTATACATCATTAGACACTAGTTTGGTTGAGATATTGGACAATTACAACCAATATTGTTAGTCATGGACCATAACTCAAATTTGATGCAAGTTATATTGTTAAAACCCATCTTCTACATGTGGCAATGCAATTATGATGTGAGAAAAACATGAAGTTGGGTTGAAAGTTTTTAAAAAGGGGCAAAAAGTTGTTAAGTGAAATTTATGATGTGAAATGTTATCTTATAAATAGCTTGTAAATAAATACAAATGACAATTACATACACCAACTTCAATTTGTTTGTCTTTTGCCCAACTTGAGGAACTTCTTTAAAAAAAAAACCCTCATGAAATTCATTATGATATATGTTAATAGAAATGCATTTAGTTGTATTCATTTTTTATTTGTCATGTTTTAGTACAAAGATGTTCATTGTGGGAAAAAATAAGTTCACCTAATTAAAGGTTTAGGCAATTGGTTTTTTCATGCAATCCCACATAACAAACATGCTTCAAAAGGGCTTTTTATTTGGCTAGGGAATATTCGGCCAAGTTCATTTTTATGCTCCTAAGCACCATCTTAAACCATTCCATCCATCTTCATAATCTATTACAAATTTTCAACAATCCTTTCATCTTTTTTGCAACATGTTAGGTTGACAATCACTTCTAACTGATATTCCCCATTTTTTTTCCAACCAACAGATGTCAAATTCCTGTCCTTTTTTTTTCCCCATATAATCCATTTGCAAGTACCATGTACACATACACATTAGTAAAGCATCACCATTCACAACTAGAAAGTGAAAATAATTATTCTTCTTTTCAAAAGGTGAAATGGGTCCTAGCATATAGAGGATATTAGTGTATCTGACTCCAGTTACTTTTTAGCCATGAGGTCATGAGTCTAGCACATAACATCATAGCCACATGGCATCTTTCCAAGCATTATTTGGAGGGAAAAAAAAATTGTAAGAAAATTAATTTATAATATAATCCAAATAAGTAGTTAGCCTAGTGTCATGAGAGGGAGGTTTACAAATGGGTTTTTCAATTGCTTACTTAGATGAAGGCTAACCTCAATGTGTGCTCTGGTTAGCTTAGTATGGTTAACATTTGCTACTATTTAACCTTGGCTCCTGCCTTTGCTTTTTGTGTCCACTCTGTTTGCCCTCTGTCTTTTTGTTTGGATCTTGCAAATCAAGTTGGGCAGGTTTACATCAATTTTCACCTTGGGCAGCCCGTCCTTTGACCTTGGCACACCCCAGGGGAAGGAGCTTGGGGGATTTTAGGCACGTGGCCTAATGGCATGACACACCTTCTGATCACCGGTCTGGCGCCACGTACAGTACAAAATTGAAGGAAAAAAACCCGTCACTGACTGAAATGCTCTTCTAAGTCTCACAGGAGAGTACTATAAGAGTATCCCAGGAGTGCTCAATATGGGACCCTGCACATTAAAATTGGACGAAGAACACAAAAAGCAGCCAAGTAAGCGTGGCCCAGCATTTTTGCATAGTTTGTGCACCTGAGATATCTTCTAATATCTCAAGAGTGTAATAAATATGATCTGATTGCTCGTGCCTGTTTCTGATTGGCCAATCATAATGATGTCTCCATGTGGTTCCCTATTACAGTGGGAGTCTCCCACCTGTTTGCAGTCCCAGATTTAGTTTTATGCATGGAGTTGAAAAAAAGTAAACAGGGTAGAACTGCCCATCCTGGATCACTTCTTTAGATCTTCATAGGCTGTGCTTCTTTTTGAGTGCTATGAGAGTGCTATCTCAACCTCCAGAAATCATTTTTGAAGTGAAAATGAAAAGGAGTAATGAAAAAATAGCAAAAAGAAAAATAAGCTTCCCAACTCACAAAAAGTGGTTTTTTTTTTTTTTTTTCCCTCTTTGGACCCCTCCTACTTTCAAAGCTTCTAGTTTTTTCATTTCTTGTTCATTTTAAACGATTTAAAGTGCTATAGGAGCACCACCTTCAGTTCTACGAATCATCTTTCAACTCTAATAGCAACAGAGCAACATACAAGGAATTTATTTTTTGGGTGATCAGGTTTAGGCTTTGTAGTGTTCGATGGATTGTTTTTTTGAGTTCTTGGCCCCCTCTACTTTGAGGGGTCATAACTTTCTCAATTCTAATATGTTTTTTATGATTTTAGTGCGTCAGATGTGCCAATAGGAGGGGTTCAAGTTTTGTTTGGACACCAAAAACAATGGAGCCCTCCTTGCCTGCCCTGAACACTTAAGTGATCGCTCATGGACTGTTCTACCCTAACTAAACTTAGGCGTCAGAAATATTTTTGCTGGGTTACTGCTGTAGATACTGGCAATCATGCAATTCTACTGTTGGGCTACGCATGAGAGCAAGGTCCGGTCCCACACAGAATCGAGGCTCATGCTAACATCACCCCCACTCGTGGAGCTAAAGTTGCCCCACACATCATCAAGCTTGCAACCAGATAAAAAGCCTAGTCACAACCTAGTTGCAAATAGTTTGCAACTAGGTTGTGATTAGATACCTACCTATATTTATATTTCAGGACACAATGCACATATTCAGCCAGCACCAAGAGACATATGCTCGCTTTGAAGTCAAATCTTTGATCTCCTGAAACTCCCATATTAGATCAGTGCAAGTCTTCCACAACAAAACTTCTTCTTCTTCAAATTTCAGAGTTTCCTGGAGTTGTAGCATTCATTCATTCATTCATTCATTCATTCATAGGGTATGGACTATGGACATTTTGGAGACTGTGACATATCTGGGGATGTGCCTTGTGTCCTAATGGACATGAACATGATGATTTCTGCTGGCTTCTAAATTCTTTGGCGATTGGTTCTAGAACTAATATTATTGTGAATTCAATATCTTCTAGTCTAAGTTGTATATGGATCCTGCTTCTTTTCTTTCAGGTTGCTTCTTGTGAAGTGTAACGAGATGGATAATTTGACTAGTGGCCAAGTGCAATATGAGGAGCGGACACATAATGATGATGATGAGCAGCGGCTGCCTGTTGATCATGAGCCTGCTGCTTTGACCATTGACGTTATTGACAAGTTCAATATAGGCTTTACTCCTGTGGATCTTCGAGGTCGACCATTGCTGGACCTGTCCAACACTGGAGGTTGGCGAGCAGCTTTGTTCGTTTTTGGTAGGTACTATTATGGTAAACTCATTTTATGGTGGGAATTCTATTTTTTGAAATGCCTTGGAAATTTTTTTTCTATGATATCTGTTGAGTATCACTGGAAAAAAAATTGACACAAGTCGTTATCATTGATAAATGCCTGTGCCAAGGGCTTTACTGGAATTGGACCCTTGCTCAGCTCCGCTTTCACACAGGTCCTAATTTTGGTAAAGCCCGGGGCATTGGGTTTTAATCTACACATCAATTGGCAGCATTCATGGTGCCTTTGTATCACATGTGTCGGATTCTTATCATTTGTGTCAAATTGTGGAAGTCCTGGAGAATAATAGACTTATCCGTAAAGTCACCCTGTCCTTGGGCCTGAGTTCACCCCCTATCCCCTCTTTCAGTGGTAACCGTCAAGTAATGAAATTTTATTAAATCTGAGTATGAAATGCTGAAACTCAGCATCTAATGCACAACGTTCGAGAGTAATTATAGTAGTTGTACTAGTAGGAGCAGTGAAAATATGTACCAGCGGTGCAGGTGCTCAGTGAAAACGAAAGACAAGACGAAACTGAGTTTACCACCAAAATTGATGGTTTTCTTGAGTTTACCCAGCTTGAATGCTAATGTACTTCTTGCATGTTTTTTCTTGAATCTCACCCTCTGTATGACCCAACTCAGAGGTGCTGTGTTTTCCTTACTTTACAGATAACTCTAATATTTGATTCTTTCTTATAACTGCAGGCATTGAGACTGCAAATAATATGGTCTCCGCTGGAGTTTATTCCAGCATACTATTTTATATGTATTATGAAAGGCACATCAGCCTTCCAAAAGCAAACGTGATTGTGAATCTTTGGTTTGGGACAAATGGTCTTTTACCCTTGTTTAGCGGCTTCATTGCTGATGCTTATTTAGGCCGCTATTACACTATTTGCATCTTCTCAGTGATATATGTGCTGGTAACTCTACAACTTCATCCGATACAACTAGTCAATAATTTGGAAACCATACAAATTGCAACTTATAACATCCATGATGGTCATGGCATTTGAACCTTGGGGAAGTCAAGGTTTGTATATTTTATGAAACACGTAACATAAATCAGGAAAGGGTATTTTTAGTATGCTATGGAATAATGATATATATTTTAAAATATTTAAGATATAATCTCATAATCAGTTTTAAACATCTTATTTATGTTTAAATAAATTGTAAAATTTATTTTTAAAAAATTAATTGCACCCCTTTTTTTTTGCACATTATTTGGAAATAAATGGATGTAGTTCCCTTGGCATTGAACAACGTATATGATTATTTCATGTAGACTAAAAACTGAAAGTTTCTAAGTGTGAGTGAATCGTGATTGATTTGGAGGAGTTGAATTGGGATGCATTGTGCAGGGCTTGCTACTTACAACGCTCACCTCAATTGTGGTGGGTTTAAGGCCTTCGAGCTCTGGATGTGGAGTTGTTGCACTTTATTTGGGCACATGTACACAAGCATCAACAAAACAAATGTTTGTCTTCTACTTAGCATTATATACGATTGCACTGGGGGTGGGAGGAATCCGACCATGTCTTTCCACATTCGGAGCCGACCAATTTGACATGGAGAACCCCAAAGAGAAGCTCCAGCTCGCCCGCTTCTTCAATTGGTACTACGTTGCGTACGCCTTGGGTGGTGCATCTTCAGGCACACTAGTGGTTTTCTTATACACCTCTGTCAGCTGGGCTTGGGCATTTGGGTGGTTCACCATAGCCATGGCACTTGCATTTCTTCTGTTCTTACTCGGTACTCCCTTGTATCGCCACCACCTGCGTAGTGGCAGTCCCTTGACTCGTCTTCTACAAGTGCTGGTTGCATCCACTCGTAAATGGAGAGTGCAGGTGCCCGATGATGAGAGCTTACTCTATGAAGTTCATGATAAAGAGTCTGCTATTGTGGGAAGCCGTAGACTACATCATGTACATGACCTACGGTATGGAGTTCTTCATACCTTCATACCCATGCATACTTGACATACTTGGTGATGCAGTTTCTTACTAAACCCTTCTTTAAACCCTACGCCCTAAACATACTTGACATACTTGGTGATGCAGTTTTTTTGACAAAGCAGCAGTGCAAATAGAAGAAGAACAAAAGTCTACTTCAGTGCAAGCTCCAAATCCATGGAAACTCTGCACAATAACCCAGGTTGGCAACAAGCTCTCTACATCATCCATTATGCAACAATATTTCTGAACATGATTTACTTGTCTTGCAAAAGCAGCTTAGCTTAGCTTAGATTAGATTAAAGCTCTAGACCTTTTGTCCTCTATGGTATCAAGTGTTAAGAGTTAAAAAGAGAAAATTGTCAAAAAAAGTCTCACAAAAGATCAACAAGTTTTGGACATGAAGTAACTAGTTGAGCTACAATCCCCAAAGGAAGTCACTTTCATTTTATTTTTCTTTCCAAATGACATTTTCCAATTGAAAAATATGTCCTTCGATCTCCTCGAGTGTTTAAGAAAATACATAAAGAGTGACTTCCCCAGGGTTGACACAAACTTTTGAACAAAAGCAAAAAGCTTGAAAATTTTCTCCACATAAGCTCTTGAGCTTGCTACCCTACATACGGTTATTAAACGATCATGATTGGAATATTCAACAATATGCTCTCAAGCTTGCTTGCTACCCTCCATACGGTTATTAACCGGTCATGATCTGAATGTTTGTTCGACAGACATATGCGCTGGAGCTTGCAGACCTTGCATGCGGTTATTAAACGGTTATGATCCGGATGTCACATTCAATG
>Ga0209611_10006098_pt1 | contig 19912 bp, 18 predicted proteins | sample S1TSphgellanicum_3_FD_187693 | JGI IMG/M metagenome (GOLD analysis project Ga0209611, IMG submission 187693) | Host-associated microbial communities from peat moss isolated from Minnesota, USA - S1T2_Fc - Sphagnum magellanicum MG (SPAdes) (version 2) | ecosystem: Host-associated > Plants > Peat... | reverse complement strand
ACAGGTTGCCAGGGCGCGATCGAGCGTTCTACTCCGTCAACTTGCACCGATCGCGCCCTAGGCGAGCGCGTGTTTTCCACGCCTAGACATCAACCCGGCTTTCGGCCGAAACAGGTAGGACGGTTTGCACAATGGACGAATCCAGCGCCTCGTAGTCGGCTAGGCCAATCGTCTCATAGAGTTCGCCCCGCGTCTGCATGCGCTCGAGGACGCCATGCGTCCCGCCATCGCGCCGGATTGCCGCATACAGATCCTCCTGCGCCTTGTTCGCCATCCGGAGTGAACTGACGGGCCAAATCACCATCGCATAACCCATCGCCTCAAACTCAGCGGCCGTGAAGAATGGCGTGCGGCCAAACTCCGTCATGTTGGCCAGTAATCTCACGCCGGGCATGCGCTGCGCAAACTCGGCAAACATATCGGCAGTAACAAGCGCCTCCGGGAAAATCGCGTCAGCGCCCGCCTCGACGTACAGACGTGCGCGCGCGATCGCCGCATCCATCCCCTCGTTGGCGACCGAATCCGTACGAGCGATGACGAAAAGATGCCGGCGCGCCTTCACCGCGGCCGCTACCTTTGCCGCCATGTCGTGTGCATCCGCCAGCCGCTTGTCGTTCAGGTGCCCACATTTCTTGGGCAGCAATTGATCCTCGATATGCACTGCGGCCGCTCCCGCATCTTCGAAGCTGCGTACCATGTGCATCACATTGAGCGCTTCACCGTAACCGGTATCGCCATCCACCAGAACCGGCAATCCGCTCGCTCGGGTTACCTGACGAACAAAAAAACACACCTCGTCTAGGGTAATGACACCAAGATCAGGCAAACCCATGCTGGCGCTCATTGCCGCGCCCGACAAATACGCAGCGTGGAAACCGGCGCGGCGGGCCTGAAGTGCGGCCATACCGTTATGAGCGCCCGGAATTTGTAGAATGCCACCCGCGCACAAAGCATTTCGGAAGCGAGTTCCTGCTGGTTCCTCGTGCAGGTCGGCGGCGACAAGATACGGCATGCAAACTCCCTCGTCATGAAGCTGATCTGAACGGCGGACCGGCGCGTCCCAGCAGCCTGACTGCGCGTGCACGTTCAGGACACCGCCTTCAATCCCGATCATTAGAGCACTTTCATCCTGGCCGGAATCCCGCGACCCTACCGGCCGCAATCCCGCCAACATCAGCTGGTTCGGAATATTGGTCAGAGCAGATCATGGCCAGCCTGCGATCCTTAGCTCTGTCTCACGCTGACCGTCGCACAACCCACTTGACGCCGCAGTCTTAGGCGCCTGCGCACCCTATTTCCCGAGTCACAAATCACTTTGCTGTGATAACGCTAATGTTCTCTGTATGATCCGCTCACACTTTCGCGCGCAAAGACTTACTACTATAGGTTGTAAATATGTGGATGCCTGCAATTATCAGGCGAGTGCGCAAGGGGCTGTCGCATGGAACAGGGATGGATCTACGTTCTGGTGAATTCATCAATGCCGGGGCTGGTGAAGGTGGGTCGCACCACCCGGTCGGCGCACGAACGCACTGCCGAGCTTTCCGCCGCAACTGGCGTCGCCACGCCTTTCGTGCTCGCGTTCGAGCAAGAGTTTGCCGACTGCGAAGCCGCGGAGCACGACGTTCATGCCGAGTTGGAGCGCCGCGGTTTGCGCGTCGCCAAAAACCGCGAGTTTTTCCGTGGATCGCCCGCGGAAATTGTGCGCCTCGTGTTGGATGTCGCGGCGACCCCGGGCGTCAGCCGCGCGTGGCATTCTGCGAAGACGGCCCCAGAGTTGCTGGCGGAGGGCGAAAGGCACCATCACGGCGCCCGCGAGACTTTGCAAGACCTTGGAGAGGCATTACGTTGTTACCGTATCGCCGCCGCACGTGGCGCACTCGTGGCCCATGAGCGCTTGGGCGCTATATACCTTCACATAGGATCTCCATCCCAAGCCGAACGCGGACGTGCCCTCCGTCACCTCAAGGACGGCGTCCGGCGTGGCAATTACTTCTGCTATTGTGAGATGGCACATATGTTCCTCCAGGACGGTCACTTGGAGAACTTTGGCAAGGCTTGGGAATTTTTCTTCGATCGCCGGGCGAACGCCTTCCTGGCCGAAGTGGAAGAGGGCCACGACCGTTATCCGGCGGCACTCCGCAGATATATCGTCGCCTGCATGGAATTAGACCTGCCGCCAAGGCATCTTCCCGAACTTAAAGCTGCCGTCGACGCATTGATGCATAATCTGGTGGATGCCCTGGATACGGTGCGCGATGCGCCGGAAGCACGTCAGCGGTTGGCCACTGCGCTCCGCTGGAGTTACGAGAACCTTCTACCGGAGTTGCGGTCGCAACCCTCGGTGTCCCGTCAGGTGCGTTTCACGTGGCCTTGGCGAAAGGGCTGGTTCATGATGTCAGGAGGCGCGGTGGCCTAGTGAAAGTGGGGGACGGTTCGCTTCATCCCGAAAATGCACGCCGTCCCGCTCAAGCCGCTCCAATCCTTCCCATGACCATCTTTTCCGATCAGGCATCCCATCCTGCATCATCGGACGCGCTCGCAGGGGCCGCGCGACGAAGCAAGAAAATCGAGACCACCATGACCAGGATCAGCATCCCAAGCACCCCGAGCTCGAGCATGCTATGATGAAATAGGTCCTCCGCACTTGCTGATCCCCCGCCGATCTTTGTTGCGTCGGAGGACTCCAGGGTGATGACCAGCACCCGGCGGATCGATGCAATAAGCCCGACGACGAGGAAAGGTTCTGCCGTCAGCGAGCCCGAACGCATCGAGGCGCGCACCGTGTGCAGTATTTCCGCCAGCATTAGCACGACCAGCAGTTGGTCCATAATGGAAAGCAGGCGTTTGTTATCATTGAACGCAACGATACTGCTGACGACATCGAGAGCCGCATGCGCGAGCGCCACAATCGCCACGACAGCTAGAAGGACGCCGAGCGCCGTGTATACGCCGTGCTCCACCTGAAGGAAAACCCTGCGCGGAAGAGCTGTGTCCGGCGGTGTCGCCTCATCGACCATTGTTCACCCCTTGGTTGCGCCCGGCTTTGTGACCAAACTGCACAGTCGGAACCTTCTCTTTTGCCACACGTTCCCGCCGCAGCCGGTGAAGCGCGTGAGGACGGGGCATGGGACGAACAATCAGACGCCACCTTTATATGCTGCTCGCTTGCAGCGCCAGCATCCCAGCCACCGCCGGCGCCGCGCCACAGCCGGCCAATGGCATACAGCCTCCGACAGCTGCCGCGCAGACATCGGGTATTGTTTCGCGTGGAAAATATCTAACCACTGCCGGCGACTGCGTTGGTTGCCATAGCCGGGCCGGGCAGCCGGCATTTGCAGGCGGCGACTATATCGGCACGCCGTTCGGGTCCATTGCGCCACCCAACATCACCGCGGACAAGCAATACGGTATTGGCGCCTGGAGCGGTGAGGACTTTTATCGCGCCCTGCATGCGGGACTACGTAAAAATGGTTCCTATATCTACCCTGGCATGCCGTATCTGTGGCTCGCGCGCGTTACGAAGGACGACGTCGCGGCCATCAAGGCCTATTTGTTCTCGCTTCCGCCGGCCCATATTGCGGACCGGCCCAATCGCATGGTGTTCCCTTTCAACATCCGTGAGGGTATTGGCGGCTGGAACGCCCTGTACTTCAAGGAAGGCACCTTCAAGGAAGATACCTCGAAATCGCCGGAATGGAACCGAGGGGCCTATCTCGTCGAGGGGCTCGCCCATTGTGGCGCGTGCCACACGCCGAAGAACGCCGCAATGGCGCCCATCGAAAGTGAACGTTACGCCGGCGGTCAAATCGACAACTGGTACGCGCCAAACATCACATCCGACCCAAAGCAGGGCATCGGCAGTTGGAGCCAGGCTGACCTTGTCACGTATTTCAAGAAAGGGGCTGCACCGGAGAAGGGTGTCGCGATCGGGCCGATGAAGGAGGTGCATGTGAGCCTCGCCAAACTGACCGACTCGGACTTGAATGACATCGCAATCTACGTGAAGTCCATTCCCGCGAAGACGAGCTACACCAAGGCGACCATGCAAAGTCAGGTGGCCTACAATTCTGGTGGAAACATTTACGATACGAATTGTTCTTCGTGCCACCAGCCGGATGGGCACGGCCTGTCGGGCGCCGTCCCGCCGCTGGCCGGCAACGGTGCCGTCACCGCCAAGGGGCCGCAGGATATTATTCGCGCCGTGCTCGGTGGCTTGCCGGCACAAGAAAGCTATGCCGCCATGCCGGGTTTTGCGACAATCTTAAGTTCGCCACAAATCGCTGATGTTGCCAACTACGTTCGCCAAACCTGGGGCAACGGCGCGCCAGCTACCGCAACGGTGGAAATGGTCGATGATCTCAGGCCAAAGACGGACAGCATGATGGCGGCCACTCATTGGTGCGGCAAGCCTGGCGACACCAAACTTGGCCACTACGTCAGCGATCGGAACGGTGGCATCCAGAGTGCGCTGGCGCAGATTAATGACGATAATGAATTGCCGATGATTGATAAGGTTATTGACGACGTGCGGCATCAGGTTCCGCATGCGAAAAGTGCGGAGATCGTCAATCAACTGACCGCGGCATACTGCCCTGTGGTGTTCAAGAATGCTTCATTGGCAAAGGACGAGAAGGCGACCAAACTCGATCAGTTCGCTGCCTTAGTCTATACGCAACTCCATGAGTCACACTGAATCCGGTCGGCGCTACGATTTCTGTTTTGGCAACGCACCGGATTTTGCCGTGTTAAAATTCAGAGGGCGAATAGCCCCCTGAATTTCATTTGCAAACTACGGCTTTTCCTTGAAGTCGCCAACACTGCCGATATTGGCGGTGAGATCGACCCCGCCGTTTGCACCAATCTCCGGATAGTCTTTCACCATGCTCACGCCGAACAGCGGCTTGTAGACACCTTTATGGCACGTCGCGCATTGGATCTTTGGTGAATCGCCGAGCGCCCCAAGCCGGTTGGTTGGGAATACCGTCTTGAGCGGGTCGAGGTAGTTGTTGTTGAGGTCACGAACCATGCGTATGCCGTACCACGCCGTCACCCGCTGCGGCGGCGACTGATCCCAATCCCGGAACGCCCTCGTATTATGACAATAGTTGCAATTTACGCCTAGGCCGACCGACATAGACATCATCAGGGCATAGGTCCAATCGGCGCCCTTGATCGACACGTTGTCCGATCCGGGAAGCGCCTGCGTCGACTGAACGCGGATCTCGTTCGATTGCTCAAGGAATGTTGTCAGCGGGTCGTATGGCAACGAAGCATCGGCGGCCACCGTGGAAACTAGGTTCTTGCCCTGATTGGCTTCCGCGAAACCACCAACAGCATTTGGGGCCGGGGGCGGCGCATTGAACCATATGTATGTCGGAACGGGCAAACCGCGGTGGCAGGTATAGCAAGTCACGCCGGTACTTTTGACGTGGCTTTGCCAGTCCTTATTGATGTGCTCCGTCATCTGCAGCATACGACGCGCCACGATTTTTGCATAGTTTGTGTCGTAGGCCAGGTTTTCCTGGTTGTGACAGTATGTGCATCCCTGCTGCGGCGCCACCCAATTGGTGATGGACGCCATCAGCCGCAGAAACTCATTGGCGTCGACTTTCCCGAGCACCTTGAGATTTTGATAGACCTGCGAGGCTGGCTGGCCAGCCGGGTCCTGCGCCGGTTCCGGCGCGGGCGCCTGGTTTGTCGCGCGCAGATGTTCCAGGGTAGACGGCAGATAAACGATTTCGTCCCCGGTTCCGCGATACCCGCGCTGGATGGTAATGACCGGCGGATGCGTAAAATGGGACGCCACAAACACGCCGGCGACGACGGCCAGGGCCCCCGCGATTTTGAGACCGAAGCTCATTTTGGGCCTCCGTAAGTGAGCGCCGGATCGACCGAGTGGTTCAACGGCGGATAGTGCGGCGCAAACCCATGCTTGACGCCCCAAAGATACCAGTTATCGACAACCGTTCCTGTCATCAGAATACCAATGCCGCCCGTCAAGGGAACCAAAACCGCGAACCACCAAGCCCAGCGATGGATTGACTCGGCTGTCGCATTAAAGCCCATGCACCAGCGCCATAGCAGCGCACCGCGTTCGAACGCCGTTCCGCGATCGATGATTTGTTCAACCTCGCGCTCTGCGCCAAACCGGCTGGTGGCGAGCACCGTGGCCCCATGCATGGCGAACAGCACCGCTGAGCCATAGAGGAACGTTATCGAAAGCATATGGAAGGGATTGTAGAACAAGTTGCCATATCGCAGCGAGAACGCCGCGGTCCAGTCGAGGTGGGGGAAGATGCCGAACGGCACTGCTTCCGACCAATGGCCGAGCAAAAGGGGCCTAATAAAGCCAAGCACCAGATACAACCATATGGCTGATGCGAATGCCCAGGGCGTATGTGTGCCGAGCCCGAGGGCCCTCGCCCGCCGATACATCCGCACCCACCATAGAAGGATCGAGAGGGTGAGGAAGAAACCCGCCAATATCCACCACCCGCCATTGGCCAGGGGTGGAATACGCAACCCATAGCTTGGCGCCGGTGGTTCCAGCGCCAGCCAGGGGAGTTGGCGAACAAACTGGATCGGGCTCCAGTTCACTGACGCCAGCATATTAAAGCCGATGATCTCGATTGCGAAGAAACCGAACACCAGCGACATGATACCGGAGGTGCCGAGATAGATCGGCCCAATTTGTGCCTCGCCGATGCGGCCAAGCAGGTGATTGAATCCGCCCTTTCCAAGGCGCGGCGAACTACCGCGCGGCAGCGGTACCTCGTGGATTGGGCCGCGCACCTGCACGCGGGTAAATACATTCTGATAGGTTGCCATGGCGGAATTCCTCTCCCCCGACCTTCTTTTGCTACGATTGGCTCTGCTACGAGTGGATGTCGTTAGTGCGCCCAGATCGGCAGATTAAGCCACCAGCTCCACCATTCCGGCCAACCGCGGGTCCAGAAAGGTCCGCTGATCAGGATGCAAACCGCACTCCAGAACGATGCATTTATCGCCAAGAACACGCCCAGCCGATGAATCCCGAGCGGCCCGATCGACCACCCAAGGACATCTCGGTAATACTGGTTCTCGTGCTCGGCGAACTTCACCGTTTCGCCAGGCGCAGGATTGGCCGCTGACAAAACCAGCGATCCATGCAGCGACAGCGCGAGCGCGTTGGTGAAGAAGAACGTGATCGCCAGCATATGTGCCGGATTATAGTGGAAGTGCAGATACTGGTACCCGACGTTCGATACCCAGTCGAGATGGCCAATGATGCCGTACGGGAAGCCATGGCCCCAGGCGCCCAATAGAAGCGGCCGGAACACTTCCAGCGTGAGATAGGCGAGAATGGCAAAACTGAAGGCAAACGGAACGTGCAACCCGATCCCGAGTTTGCGGCATATCTCAACCTGCCGTAGCGCCCACGAAATGAACGCGCCGGCTGCACATAACGTAATGATCTGCCACGTACCACCTTGTTTCAGTGGCGCAAGCGCCAAACCGTAGCTTAGATCTGGCGGCGATATGTTGATTTGCCAAATGTTTCCGGTCCCGCCCAGCGAGGCGCCATACACGATCAGGGCCGTGCCAAGCGCCGCAAAGAACGCTGTGGTGACGCCAAAGAAGCCCACGTAGAAGGGCCCCACCCAGAAGTCGAACAGATCGCCGCCGATCAGCGTGCCACCGCGGACGCGATATTTCTGTTCAAAGCTCAGCATAGCCATGATGTTACCCTCGGATTTTAGAACTAGCGCGGTGCGCGCCGCCGCCAGGCGACGCGCACCGCCCAGACGTTACTTCACCGTCGCGGGCAGCGGCTGGGAAGTTTCGGCCACCGCCGCGTGGGCGTGTGGACCTTCCAGCCAGTTGAACCGCTCGGTGCTGAGCAGGATGAAGTGAATCAGCAGCGCCAAGACCAGTAGAAAAACGGCCAGGCCCACCAATGCTCTCCGCGGATCGAAGAGAAACCATATTCTCCACATTTGTGCCTCCTAACCCAGCAGCGCGGTGACGTGGTGCAGATGGTCGAGCATCGACGTCTGGGTGGCGGTTACCCCCCAAGGACGCCATTGCCAAACCAGGAAGTGCGCCACCAACGCGATGCCGGTGAACACCAGGAAGCCTTGTACGAAGAGTTTATGAAACTCCTTGGCCTCCTCTACGGTCAGGCCGCTTCCGGCCGTGTGCCTTTCAATATGCGTTGACATTCAGAACCCTCCAGAACTCGGCCTCTCAGCCAAAGCCGCGAAACTCCCCCGCGGCGGGGATCGTTCGGGCAAATTGTGCCCTGGCGATTTCATGCAGCCTGCTTGCCAGCAAAGGCCGAAAGTGATTGTTGCGCGCGCGCCAGAGTCACCCGCTCCTCGGTGGCGTGCAATGCCTCGCGCTCCACTTTCTCGCGCATGCGCTTCGCAGCAGAGATGCGTACCAGGAATGGTTCGTTTTCCACCACCGTGTTCAAGAGCGCCGACGCATCCTCGTCCCACGGCATGCGGTCCGCCAATTCCGGGCGCGCGGGCGTCGGCTCGACGCGATCAAGGTCGGTGCCAAGGGGCAGGATGTTAAACAGCGCATCGAACAGCGCGTTACAATATTCCTGAATGATGTAGGTGGCGCCGCCATATCCCATGAAAGGCGTGCCGGCATGCCGGCGTATAATGGCGCCTGGGAAACTTGCCGGTATGAACATTGACCGCCCACCGGCTTCCTGTGCATACATGCGCTCATTAAACGATCCGAACAGCACCAGCGGCGGGGTGGTTTTTATCGCCTCCCGCACAGCAGCGTTGTTGGACTTCTCACCAGGCTTTCGCGCAATAGCGAAACGGCACGCAATGCCCATTTCATCTTCCAGGAACTGGCGCATCCCAAACGTGTAGGTATGGTTGGCAACAACCCCAAAACTGCCGGTGCTGAAGAAATCCTGCGTCACACTTCGCCACAGATCCCAGATCGGCTTGATTGTCGTCTGCTTTTCCGCGGCGATGAACGGTTCCGGATTAACACCGGCTAGTTCGCCCAGCTTGCGCAGGAAATTGGTTGTCGCAAACAGCCCAATCGGCGCCTGCAGATACGGCTTGCCCAACTCCTCACACAGCAAGCGGCCGAATTCACGATACATGCAGATGTTCACATCCCCATCTGCGAGCTTTGTCACATCGTCCAGATGAGAGCCTAGCGGGAAGGTGAGGTTTACCTCACAACCGATACCTTCGACCAGCCGGCGGATTTCGGCGAGGTCGGACGGCATGTTGAACGTGCCATAGATCGGCCCGATGATATTCACGCGCGGCTTGGCACCGGCCGGCCGAGCCTTCGGGCGCGCGCGTTTAGCGCCGAACTCGCTCCACAGCCAGTTAATGGCGCGGTCGGCCGCCTGCCATTGGTCTTCGTCGATCGTGCGCGGAATGAAGCGCAGCAGGTTGCTGCCTTCCGGCGTCACGCCGCCACCGATCATCTCAGCAATGCTACCCGTAACAACCACGGCCGGCATGTCCGGGTCCTGCGTGGCATTCGCCCGCCGCATCGAATCTTCCGTGCCGGTACTGGAGAGTTGCTCCTCGGCCAGGCCGGTGACAACCACAGGCAATTCGTGCGGCGGCAATCCGTCGGTATAATGCAGCACCGCGGTGACCGGCAGGTTTTCGCAGCCGACCGGTCCGTCGATCACCACGCGCAGACCACGGATCGCGGTGAAAGCATACACGGCGCCCCAATAACCACCGGCGCGGTCATGATCCAGCACTAGCATGGGCGCATGCCCCCGCCCCGCGCGCCTGATTCCAGACCCATCGACATAGGTGCCTGCATATTCATGTGCCCACCGCTTCGGCCGCCTTGGCCCGCGCTTCGCGCAATTTTTTTGCCTTTGCCCGTGCGTCGGGATGCAGGTCGGGCACACCGGTCCAGCCGTATCCTGCGGCGTCCGGAACACCGACGCCCTGAAAGAATTCAACCATTTGCGCGAAGCGCGCCTTGCCGCGCGTTTGTGCCGCAACGATTGCCGCCAGCGAGGCGACACCGGGGGCGCCCAGCAACGGCCGCGCCGAAACAATGTTGGTGAAATAGGCGGCGGGCAACCCGATTTCCTTAGCCTTCTGCACCAAAGGTGTGGTGCCAAGCGCCAGGTCGGGTTTTTCGCTGCGCATCGCCGCCATGTCCTGTTCCAGCGATGCACGATATTGCACGTGCGTGCCGCGCGCCTGCAGCCATTCCCGGTCGGGATCGCTCCATTCGGTGCGCGGGCAAGCGGTGCCAACATAAGGCACCTCCGCGCCGGCCTCGATCAGAAGCCGAGCGACCAGTAGCTCCGAACCTTCATATCCGGAGACCGTCACCCGCGCCTTGATGGGATTCGCTTCGATGGCGGCCTTGATCAAGGGCAGAATCTTGGCTTTCGCGGCATCGATCTTGGCGTTAGCGACATTGGCCGCGCCGCCAACCGCATCCAGCCACGCCGCGGTTCCGTCCACCCCCACCGGCGCCGAGCCGACAACAGGCCTGCCGGCAGCCTGGAACTCGCGGATCGATGCGGTGTAGAACGGATGCACCGCGGCGACCACTGCGCAATCGAGCGCCGCGTACATGTCGCGCCACTCCCGTGCCGGGCATTGCGGCGCCACGGTCAATCCCATCGGCGCCAGCATGGCTGCGACCCCTGGCGGATCGCCGGGGAACAACTCGCCGAGCAAGGCCACCGCGTCGCCCACGATCATCTGGCGTGGTCGCGCAACGGGTCCCGCTTCCGCCTCGAGTCGCGCCGTGCGCAACATGGCGCCCGCCAGCACATCCTTCGCCTCGGCATGGGTCGGCACGCCGAAGCCGGGCACGTCGATACCGATCACCCGCACGCCCTCGATCTGCTTCGGCAACAGGTCCAGCGGCACGCCAGACGCCGTCGGCACGCACAGATTTATCACCACAACCGCATCGTAATCTTCCGGTTTGGCAAGCTGGAACACCGCGTCCCTGATGTCCTCGAATAATTGCCCGCGCACCAGCGACTCGCTGTTGAACGGCACGTAGCCCACGGTCCGCTTCGCACCGTAGAAATGGCTGGTGAATGTCAGGCCGTAAACGCAGCAGGCGCTGCCGGACAGAATTGTCGCCACCCGCCGCATACGCAGGCCGACGCGCAACGCTCCAAATGCCGGACACATCGATTGCGGCTGGTCGTGCGGGCCGCGCGGATAGTCGGCCGCGTATCGATCGAGCGTGTCGCTCTTGCCGGCCGCGTGGGCCGCCGCAAGCATCGTTTCCCGGCCACCATGGCAGCCTCCCTCGGCAACCTTGTCGGTGGCGGTTGCGGACATCGTCAGGCGACCCCCTCGTAAATAACTTCTAGGGAGGTTTTCACCGGCGCCGCCTCAACCCACATGTCGTCCATCGTTGCGGGATCCAGCACGACGCCGCGACCGACCGCGTCACCCTTGAACAGGCCCAGCAATGCGTCGTGTGTCAGCGGCGTCGGCCGTAGCGGCGGCGCCTCGGCAACCTGCACCGCGAGCGTTTCGAACATCGATGCCCACCGCCCGCCGGGCCGGCCAATAATTTCGTAGCTGGCGCTCTTGCGACGGATATCGTCGTCCGCCGGAATGGAGGCCAGCACCGGTATGCCGGCGGCCGCTGCAAATGCGGCGGCTTCGCCAGTGCCGTCATCCTTGTTTACGACAAGGCCCGCCACGCCCACATTGCCGCCCAGTTTCTTGAAATACTCGACAGCCGAACAAACATTGTTTGCGACATAAAGCGATTGCAAGTCGTTGGACCCGACGACGATCACCTTCTGGCACATGTCACGCGCGATCGGCAGGCCAAACCCGCCGCACACCACATCGCCCAGAAAATCAAGCAGTACGTAGTCGAAATCCCACTGGTGGAAACCAAGCTTCTCCAGCAATTCGAACCCGTGAATAATGCCACGCCCGCCGCAGCCACGCCCCACTTCCGGGCCGCCGAGCTCCATGGCGAACACGCCGTCGCGCTTGAAGCACACGTCGCCGATTGCAACCTTCTCGCCCGCCGCCTTCTTGCGTGACGACGTTTCGATAATCGTCGGGCAACTGCGGCCGCCGAACAGCAGCGATGTCGTATCGCTTTTCGGATCACATCCGATCAGCAGTACACGCTTGCCTTGTTGCGCCATCATGTAGCTGAGGTTGGCAAGCGTGAAACTCTTGCCGATCCCCCCCTTGCCATAGATAGCGATCACCTGCGTCTGCCGACGCGGCTTTTCGCTCACCTGCGTGGTACCCGCGTCAATCGGACCGGTTGGTGCATTCATTGCGGCTTACTCATTGAATCTGTCTCCAATCGAGAACCATCTTAAGGCAGTCAGGATCGCCAAAAGCCGTGCGGTAGGCGTCACCCGCCGCTTGCGCGGCACTCGTATGTGTAATCAAACCATCCAGCGACAGCCTGCCGCTCGCCACCAGTTCGGCGGTGGCGCGCAGATCGGCATCGTTCCATTCCGCCGCCGCCCTAATCCGCGCCTCGCGCATGAAGGCAGGTGGAAACGAGAAACTCAGCCGGTCGGCGTAAAAACCGGCCAACACCACTTCGCCGCCCCGCCCCAGACGCGCAATCAGCGTGTCCAGCAAACCAGCGTCCCCGCTGACGTCAACAATTGTCGCGTAATCACGCTTCGAATCCGCATCGGGATGCAGAACATGATAACCGCACGCGCCTTTTTGCCGCGCGGCGTTCGTCTCCCAAACGATCGGATCGCGCCCGGCCTGCACTGCCAGCCGCGCCACCAACCTGCCGAGCACGCCGTGGCCAACAATCAAATCAGGCAAGCCGCCAGCAATGGCATGATAAGCGGTTGCCGCCAGCGCCAGCAGAACACCTCGTTCCGCAAGCGCCTCATCCAACGCTACAAGACGGCGGGCCGGCACCACCAGCCGGCTTGCCGCGCCACCAAACAGACCACGCACCGCACCGAAACAATTTGCCCCCGGCACGAATACAGTTTGCCCCGGCTTGAAACCGGCGTCCGGCCCCGCCTCACGTATAATGCCGACCGATTCATAGCCGGGCACTAACGGATAGCCCATGCCCGGAAACGGCGGCATCCGGCCCGTCCACAGCAACCGTTCGGTGCCGGTGCTGATGCCGCTGTAAACGATATCCACAACGACGTCGGCAGCTCCCTGCGGCGCCAGGGTCAAGCGGCTCAGTTCCAGCTTTTCCGGCGCCTGTAGAACAACGGCTATGGCATCCATGCCGGGCCCACTCCCTACGACGTCCGCCTCCGCGCGGGCTTCGATGTATGTCAGCTTAACCTGACATAAACGGGTGTCAACCCAAACTTACGCTAGCCCTCTAAAAACCGCCGCCCGGCGACACGCGAACCGCAAAATCGGGCCTAGCCCCGCGCGACGATGAGCCCGGTCAGCATCGGCGCGGTCGTGCGGCGCAAGCGCGGGCGCCTGAATCCGGCGCGCAGCAACATGTCGCAGAGAAGTTCGGGCGTGCGGGCGCGGCCGGACCCCATCGCCAGCAGGTAAAACCCGAAATAGGCGTCGGCCACCCGCGGGCTGCCATGCCGGCCCGCCATCGGCTCCGCCAGCAGCAACGTGCCGCCGGCCGGCAGGGCACGGCGCACATTGCGCAACAAGCTCATCGCCGCGTCATCGTCGTGATCGTGCACCACGCGCACCAGGCTGATCAGATCCGCGCCTTCCGGCAGCTTATCGCGGAAGAAATCGCCGCCGTGCAGCGCGGCGCGGTCCAGCACGCCGGCTGCCGCCAGCCGCGCCCGCGCCCGTTCCACAACCGCCGGCAAATCGAACAGAGACAGCCGAAGGCGCGAGGATTCCCGCGCCGCCGCCCGCAGGAATGTGCCTTCGCCGCCCCCCACATCCAGCAACATCTTGTGCCGCCCGACGCGATACGCCGCCAGCACTTGGTCGGCCACCATGCCGTTGCTGGCCGCCATTAAAGCGCTATAGGCGGCCACCTGGGCCGGCGTCAGCGACTCGGGGTGCGCGCCCCCGGCATACGGCCAATAGGCCGCCAGATCCGCATGGCAGGACTCGCGCCGCAACAAGGCGACCGGGTCGGCGAGATCGGCATACAGCAGCGCGTGGTGCTCGATCATCGCAGCCACGCCAGGGTTGCCGAGCAGAGCGGCGCCTAGCGTGCCAAGCTGATACGCACCGGCGCCGGCCGCTGCCACAAGGTCCAGCGCGGCGGCTGCGCGCAGCAGCCGGCCTGCCGCATCCGGCTGAAGCCCCAGGCTCAGCGCGATTTCGGGCGTCGTCAGCGGCCGGTCCCGTAGAACCTCGAACAGATGCAGCTGCACGCACGCCGTCAGCACCTGCGAATAAACGAAGCCCGCCCCGATATCGAACAGCGCCGCCGCGTTGCGGCGCGCGATCGGCCGGGTCAGCGGAAAACGCGTTGCCCACCGCTGGAAGCCCGGCGAGGCGATCAACCGAGTCTTTAACCGTTGCCATGAGGACCAGGAGATCTGCCCCGGCACCACATCATGCGTCCCACGCACGCGCGCGACAGGGCCCTCGGCCTCAGAACTCCATTTGTTGACCAAACCCGAAACCATTAACCTTATGCCGCCCAGCTTATGCCGCCACAGCGGGCAGTTCCTTCGGCATCAGGCGCTGGCTTTCCAGCCGGATCAAGGCCCTCAGCTCCGCCGCCCCCGGACAGTCCGGAATGGACGCGGCGGCCTCCGCGGCCAGTCCCTCCAAACGCGCGACAGCGCCGTACAGCCCGAGCACATGCACCGCGTTCGGCCGCCCCAGCGCAGCATCCTGGCCCGCCGGCTTGCCCAACGCAGCCTCAGTAGAGATCGCGTCGCCAATATCATCGGCGACCTGATAGGCCTCCCCTAGGGCCGCTCCCAGGGCGCGCCACGGGGCGGCCGCGCACCCAGCGGCGGCAGCGCCAGCTTCGGTCGCAGCCGCGAACAAGGCGCCGGTCTTGGCCCTCTGGTATGCGGCCAGATCCGGCGACGGCTCGCATTCCCAGGCCTGGCCCGCGACAATGCCATATGGCACCCCCACCGCACCCCCGATCGCCGTTATCAACGCCGCAAGCCGCGTCGGCACCCGCGCCGCACCGCGCGCCAGCGCCTGGAACGCCAGCACAATCAGCGCATCCCCCGCCAGAAGTGCCAACGGCGTGCCGAACGCGCGGTGCACGCTCGGCCGCCCTCTGCGCGTCGCAGCGTTATCGAACTCCGGCATGTCGTCATGCACCAGACTCGCGCAGTGCAGCAGCTCGATCGAGGCTGCCGCCGCCGCGGCCACCGCCGCCGCATCCAAGCCACACGCCGCCGCCACGGCCATTGTCAGGCGCGGCCGTATCCTGGCACCGCCTGGAAACACCGCATGGCGCATCGCGGCCGCCAGTTTCGGCGGCGACCCCGGCTGGTCAGCCAGGGCAAAAACATCGATTAACGCCGCCTCGATCTGGGACCTTGCATCCATGGCCACTCCCGGTCGACCCAACCGCCGACTGTCAGTTGTTTTTGTCACCTCCATATGTCACGTCTCATTGACAGTCACTGTCAACACGAAAACAACTGTCAATGCGAAAAATTGCCAAACTCGGATTTCAAGTCATTGAAGATGTCAAGACGATGACGACCACCGATCACCCAGCCCGGCTCAGCGGTGGTTTCGGCCGCATCGGCGGCACCGGCACCGGCCGCCCCGACTTCGCCGCCGCGGTCCCGCCCGGCGGCTATGCTTGGTGGTATGTCGATGCGCTGAGCGACGACCGACGCGACGGCCTGACGATCATCGCGTTCATCGGCAGCGTCTTTTCACCGTGGTATGCCTGGGCGAGGCGGCGCGGCCCAGCGCCGGCGGAAAATCATTGCGCCATCAACGTGGCGCTCTACGGCGCCGGCGGCAAGAGATGGGCAATGACGGAGCGCGGTCCGGACGCCCTGAAACGCGATGCGACGTCGCTCGCGATCGGCCCTAGCGCCCTGCACTGGGATGGCCACACGCTGACACTAGATATCGACGAAGTGACGGCGCCCCTGCCGAGCCGCGTGCGCGGCGTGGTGCGGCTCACCCCAACCGGCCTCGGGCAAACTACTGTGTCGCTGGACGCGGCGGGCCGTCACGGTTGGAGCCCGATCGCGCCCACGTCCCGCGTCAGCGTATCGATGTCGCACCCCACGCGCGCCTGGGAAGGCCATGGCTATTTCGACACCAACTGGGGCGCCCGCCCGCTGGAAGCCGATTTTGCCGAATGGCATTGGTGCCGCGCTACACTCCATGACGGGGCGGCGGTGCTGTATGACGTAACGCGCCGGACCGGCGAGCATTTCGGAGTCGCGCGGCGGTATTGGGCCGATGGTACGTCGGCGCCTTTCGATCCGCCGCCGGAAGTAGCTTTGAAGCCCGGTTTGTGGTGCCTGCCGCGCGTCACAAGGACAGACCTCGGCACAACTGCCCGGGTCGTCCAGACCGTCGAGGATTCCCCCTTCTACGCCCGCAGCGTGGTAGAAATGCACCTGCTAGGCCGCAAAGTCGAAGCAATGCATGAAACCTTATCGTTGCGTCGTTTCGACACACCATGGATGCGCCTAATGCTGCCGTTCAAGGCGCCAAAAGAGCGAAAGTTTTTTGGTTCTTATTTTCAAAAAAGAACTACTTCTTCTTGATGGTAGAAACGAGACAAGCCCTCGTCATAGGCTCCGGCTTCGGCGGCCTGGCCGCGGCTGTCCGCCTGCTGGCGCGCGGCTTTCGCGTTAAGGTTTTGGAGCGGCTCGATGCGCCCGGCGGCCGCGCCTATGTGTTCCGTCAGGACGGTTTCACCTTCGATGCCGGTCCCACCATCATCACTGCCCCTTATTTGCTCGAGGAGCTCTGGGAACTTTGCGGCCGCCGCCTCGCCGACGACGTCGAACTACGCCCAATCGATCCGTTCTATCAACTCCGTTTCGACGATGGCACCATCTTCAATGCCACCGCCAACCAGGGCCGGATGCGCCAAGAAGTGGCCCGCATCGCGCCCGGAGATGTTGCTGGTTTCGACCGCTACATCGACGACAGCGAGAAAATCTACGATGTGGCGTTCAAGAAACTCGCGCATGAACCGTTTCACAAGATATCGACGCTATTGGCCGCGACGCCCGACCTCATCCGGCTGCAAGGCTATCGCAGCGTTTACAACAAGGTCTCGGACTACTTTGCCAGCGAAAAACTCCGCACCGTCTTCAGCTTCCATCCCTTGCTGATCGGGGGAAACCCGTTTTCCGCAACGGCGTATTATTGCCTCATCGCGCATCTGGAACGGCTGCACGGCGTGCATTATGCCATGGGTGGCACTGGGGCAATCGTTACGGGTCTGGTAAAGCTCATCGAACTGAAAGGCGGCTCCCTGCGCTACAGCGCCGATGTCGCCGAAATAACCGTCTCGAACGGCAACGCCACAGGAGTCCGTCTGACAACAGGAGAAACCATTCAAGCCGACATCGTGGTGTCGAACGTCGACCCGGCCTGGACTTATACAAAACTGCTCGGCGGATATCGCCGCCGCGTCTGGACGGATGCGAAACTCGCGCGGCAGAACTATTCCATGGGCCTTTTCGTCTGGTATTTCGGCACAAACCGCCAATTTCCTACGGTCGCGCACCACACCATCCTGCTCGGCCCCCGCTACCGCGGATTGCTCGACGACATCTTCAAACATAAGATATTGGCCAAGGATTTCTCCCTCTACTTGCACCGGCCGACCGCAACCGACCCCAGCATGGCGCCCCCAGGCTGCGACGCGTTCTACGTTCTCTCGCCGGTTCCGCACCTCGGCAGCGGTACCGTTTGGGCAACGCAGGCGGAGCCCTACCGCGCTGCGATCCAACAATATCTGGAAAATACCGTCATGCCCGGTCTCGGCACGTCCATCGTCACGTCGCGCCTCATGACACCGCAGGATTTCCTCGATCGCCTCAAATCCGTCAACGGCGCCGCTTTCTCGCTGGAACCGCAGCTTTTCCAAAGCGCCTGGTTTCGGCCTCATAATGTGAGCGAGGAGGTCAGAAATCTTTTTCTTGTGGGGGCTGGCACGCATCCGGGGGCTGGGGTACCGGGTGTTATTTCTTCTGCGAAGGTGCTGGGTGAAGTCCTTAAGTAAGGAAGTATTTCTTTTTTGAAGAAAGAAACAAAAAACTTTTTAATTACGATTTTGCAATTTTGCGGCGGCCAATCTTCCTGACATGGCTGCCATCGGTATCCCGGCCCCGGGATGTACCGAGCCACCAGCCAGGTATAATCCGGGCACCCGGCTTGCCGCGCCGGGGCGCTGAAAGCTTGCCATGGCGCCATGATTCGCGCGGCCATAGAGCGCACCACCGCTCGCCGGAAACAAGTTCTCAAAGCCGTCTGGTGTGGTCGCAACACTCTCACCCACCGCATCGAGATGCAGCCCACAGTCCCGTAACATACCCAATACCCGCGGCGCATAATCCTCGGCGTTGAACTGCCGACTATCCCCATCGGCCGGCGCATTGATCAAAACCAGGAATCGTTCCGGTGCGTCGCCTCCTGGCGTATCCTCCGCCCCGCGATCCTGTGCGCAGATATACACTGTCGGCCACTGCGTAATACCGCGGTCCCGAAACACCGCATTAAATTCCGCGGCACAATCCTCGGCAAAAAATACGTTGTGATGCAGCAAAGGAAAACCGCCGGCGCGCGCACGCATGCACCACGTAATGGCCGACAGCGACCTTGTGCGCGGGTCAGCCGCCGGCACCGCACCCTTCACGGCGCTCCCAAGAAGCCCGCGCGACAACGCCGCCACATCGCCGTTAAAAACCACCGAATCGGCGTCAATCCGCTCGCTATTCGCCAGCACAACACCAGCTGCGCGGCCCTTCTCCACCACAATCTCACGCACCTCGGCGCCAAAACGATAGCGTGCCCCCTGCGACGTCCCGAGCGCGCAGAGCGCGTCGGCCACACGGCGCATGCCGCCCTCCACCAGCCACACGCCGTCCTGTTCCACATGCGCCACCAGCATCAAGGTCGCCGGTGCCGCGAACGGTGACGAACCGACATACGTCGCGTAGCGCCCAAACAATTGCTGTAGGCGCGGATCCCGAAAATGTTGCCCCAACACCGACCAGAACGTCTGAAACGGCGCCGTGCGCCACATCGCATCCAACCGCGAAAACCCCACCCGGCGCATCAGTTCCACAGGCGACGGAAGCTGCGAGGTCATGAACGGCTCTTGCAACGTGCGATAAACGTCAGCCGCGCGCGCGCAAAAATCGCGATACCCTTGTGCATCAAGCGGCCCCGCAAACGCCGCGATCGCGTCGGCCGACCTGTCGACGTCGGCGAATAGATCCAGTTGGCCGCCGCCGCGCCACGCATGGCGCGCAAGGATCTCCGCCGGCCGCAATGTCAAGAAATCCTGCAAGCGCCGGCCAGCATCTGCGAACAGACTTTCGAAAACCCAGCGCATGGTGAATACCGTCGGGCCCGCATCGATCGCCGCACCCCCCACCTCGATTTGCCGCATCTTTCCGCCCGGTGCGGCCGCCCGGTCCAACACAAGTACATTCGCCCCGCCGCGCGCCAAGTCGATCGCCGACGCCAGGCCACCGACACCAGCGCCGACAACGATGACCTTCTCAGCGCGCATCAGAGCAAAATTTCAGGCAACCATGCCTGCCGCACCCGCCGATGCACGAAACCGACGATTGACGTTATGCCAATGATACAGGATCAGAGCCAATCCCACCGTGAGCGGAATGGCCCACATGCCGGGGTGCAATGCCAGTTGAGGGAATATCCGCACCGCACCAAATGCCATGAAAGCCGTATAGACTGAAATGCCGCACCCAACCAACCCCTTGATATGTTCCTTGAGCCAATCTCCAGCCGCCCGCCGCGGCTTGTAGAGAAAATACAGGTTCGTGGCACCCGTC
>Ga0209611_10006097_pt1 | contig 19912 bp, 15 predicted proteins | sample S1TSphgellanicum_3_FD_187693 | JGI IMG/M metagenome (GOLD analysis project Ga0209611, IMG submission 187693) | Host-associated microbial communities from peat moss isolated from Minnesota, USA - S1T2_Fc - Sphagnum magellanicum MG (SPAdes) (version 2) | ecosystem: Host-associated > Plants > Peat... | reverse complement strand
GATCTTATAGTTACTTCTCTGTGTTGATTTTCCGACCTACCACAAATGGGTGGTGCATCAATCATCTCTTGTTTTCATGAGATCCCATCTTTTGTTGTTGCTTTTGAGGTAGCTGAATAAAATATGATTATAATATCTTTGAGGAAAGTGAGGTTCAAACCCTTGAACTGTCTTGATGGTTTGTTGAGGCAAGGCATCATCTTGGTCATCCACCCGACAGCATCAGATGCTGCCTCAGCTCTCTTCCCTCAAAACTGCATGAGGTTTAAACTTTATCACATATTATGGACGCTTCAAATAGCTGGATTTGCACTAGCAGGAAAGATCTGCTAGACAAGGTCTTCTAAATTAACAATTTTATAAAGGCACCTGGGCTTATGAGTTGTATCAAGATTAGGCACATCCTGATGTGGAACCTTGTCATGGTTAAATTCAAGTTTCTGATGAGACCATGTGCAACATTGGAACTTTGAATGTGATCTTGTATATTGTTGGGTGGGTTTTGTTACATAGTCAAATTATTAGTATGGAAATTATTACTTTGTGAGAGTTGTGATTAATGATGTGCACAGATTATTTGTACAATGTGTTGTTGTCTTCTCAACAAATCCTCATGGCCGTAATGTATTTATTTGTATGTTTGTGACGGTGTTGGAAATGTGAAGGTGTTTAGGGTTTGGTATGACTACATTAATGTTGGGGATGTATGTGTGCATTGTTAAAGAGATGAAGTTTCCGTGAAAATATGTTGAAAGCCACAGTAAATATGTAATTTTATTGGATGATGACCAAATTTAAATTAAAAAGGTGTAACTAGTTAGGTTATGTGTTATTCAAGAACAGCAGAGTTGAAACAAGTTAGACCTGGAAGGGTTTCTATGGCCTCTTCTAGGTCCTTTCAAGTATTGACAACATTTTGTGATGGAGTGAATTGTACCAAAGTAGAAAAATATAAAAGTGAACAAAATGTTCAAAAGAAGATGCTTGCAAGACAAATTCCATGAGTATTTGTATTTATGAATGGAGAAGATAAAGGAAATGTGTAATGTGCCTTCATTGCAAAGGATGGTATGTAACTAATCCAATGAATCACTCACCAATTTGTGATGGAATAATTTTTATTGGACATGATGGAACAGAATATGGTCATCACATGTTATATGTTATATGTCAAATGGAACATGAGATATATATTTCAACATATGACATGTGTGACCATTTTACATTGATAACATGAAATATTTCCTAAACCCTAAACTCTAAACAATCTTAAACCCTAAATCCACCCTCATTGTATGTAAATATCATTGTGAATATGGACCCCAACACAATTTTTAAAAACTCCATGACATTACACCCAACCTATTACTGAGTAACTTCAAAGTTGAAAATAAAGGCAAGCAAAAGAAGATGATGAAACCCTGCCAAACTTTATAAAAAGAAAGCACCCAAGAAAGGGAGAGGGAAAAAAACAAGGGGCAAGGACCAAAGTCCAGGCAAGCAAACAGCCCAAAAGAGGCAGGCCACAAGGAGGTAAGGGAACCACTAAGTACCAAAACCTCCACCAAAAGACAAACATCAAAGACATAAGCCACAAAATTCTTGAAAAAAAATGGGTGCTGTGCAAAAAAGATGGTTGTTGTTCAAAATAGCTATGCCTTGAGCTAAAATTTGTGAAGTTTGTTATGCACTATTTGAAGCATAGGGACAAAATGCAGGTTATAATCCTTCATAGTGCTAATGTTATCATAACCTTACATGTTTTTTGAAACAACCACAATTGTAACATGGTTTCCTTGTTGAAAAATTTAGTAAGTTGTCAATATGATTATCATAGTGATAGGTTATGGACAATGATGATAATGTTGGAATACAACTTCAATTTTACTATTGTTTTCATGCCATTGTTCCAATATTGTACATTGATGGAAATTTCATCTTATTTACACGTCTACACACACTCAATCCTAAAACATAACTCATGGCAAAGAATGGACACATTCACACACATCATTTTCTCAAATGTGAAAATATGTAAACCGCAGTTCAAATTCAAAGTGATTTCTTGAGAAAATCATGCACTATTAAGATACTCCCTATACATTGTTCCTCACAACATCACACCCTAGAAAAGTACATGATGCCAATAACATAACAATGCAACCAAATTTGTGCAACCTTCACAAAACAACTATTATTTCACTTGTAAAATTAACAAGATTTACACCATCTATGTTTCAGTTTCATGAGAACTAACATGACAATGGTTTTCTAAGATAACTAGAAGTCACTATTTTTTCCCACCAGTAGGGTTGCAAATACTATTCATGCTCTAAGTGACACAAGCACTTGAAATGTCATGAATGTTTTACATAAAGTTGTATTATGGAAGGAATTATATTATAAGCAAAATTGTTTGATTTGACTTTCAATAAGCAATCATGATCTACTTTTGTGAAGAAATCATAATCACTTGAATTATCTATTACCCTTGTCAAGGTCAATCTTTCACCTTATTACATCCATATATTGCAATATTAGGTGATTGTATGTTTGTTTGTTTCAAAACGATCACATGTCACCCTCTTGAATTGTGAAACCACTCACTCCACTTTTGATACCATTGAAAGTCCTCAAGACAAGGTAATGTTCATGTTTGTTGAGTGAATGCATAATGGGTGGATCAAAATGCTAGATGAATATATGCTCATAAATTCATTTCCTTTGTATTTCTTCAAGCCTGAGATGATTAAATAATTAAACAATAGTGATCCATCAATTTTTTTGTTTTTTCCATGTATGTTTGGCCAAAGTAGAAATCATTATTTTATTCATGTGTGCACAAATCTAATATAAAAAATGCATTTCTTTCAAAATGATATGGACTTCCAAAAAAACACATCAATTTTGACCATTAAAAAGCCCATAACTACATTTTTACAAAATATTTTTTTTGAAGGACTTCATTTTTAAAATTTTCATGATTTGGCACAAGACATGTTGAATCCCTTATAGACATTTGCAAAAAAAATCTCAAATTAAAAAATTCACCAAAAATTCCACTATGATAGGATTAGTCCATGTGTTACAACTTCAAAAGTGTGCATCCACCTAACTTAAGGACAATATGATCACATATATGTCTTCTTATTTAAGTTGATAACTTAAACCCAAATTTTATTAGATAAAATATTGCCTTCGATACACCTCAAAAGGATTTCAATGAAATTCACTTATAGAAAATTGCATCATGACACCAATATTGATCCATCTATTCATGCATTCACCTTGTCATTTTGCAATTTTTTAAACCAATGGAGCAAAATTTATTAAATTTAAAATGATTTTTTCTTTAGAAATTAAAGTAATATATATTTTTTATGTTTTTATTTTCAAATTAACATAAGCACATTCCATGGGATTCCTCTATAATATTAGGTTGTTCATGCATTTTCCAAGGACGTTTTGAAGTTTCTTACACTATTATGACCCTCCCACATGTCATTACATCTTTTTGTGTAAGTTCTACCCACCTTGTAGCTTGGAGGTGTAAATTTTTTTGTTGATTGTGACATTGAACAACTTTTGTAGGGAATTTTTTTTTGTGCAAAAATTTGTGTGTTGTTATAGTAAGTTTTTTTAATATTTATTTCTTGCAAGGTTGATGTGATACACATGGATAGTCCAATGGACATGGAGAATCGTTAATTTTTAACTAGTTTCAAATTTGGGTATGTATGATAGTATGTATTGTTAATATTAGAATCATGATTCTTACATAAACCTCCAAACTAACTATTTTAATACTAGCCATATTGCAACTATGCTATAGTTGCACATTAATTTTATTTCATTCAAATTTCAATAGACCCATGATACTTTATTTTATAACTTAATGGATTATGATAATTTAATGTGTCAAGAATTAAAGAGTATTAGTTTTTGAAGGCTAAGTGTTTCAATGTATTAACAATAACTTGACCCTCAAGATCTCAATCATTTTGTGTCATTCAATTATGATGGTTGCTTACATCTATAAAACATATGAAAATGGGGGAGGTAGTCCTTGACAACCATTTCACTCCATGTCTTTTTTTGGACACTTTAAAAGTTCACAAGCCTATCATGTGTATCATAGTGTTCATAAAAGCTATTGCATCACATAATATATAATTTAGTTTCCATGAAAATTATAAATTTATTTTAATGGTATGACTATCCCCATGCAAAACAATTGTTTATGTAATGATATAGCATAAGTTTAAGCTGGAGGTGTTTTTCAATGCCATAAACCTTCAATGTATTAACATTTTGTAATGTAACATATTGTCTTAGTTCGAAGTTATAAATGCAAAGTGTTTTTAGTCATTCAATGCTAAGGATGGTAATATAACAATGGTGAAAAGAATGACAATTGACCAATAATCATTAGTCTCCACCAACAAAATGTAGTTTTGGCTCTCAAACAATATAGGTTCACAATTGTTGTTAGCCTAATGGTTTTCAACAATATTGCACCCTATATGTTCGCTTGTGATTGTTTTGACACATTTACAATTCAACATGTTATAATGATACACCTAGAACCTATCTATTTTCATGTGTTTTGCAATTCTTGATGAATTGAATAGTTGTTATTGTTTCATTTAAACCAATGTGATGATGTGAAATCATTAGGATGCTAATGACAAGTACCTTGTAAGGTGAGGTTGAATATACCTATTCACAAGATTGTAACATGTACACATGAAACATTGTTTTTTTAATGTAATGCCCTAGAAGGGCTTATAAATTCTAATGATTTAAAAACTTTGAATTTCATGTAACAAGTTATGCAACCATAGAGGGGAAATTGTTGCATTTATATAAACATGGCCTTCAAATTGAGCTCATTGCATTGAAACACTTAGTCCAAACCCCACTGAGAGGGTCCTTTGACCATGATCCTTTGGGAAGTCGATTTTCAATAGATTGGAAACCAAGAATTGCTTCACTTTGGCAAGGTTTCATTCATCCCCACAACCTAGATGCATAGTTTCACAATAAAAAAGAAAGTAAAAATGGTAGGGATTGTTGATTTATTTGCAAAAAATGCATCATGAGTCAAAACGTACTCAAAGGAGCTAGAAGCATTACTTTATATTAGGACCATGTATTTTTTCCCCAAAGTAACTTTTTCATATGAATGAATTTTTGATTTTTTTTTTGCAACTTGTTATGAAAAATGATTAAAATTGCCCCAATAAATTACTTTTTAAAAAAATTAAATAAATATGAATTTGTAAAAATGTATAGATTCCTTGCAAATTTTATTTTTCTTCTTGAAAAATGATGACAATTTCCAATCATACCAAAAAAATGTTCCATTTTTAAGGTTCAATTTAATATATTATGAATTAAACATTTTTTTAATATAACATGTACATTATACCTCATTATGTGTGGTAAAACATGCTTGAAGTTTTGAAATTCTGAATTTTCAAATGTACATATTTTGAATTTTCAAAGTTTTAAAATTCCACATTTTTAAAATTGTGAATGTTTTTTTAGTGTGTCAAATAGATTATTATCATCTCATTTTGTTACCATCAACTTATTTTTATTATATGAGTCCTTTGAAATTCCTTTGTAAAAAGGTCCCTTCTTAATGATAGAAATTTTCACTTTCAAAAGTCAAACTTAACTAAACTAAAACAAAAAATTGGATCAAATGGATTTTTAATTTGAGTTTTTTAACATCTATATGTGTTAAAAGAGAATAAAATGCCAAGATTACTATTATTTTAAATGGAAAAAATTAAATAAATCTCTAATTTTTACGATAATTTTGACATTTAATGCCCTTTTGGCTTCTTTGAATGTGTTTTGACCTTATCCATAATGACAATGAATCAAACAACACCTATGGATAGATAATTCTTTTAAGTTTTCAAAGTTCACATTTTAACTTCCATTGACCTTACAAACCCAATCTATTTCCTAATGTATTATTGTAATTGTAATGTTTATGGATGTGATTTTCAATTTCTTATGAATCAATTATGTTACTTAGTAAACATGAAACATGTGTGACAAGTTATTTATTTTTTTCATATGAAATTTGTGGGAAATTAACACTAAGTTGAAACATGGCTACTCATAAATTTTGACACAATAATACATTACAATAATAAACACAAACACTTGCATGAACTAAGGAAAAAATTATTGTAAAACTTTCTTGACTCAAAATAATCTTGCTTTGGTTATGAAACTTGATTCAACATTCAATTAAAGACTCAAGTATTAGGTGTAGTGCTAATATGTATTAAAATAATTGAAACGACTACTTAATATTTCATAGTTTTAAATGATAATCTAAGTTGGTCTTGAAACTATTGAATTTACTTATATAACAACATTCATAATATTTCATAGGAACATGTGAATAACTTTGAAATCAATCTAATGAATAAAAAATACTCAAAAACATTTTTAAAATAGTTGTAACTAGTGTTTCAAACAACACAAACATCAGTCATAACTTGATTTTTTTATAAATGACATATTCTTAAAAAATAATTTCTTTTTAAATTTAATTTAAAGTAGATTTTGAGAATAAAGACATATTAACTTGTCACCTAACGGGCCACCTCTAGCTCATTATAAAATGCTTGGACCCTATTAGCTAACCTTTAGAAATTATGAACACTAAATCTTCTAGGTTTTCTTTCAAGAATTGGAGCTCCAAAATCAATGTACTTAGTTTCATAATCATGTTTCATACTCAAATCCAAAACCCTTATTTCTTTTCCACAATTGTGTGAATATGTATAAGAAAATGAAACTTGTTATTTTTAACAAGCACATGCTCAAATCCAAAACACTTGTTTCTCTTTTACAACTACATGAATAAAAACAAAAAAATGAAACTTGTTATGTGTAACAAGCAAATATTCAATCTTATAGCAATTTCAATGCCATTTTCTCTTTCACAACTACATACATGCAAGTACTCCAGTAAGTAATCACTTTTCATTGTTCTCTATAAGTGTGCACATAAAGGTGTAACTTCCATTGCAAACCAAAATTGTTATTTTTTTCAACAACAAATTTACCAAGACAACCAATTAAAAACAAAAACTACTTTTTACCATTTTTTTCCCAAATTAAAGCTTCCATTACATCCTGCCAAAAATAGGTGAACTTGATAATGTATTCATTTTTAAGGGATATATGGAAAAGTTAAACATACCAATATTCAAAATAATGGTAGACATTTAACTACTTGAATGTTTATGAAACTACAACATGCATGCTTTAAGGTCTTTACTTTTCAAGAAAATTATGAAAGACCCTTTGAAACTCCATGATAGAACTACCTAGACAAACACACCATAACCTAGGGTCAGTTTCCACATTGACAAAACGAATAATTATTTTCTTTCAAAAAACTAATTTGTTTTTAATGTTTGAAATTATAAGTTTTTCCATCATCTACTATAGTATTGTGATGTGACTAGTGAAATTATTCAAAGTGTAGCCTACGATAATTATGATGATTTTCAACATGTTGACTTCATATTTTCACAAAATTTCATTTCATTATTTTCATGATTATTTAATGATGAAACTAACCTTAGGGTAAAGTAGTTGTGTGACATATTTATGAAGTTAAAAAATATTTTACAATGTGTTAATGGGAAAATAGGATAAGTAAATCAAAATGGGTAACAAGTTGGCATTATAGTGCAAACCAATTGGATTACAAGTTGGCTATAAAACAAGTCAAAATGTAGCAAGCCAATTGTAATAAGCAAAATCTAGCAAACCAAGCTCCAACAAACTAACCTTTTGATGAATAGCCATATTCTATGCGTATTCAAAAATTATTATTAACATTAAATGGCCTTCATATTATGGTTACACTAGGTATATATTTTTAGTATATTAAAATTATGTGTAAGATATTAACTAAATATATTGCGGCCATATTACAAGTTTATCCAAACTATCTTATTATACATCATAAAATAATTACAAATGAAACTTATTATTATATTTTTATTATCTTCACTAAAATTAAGAAATAATAGTATTTTATTATATATTGATGATGATAATGATATTAGTATGATAGAAAAAATAACAATATATGTACTTCAATTAAAACCATTATGTATGCTGAAATTGTTATTATTATTATTATTGATATTTATAGTTTTACAAGGATTATAAAAATTGACATAATAATACAAATATGAATAACAAAATAGTTAACCTAAATTAGTTAATACTTACAATTTAAAATTTTAATAATAAAATAATATGTATATATAATTACTACTATAAATAATTAGTTAATTTATTAGTTAGTTAGCTAGTTAGTTAGACATTGCCTATTTAATTATATAATCAAAATGAGGATTAAAATATGGGATAAACTTTTTAGTTGCAAGTAGGTTTCAACTAAAAATGTTTAGTTGAAAACTACTTGCAACTAAAAAGTTTATCCCATATGTTTTGTCTTTCATTCTCATCTTGAAAAACATATAACCAAATTGTTTTGTCTTACATTTTCACATTAAAAAACATGGGCATATGGGATGAACCAATAAAAAAGACTCAACCTCAAATAATAAATATCCATGTACCTATGCCTAATTTACCTACCTCCCTAACCTACTTACCTACCTACCTATCTAAGTAGGTATTTAGCCTAGGTAGGTAAATAGGTCCTACCTAGCTAGGTGTCTAACCTAAAAAAATGGGGTATGCAGATCCTACCTACCTACTTAGCTATTTAAGTAGGTATTTAGCCTAGGTAGGTAAGTAGGTCCTACCTATCTAGGTGTCTAGCTTAAGAAGATGGGGTATGTATATCCTACCTACTTAAGTAAGTATTTAGCCTAGGTAGGTAAATAGGTCCTACCTAGCTAGGTGTCTAGCCTAAGTAGATTGGGTATGTAGATCCTACCTACTTACTTTGCAGACTTGTCCCAGGTTGAGGGGCAGAACATGCTTCCAAGCCTAGCAGATTCATGAGATAGCAGCCAAGGGAGGACAAAACTCACTCAAAAGAGAACCATTACCAAAAGTGCTGGTTCTGGTCAACTAGTTAATACTGCCTTAAAGGGATGCTGGACTCTAGAATCACATGGGAGATAGTTGCCACCGATGCTCCTGTTGATGTTTGCTGCCATGCTGTCATACTCGCAGATTTCTCTAACTTGACTGAAGTTTTGACAGACCCAAGCTGCAAAATTTCACAGAGGTCGTGGAGAATCACATATCACTGAATGCTCATGAAGGAAGCTCCATGTACTGTCATCTGGAGGTTGCAGCACTGGATCAACAAGTGCAGTTTGCAAGTGGTTTTTGCTTCTGCATGGCTTAGCTGTGCATGGTTTTGGAGTCCTCTTCTCTTTAAAGCAGACAATCCTATGTAGACAAAGTGACCACAGGGATTTTACAAAAATAGTCTTGTAAGCTACTAACTTAAAGAGGACTTGCCTCCCACATTAAGACCATACAAATGCTGCTTTCCCCCACAGTTGCTATGGAGACCAGTTTGTGGGACTAAGAGAGACTTGACACAAGGAGCTGACTCATTCCTTGCAAACGAGTTACACAGGAACTTTGCACTTTTGTCATATTGACATGAGATGGTGGTGGCAACAATTGAACACTTGTGTCTACAGTTACAATCTCATTGTAAGTGTGATGGAGCTTTTCTTGTATGAGGTTTGAGCAGGTGATGGGTAAGTGCTGATTCTCAGTAATCCTTTTGAATATCTAGTTACAAGGATCCTGGAGCAGAATTTATGAAGTTGCAGCAAATGTGTTCAAACGATACGATTGTTGCACATATCCAGGCCTTCATTAACATGCTGGAAACCAGACATACAGACCCTGACATGCACATTATAAGCCTGGGAATCACACATAGAGAAAGTGTTGCTGATAAGGAATTGTGCAGGCACTGCAGTATTTTGCGTCAATGAATGTACATGAGTATGAGTTTGGTTCAGTTGTCATCCGGGAAGAGAATGTATATATATACACACATATATCCTTGCAAGTCCTGCCTGTATTTGGTGAAGTTTGTGAAACTGTCAGGCAGCAAAAGGATTCCCTCTTGGGTGAAAAAACTGGGCTACCCAATGCAGCTCTTTTGGAAAGGTTAACTCCACCAACTCTCTCAATGACTTGGTAAATCATTCCTACCTTCCAACCATGTATTTTATCAGTTTGCAAAATATCCAACCAACTGTGGTTGCAGCAAATGGCTTTTCCATGTATGTGAAGGACTTGCAGCCTTTTTTCCACTGCCACTCCCTTTCCTGTCTGAAGTGAGCAAACACAAGGATGCCATGAAAGCTGAATCTGTGCTGGGTAGCTTGATTGTGCTACAGAAGGTCAGCTTTTGGTGAATTTTCGGCTCAATAATTTTCCCTCCAGTTAACACATGCTTCGGTAGTTGAATTTACTAAGAACTGTTTCTGGAGCTTCTATCTTTGGTGTTAGATTTTATAACATGCATGAGTTATAGGAGGCATGATGCCAAAGTTTTTGTTTTGCATTCTTTGTTTTTGGCTTGGATTTCTGCAATTGTAGGTGAGTTCAGTTTCTAACACCAAAGATCATGTTTGGTTTACAGTAATGTATTCAATTTGTTTTTAATTGTGCTGGAAAGGAGTTGAATTAGGGTTAGAACTGTAGTTGGACATAAAACTTGGTTTGCTTCTTGAGTTGAAGAAGCTTTAAAGGTGAATCTGGTGTTTTTATGGCAATCACCCTTTTGGTGAATCGAACTCCAATTTGGGCATGACCCAGGGTGGTGAAGATGATCTTTAATGGGTGTTTCAAGGATCATTGTCAGCATGTTTCACAGAAAGTTGGGGTGGTGCTTTTATGCACTCAAAAGGAATCTTGTTGTTGAGTGCAACAGGATCACACAAGAGTGCAAGCATCCACGTAAGAGTTCAGTGCAAGACTCTGCACAGTAGCTATAAGCATTCATCATGGATAATTGCTGCACACAGCTCATGACGGGCATCAAGTGTACATAGTACAAGCTTGCTAATGGATGTTGATGAGCATAAGCCTGCATCACATTTGCTACGAACTATACTCCCAAGCCTTGTTGTGTTGAAGGTTCACACAGCCCAAAATAGGTTCAGTGTTGCGCTCAATGCAAGCTCCTTTGCATAGTCACATTGAAGGTTTGGTTGCTTCAATTCAGGTGTGTAACAAGGAGTGGGACAGCCCAATTCAATATCATTTTTTAGTGTTCATGTTTGGTGTATCTGATGGATAAGGTGAAGGGTATTGCTATGGTGCAACCTTGTAACTGATGGTTAGGAGGGATTTCAAGGTGATTTTAAAAACTAAGTATGGGTCCTTTGCAATGATTTGTGTGCATGTTTTGTGTGTGAATTTTTAGTGTTGAGAAGATATGACTTTGTGCATGAGTGATTTTGCTGGTACTAGCAGGGATTTCTCTAATGTATTTGGAGGTTAGGTTAAAAGTGTAATTTAGAGATTGTTGAGACTACGGAAATCAATTGTAATTGTCTACGATCGAGGTTGAAACAACAATTTATCATGTACACCATTTATTTGCTCTATACCAAAGGGGGCTGAGGCTATGCAATAACTTCCGGAATGGTATAAAAACCCTTAGGGATGAATGTGGTGTCTGGATGGAAAAGTATGTTTCATCTTCTGAGCTTCCGCAATATATAACAAATGCTTTGTGTAGGGTAAGAATGGAAGTGTGTTTTGTTTGTGTTTTTGGCTATGGGGGGTTTTAAACCTTTCATAAGTCTTGGATGTTTATAACTGATTTTTCAACCAAAAGAATCAAAATGTGACTAGTATTGAATTTGGTTTTTCAGGTCCATTTTTGCATTATAAGACAAAATTGAAAGAGGTATGTTCAAAATTTAGTGTTGTCAATCAATAGTTACATTTGTGCATTGTTGTATTGTGAGAATGTTACTAGTTGGATCATGTCATTATACTCTTCAAGAACAAAACTGCCAACTTGGTTGGATCAATGGTGTAGACAATTGGTATGCATGGGTCTTCGTATGTAACATTTGTACATACTTATGTTGTGACCACAAAGTTCACATAAAGTGTAAAAACTAGATAGGTTTTCATCATAATGATGTTAGATGGGTCATGTGATCGTACTCTTCAAGAACAACACAATCAACTTCAAAGGATTAGGGGCATAGTAGACAATCACTACACATGAGTCTTGTTTTAGGTCACATGAGGTCTAGTGAATGATGTTTTATGCCTCTTAATGTGGGTAAACATGCGCAACCAACACATCAAAAAAACTTTACACATGTTTATGATGCATTGTCTATTGATTTGTTGAACATTATGTCAACTAGTTTTTAAAGGATAGGCGATAAATAACAAGCATGGAATTGACTACATAACATCTTTGCTCCCCTAAATTTCAAAAGTTTCAATTTGATGCATTACTAATGTGTTGGCCATACTACCATTGTGTTCATGCATATGTATAATCCAATCAAATACATACATTTTATCACATCCTTTTGGCATTAAAATGTAATGATTGGGAAGTCATTTTCAAGTCTCCAAGGAGGTGGAAAAAGTTGAGTCATCTAGAGCATAAGGGTGAGGGGCTATAAAAAAGAATGGTAATTTGTTTTTTATCTTTTCTAATTGCCTCTTTTTTCTTTTGGTTGATTTTTTAATGGTTTTTGGATTGGCATTTGGAATCAATTTTGAATCACCTAAACAAGAACTGACAACTAGTTATAGTTGTCAATTAAATTAATCTCATCACAAGTAAATGACAAATATTGAGCCGCTCCAACATCAAATTTTGTGGTTTTCAAAATAATTTCATGCATGTGTTGAACCATATCCCAACCAAAGATGTTTGTCCAATACATTTTAGGGTCTTTTTCAAGATTCAAAAAATCAAACAAATCCTTGTGAGTTTCATATTCAACCATTGGCCTACCATTTTTTAATGTGTGGAATAATGTAAAAACCTAAACCAATTTCATGTGTTTTTGACCAATCAACTTAGTAGTAATTTGTTGCAAAACAAACTCCTCCCCTTTGGAAGTATAAGCAATTTATGTTTGTTATGTTTACAATCCTTATTAATATATTAGTCCTCTTTCTTCAATTTTTTTATAAGTCTATTAACTTTCTTTTGACTTATGCAGTTTTGGAATGAATCCTATTTTGGAATTAGGAGCTCATCTTTATGCTCAACCTTGGAGCAAATTCTGCACTTCACAATGTGCACACAACCGTTGTAACCCACTTGCAACTCAATTTAAAGTGACTTGGTTGTTGACAAAACTTGGAATTTTTGTTTTGATTCATAAGTTTGTGTTTTTAAACTTTTAGTGGTGGTGACAAGCTTTGATTTAAAACGTCCATTGGTTCATCTAATGAATCAATGTGAGAGATTATGTAGGAAAATATGACACACTTAAACAAATCATAGGGACATCAATAGGCCTCTCTATATACGGAAATCTATTAATAAAATCCGTAAGTTTCGTATTTCATTTTCATAGGGTGCCGTTTTTTAACGGTATCAAAAAAAAACTTTATTTCAGTTTTGAAAGTCCGTGGCACATTTCCAGATCACCAAACGACGTTCCCTTGCCATTTACTGCATTCTTGCTCGATCATGGAGACCTCTGAGCCTGCTCCAAAGCATCCCTGCAAAGTTGGAGCTCGCAAGACGCCCTTCCAGACGAAACATGCCATACAATATGGACTTTCCATTACAGCCCGTGACCCGATGTCTTCTGAAGTTGTTGTTGTCCGCTGCCAATTTTGCATATGCTTTGGTCGCGAAGGCTCTTCTAAAAAATTGTTGACGACTTGGACGTTCGAAGGACCTCCATTTCGAACCGATAATTACATGTAGCACCTTCGCCTAAATCACAAAACTTGATGGGAAGAATACCAAGGGCTGGCACATCAGGAGAAATCGAAATATTTCGACGTCACTGTCAAGCACACTGAAACTATATGCCATTACATCAAGCCCTGATCTAAAGCTATCACATTGACCGTCAACAGCAACATCGTTGATGTTGTGATTGGCGACATGCTTTGGCATCCAACCAACATGGAAGGGCAAACACGTGAAAACGCATTATCTCTTTTTAAATGGAAGGTTGACAGTAACTATCTCGTAGAGATCACCAAGTCAAAGCAATTCTTGCTAGCGACGCGTTATGTTGGACGTGGAATGTCATTTGCTATGGCTGCAGATGCAATTCATGATGCAAAAGAGGTTTGTGACATTCCAAAGCTCGGCGCTTGCAACGATTACTTGGTTGCTTCCTATGCCAGAGTTGCATGTGCCCTTTCAATTGAACACATTTCGCAAGTTCTATGCAGCAAATGGGCGTTTTCAGTGGCGTTTGACTCGTCAACTAACATTCAGCAAACCTCTTGGGTTGATGTTCGCATTCGGTACTATCAAAACTCTGCTCTAGAAAACCTTCATCTGATTACTCTCCCATTTGCTGGTCGGCACACTAGCTTGGCCACGTTTGAGATGTTTGAGAAACTATTTGACGCTGTCTGTCCTTTATGGAAAGACAAGTTGATTGGTTGCTCTACGGACGGGGCAACAAATATGACTAGGTGTCTTTCTGGAGTTGTGACACGGATCCGAAACGTTGTGAAGCCAAACTTCATGCGAGTGTGGTGTTTGTTGCATCAAATAGACATCATTATGCAGAAGGTTTACAAGCAAGTAGGTTGTAACTTTTACAAGACGCTTACCTCCATTATTTCGTTCTTGAGGCGCCAGAAGAACCTTGTTGAGGAAATGCAAGCCATCTGTCCGAACCTTTCAACCACTCGGTGGGCTTCTATGTCGCGCGTTGCTCGATTTCTGGTGGAGAAGCGATCGGAAATTGTAACATACTTTGCTGAAACGGAACCATTCGATTGTTTTGACCAACTTCCAACTCCTACTTTTTGGACCTTGATCTTTGTCATTAGTGAGATCTCAATGCACGTTAGTGAGTGCATCGAGAGCTTGCAAGGCCGGCGGGTGACTTTACAGCAGCAAACGGTTGTCGTTCAATCATTGTTGGATTCTTTACAGCGTTTTGCTTTCGTGGAACTCACTCCCAATGATGACACTTTACCGGCCGTGCAGGACGTCGCCGTTATTGGGGAGAGGCAGGTTAATTACGCCGACCTAAGGGGATTCATTCAAGATTAGGGCATCTTCGCCAGCCAAATTTTTGATGCGCTAAAGCCAGAAAAATGCATTGAAATTCTGGATGCCGTTAGCGAAATCCTTCTGTTGATCGTCAATGGGTTGAACTCAGTCAAGGCTTTGCGCAACAAAGTGAACAACGCCAATATTGATGGCATGCCTCCTTGCTTGCCGCACGAACTATTAGCATTGAAACCACGCAACATTGTTCAATTAGTCCTGAAATTCCACGATCAACTATCGGTTTCCTTGATTCAAAATTCCATTGATTTGATTGTGGATCAACACAAGAAGGTTTTGAATGTCGTCAGCAAGGAACCAAGGCTCCAAACTGCCTTGGCTCGTCATAGTGAGCAGACAGACTTTAGCGACACTTGGAAGACCCCATCCATTAAGGACCGATTTCCTAAGCTGATGGAGTTCTATGGGGGCTTGGCTTCTCCTTTCCCCAACATGGCCACCGTTGAAAGCGATTTCTCAATTTTGAAATGGGAAAAGGATCTACACCAATCGAATATTACTCCTTTTTCACTTGAAGGGATCTTACACTACTGTCAGATTCGCTCTTTGCTGAAGAATTAGCAATGAAAGCCAATGATAGAAGAGATTTCTAAATAAATTTCGTATATTCCATATTTTATTTCTGTAGCGCGCCATATTTTATTGAAAAACAGAACATAGGGATTGTTTCGTAGATAGAGAGGCCTAGACATCAATGACAAGTTGCTTCCCTTTCAAATTAGCAAGTGACTAGCTCCTATTATTAGAAGCAACATCACATATAATAAGAGGAGTGCCATTGTTAGGGTTATAGAAATTACAAAAATACTTGAACTTAAAATTCAAGGGTGTTTTAAGGGACAACATTTTCAAAAAAATCCCAATAACAAAACAACAAAAGAATTGAAGTTTTGAAATTTGCACAAGCAAAAGACATACCCAAATATTAATTTAAATTTATTTTAAACAAATTCAATTAATATGTCATGTGGCAAATTTTTATTGCACCTTGTGTCACAATCTAAAACCATCCTAACATAAAAACTAAACATCCTAAATTATTTCAAAATTATAATAAAAATACTTAAAATTATTAAAAGTTGGGAAACATGGTAACACATCACTTGTTCCCATTGATCACCCAAAAAATCACAACCTAGTCACAAATGACAATATGTAAATGGTCAATTAAAGGATGAAAGTGTATCTTGTTGACTTTTTTTTATCCAAAATTCTTTGTCCTTTGCAATTAGTGTCACATGCGACTTGTCCAATGCAAATATTAAAAATTTAGTCGCAAATGTTGCTTGTGATTAAAAATTAGTTGCAAGGACTAGTTGCAAAATGGCCATTTTCTACTAGTGTTTGATCACCAACTTTTAGTCACCATAGTTTTTAATTACCACATTTTTCGATCACCAGCTTTTGTTCTCCACATTTTTTATCATGAACTTTTCAATCGCCACATTTTCCATCACTAGATTTTGAATCACTAGCTTTTCCATTATCAACAACCACTTCAATTTGCCATTCTCTTTAATTGCCAACGTAATCAGTTGTCAAACAACTTTTGTTCAAAGGTTATCTAGTGTTTTTTGGTTGTTTCAAATTCATTTTTGTTCCAAAAAATTAGAAAATTAAAAGATTTTTTCAACTTTCAAAAATAATTTCAACAAAAAATGTTTAATGTAGTTTGAATGCAATATAAGTCCCCACAATTGAAAAAAAAGAATCAAAACCAAAACAAAAGTCTAAAGAATGAATGGCTTATATTTACATTAAGAAATATTGTTTCAAATGCATTTCTATTGATTTTTTTTCATCATTTGATGTCTATCAATTATATGGGAACATTTATTGAAACACATTATCAATGGAAAGTCCAATCATCCATAACTAAAAATATAGGTGATGGATGGGAAGTAATTGTGTAAGACTATAAGTGATCATTTTATTTTATGTTTACAAGAAATATACCATCATTATAAAGCATAAATCCATAATCTCAAATGTTTAAAGAAAATAATTCACAAATTTCAAATACGATTACACATGACAACATGATTCCTTGACAAAATTGGGTTTTATAAAATCCATAACTTCAAAACATGTCATTTTTGAAAGATCATGCAAATTACACCAAATCTCATATGTAGCAACTGACAAACTATCTATGGTTGCCTTCAATAACATTCGTCAAATGCAATCCAATTGTACATGGAGGCCCCATCAATGTGTGCATGACATGTTGAACAATTCTTCATGCCTTTGGATTTGACTCATACATGTCATGGATCATTTCCCCAAATGATATCTTGGTTGAATTGCCCACAAAATATTCTACATCCCAATTTTCACCCATATGACAATTGCTAGCTTGCCCATTGAATATGCTTTAAACCTCAAAGTTGTTTGGTGTTGCTTGACCATTCATTGAAGGGAATTTGCAATTCCCGATTTGTTGTAAATAAAAGCCAATTATAGGGCCACCCACCAACACACTTTCCTTGTGTTGGTGGCGTCTTATTCCTTGGTAAACCCATATAATGATGGTGTCACCTCTTGCAAGCGTTCGGCTTCACCCAAATCATAAATGCCTATGTACATAAAATTTGGTTTGTCTAGAAGAAAATGCAACATAATGTTGTCCTTGGACAAGTCATCGTGCAAAATTCCAAAATGATGTATAGCATTTATAATGTTTATGAATGCCCATGCCAACTTCACATGATTTTGCCTAAAGGCAACAAGTTGTGTTTGACCTTCCATATTCAACCCCCCTTGTTGCAATAAAATTCAATTATCCATAATGGGGGAGTATCTTGTGTTGTGATCCAACATTTCTCGAAAAGTTTCCCCATTCCACCACAATGTGTAAGCCTCCATGGTCTCTATGTGGAGGGCAAGGAATTTGATGACACTTGGATGTTCGCACGTGTAGGCCAAAGCTTCCACGGAACATTGCTTACACGCTTTTCATTTATCATCTATTTTGGGTGTCTTCCTTGCCAACTCAATGCTATTTGGGATGTGATCAAAATTCACACATCGCACCATGACCACCTTGATTGTCTCTGCTCGACAATGGGAGCACATTTGTCGTGCTTAGAATCCATAAGATGCCATGGCTTCCAATTTGGGCAAGAAGGTTTCAAGTGCTTTCTTCCATCCATGGTTTTAGTCTTGCCTTCTTCAAAAAATTCTTTGAGAATTTGGCCCACCATGAAATTTTGTCCCATAAATCTACCACCTCCATGGTCCAATGTGCCTTGTCCTTTTGTGGATAAAGAATCACACCATTGTAATAAGTTTGTCACTACATCTGAAATCTTGCATTCAAACCATTTCAAAAACCCTTCAAAATTTCAAAACTCACTATATTGCGGGGAATTGTTTAATTCCACCAAAAACTTATTTTCAAGGACCTATTTGTACTTCTCTAAGCCAATTCCTTGCTTATTCATAGAAGTATCATTGAAATATGTCATTGTGTGTTCCATGAAAAAATTCATGACAATTTACTAGAATTGTCGTGTGGTGATTCATTTAGGGTCAATGTCCTCAAACATTTGATGTTTTTGGGATTGCATTGATGAATTACTCTCCTTTAAACATTTTTGCAGCCTTTGCTTATGCATGGTTGAAGGTGAGACATTCAAAAGTTTGTGAGGATAACTACAAAATGATGTGTGAAATAACAAGTTTGGGGGGTTTTGGCTAGATTATCTTCTTGACAATTGTCCTCCCAATTATTAGTTTGATGACATCATTGGAATCTAGGATGCCCAAAAACCGAAAGATTTTCCAAGCACTAATTATTATAATCAATTAAAGGTTTAAAATGTTCCAAAATTTCCACAAAAATGTGAAAAAGGTCATCCTTAGCCAAAGACTTGATCACCTCAACTCACCCAAGGTTCTATGCAATGGTTGTAAATGGGCAACCAAAAACACAAAACCTAAATGGGAAAATTTTAGGGTAAAGCCTTGCTATCATAAAATTACTGTGTGAACAACAAGGATGAAGCCCAAGGTTCATGTAGTAATTCCCTGATAGCAAGGCCTTGCCTTGCATAATAACCAAGGTAATCAATGGTTTTTTTTTAAAAAATTCCCTTCCAAAGATCTTATTGGCTTACATCCTATACCTTAGGGATCTTACAATCTCACACCCTCCAAACTAGGGCTCTTTTTGTAAGCCTAATTACTAAATGTAATCTACCCTATAAATACAATAAAAAATCTCTCCAAGATTGTTATAAGGTGTTGAAAAATGAACCCAATAATTACATTTTAAAATTCATATACCTTCAAATCCTTTTGGAAAATCGGTTACCATTAAACAATCAAAAAATATTTTGGTCATCATTTAACAAATCCTAGATGGCAATTGAAAATGGGCCCAATGCATTGATGGTGACCAAATTCATAACTAATGATTCGATGGTGATCAAATTTATTCATTACCATCAGGTTGAATCTAATTTTAGTTATTGTAATATGATGGTGACCGAAAGGGTGTTAGTCGCCATAGTTTAGTGGCACTCAAAACCTTTTTAGTCACCACTAGACTATGGCAACCAAAACCTTTTTGGTTGCCATCAAAACCCCTACCCATTATTCATTTTTCTTTTCTTTTCGATTTCCACCCCCCCCCCCCCCTTTTCTTTTTTT